>OHMI01000022.1_pt1 | contig 84874 bp, 83 predicted proteins | sample 1569271 | NCBI WGS metagenome assembly OHMI01 (sample SAMEA3879529, study PRJEB24766) | human gut metagenome | biome: human-associated habitat; feature: feces | place: USA | collected 1985/1987
GCAACTGCACACCATTTACCAACACCATGAAAAGATGCTGTTTATTCTTATGCCTGCCGGTCCGTCAACGGTTGAAAGAGGACGGATTTTTCTTTTTTCAAGCAATTCGTCGCATGTATCTCCTGCCGCACCGGGTATACTTTTTGAAGCGTTGCCTATGAACGACAAATCGGAGAGACCTATCCTTGAAGCGCCGACACAAAGAGAAATAAGCTCGTTGACATTTAAATCGCACACAAAATCGTTTATTGAAATTTTTTTGACTTTCACATCATCGAGTGTATAACCGAGATTGGTTGATTTTATACTTTCTGTTTTGTCGTCATATATATGACTTAATGTTTTTATGTTTTTTAAATCCAGGGCGATTGTCGGCAATTCATCAAATCTCGTCTCGGCATTATCATGAAAATCGCAGGTTTCTTCTATACTTGAATAAGTAATTCTTTTGCACTTTTCGGTGATTATATCGTCGGAAACTATAAGGTTATGCACTTTCTTTGAGTTTTCGCTGTCGGTGCCGATATATACAATATATCTTCCTCGTTTAATGATGTATGAAGCGGTTTCTTCGTCAAATACAGCGAGGCTTTTCATATCAAAAGTAATCGTAACACTTTGCTCCTCTCCGGGCAAAAGTGTTTTTGTTTTTGCAAAAGCTACAAGGCTTTTTACGGGAGTAACAAGTCCTTCCTGCGGCTGACTTACATAAAGCTGTATAACTTCTTTTCCGCCGTAAGTCATTCCGATATTTTTGACCTTTGTGCTGACCGAAATGTGTTCTTCGTTTGCTGTTATCTTTGTGTCGCTTATTTCAAAATCCGTATAAGATAAACCAAAACCAAACGGGAACAAAGGCTTAATTTGTTTCTTTTCAAAGTATCGGTAACCGACAAAAATACCCTCTTTGTAATATGTGTCGGAAAAATATTTTTCATCGGAAAAATCCTCGGCAAACGGATAATCAAGGTAGCTTTTTGCCCATGTTGCTGACAATTTACCTGACGGAACACCTTTTCCGCTTATGACATCGGCAACAGCGTCACCCAAAGAACTTCCGCCCTGACTTATAAGCAAAATTGAACCTATTTTGCTGTTATTTATAATCTCGCCAAGGTCAATTACACCGCCGACATTCAGTAATAAAACAAATTTTTTATAAGAATTTGAAAGCCGGGTTATATCCCTGATTTCGCCGTCGGTAAGATAGTAATCGCCTTTTTCCGCTTTTCTGTCGGCGCCCTCGCCCGAGTTTCTTGAAAGCACATAAATTGCGGCATCGGCTATATATTTTTGCGTGTCCTCGGCTGTAATTTCTGAAATTGCAGGCTCTTTAAAAGGATTTGCAAACATTGTGAAAAGCGCAGTTTTTACACCTTCCTTGCCCTTTTCCTGAAGTATTTTCTCATATTCAATTTTGGCTTCGTTTATAATGCGGTCGTATTCGTCAAGATATGGCTTTGTGACAACTTCATATCCTGCGTTTTCAAGCCCTTGTTCGACGTTTACATAACTGCGTACATTAACATCGCCCGAACCCGTTCCGCCTTTCACGGTTCGCCTTGCACCGATGCCGTAAAGCGCAACGGTTTTTATGCTTTTGTCAAACGGGAGAACGCCGTTATTTTTCAGAAGTACCATTCCCTCAACTGCGGCATTTCTGACGATTTCATTGTGAGCCTTTTCTCTCTTTGTAATTTCAAGGTTCTCTGTCGCAAGTTTATTTTTCATCAAAGCTCACCACCTTATATTCTGATCCGAATTTCAAAAATCTTCTCATATTTATTGTGTCGGGAACCGAAATCAAGCTTGAACACACCGAAATTACGGATAAGGACGGCAATTATTTCGCGCAATTCGACCTTGTAAAGCAAACGGATATTGTTGTCTGTTCGGGCGAGCCTTTCGTTTTTGAGCCGGAATTTTCATTTCACGGGTTCAGGTACTTAAAGGTCAGCGGAATGATAAATCCCGTAAAAGAAGATTTTACCGCCGTTCTGCTTTCAACTGAAAAAGAGGACATAGGAAATTTTGTTTGTGATGACGAGCGGTTCAACAGGCTTTATAAAAACATTCGCTATTCACAGAAAAACAATATGATGTCCGTTCCTACGGATTGTCCGTCAAGGGAAAAAGCTGGCTGGACGGGAGATATTCTTGTCTATGCAAAAACCTCAATGCAAAACGAAGATATGACCGCGTTTCTTTCTTCGTGGATTAAAGGGCTTGCCGCTGACCAAAAAGGGGGCGGAGCAATTCCCATCACTTCCCCCTTTAACAAGCTTTACGAGGCTGTTGCAAAGCAGACAATGGCTCCTTTCGGTGATGAATTAACCGGTGTTGCCGGTTGGAGTGATGCAATGGTATGGGTACCGTATGATATGTATCATATTACAGGCAATAAGCATATACTTGAACAGCATTATTTAAGTATGAAAAAGTGGTGTGACTATATAATTAAAACTGCTGAAGAAAAAAGAGGCAGTGACCTGCCATATGAATATGACCGCTATCTTTGGAACACAGGCTTTCATTTCGGTGAATGGTTAGTGCCGGGAAGAGAGGCGGAGGGATTTGAAATTTGCAAAGAAACCGCCTGTTATATCGCTCCGTTTTTCGGGTATATGACCCTTGCCAAAATGAGTGAAATATCGTCAATACTGAAAACAGATGATGAAAAGTATTATAAGATGATGTCAGAAAAGTTCAAATACGCAATTCAAAACGGACTTATAAAATCAGATATTCTTCCGGACTATCTGCAAGGTTTATATGTGCTTGCAATAGCTTTTGACCTTGTTTCAGAGGAAAACGAAAAAGAATATGCGGATAAACTTATCAGCCTTGTTGAAAAGAACAACGGCTGTCTTTGCACGGGATTTCTTGCAACGCCGTATCTTCTTGATGTGCTATGCAAAGTCGGAAGATGGGATTTGGCAAAGAACATTTTGCTTCAAACAAAAAGACCGTCATGGCTTTTTGAGGTTGAACACGGAGCAACGGCAATTTGGGAGGATTGGTTTGCACTCGATGATGAAAACAATCCAAAAAAGACAAGCTATGACCATTACGCTTTCGGTGTAGTAGACGATTTCATTTTCAGAAAGATTTGCGGCATCTCGGCTATTGAACCGGGCTTCTCAAAGTTTAAAGTTGCACCGATTGAAGATGATGTTTTCGGAAATTGGGAAAGAGAATTTATTTCGGAATACGGAAAAATCAAAGTTAAGAAAACCGAGGAAACGCTTGAAGTAACCGTTCCCTGCAATACCACGGCAGTAATTGAATGGAACGGCAAAACATACGAAAAAGAAAGCGGAAAGTACATTTTACAATAATATAATTTATGAAAATGCCAAAGGAGCCTATGCAAAATACGGCATAGATACCGATAAAGCCATTGAGAAGCTGAAAAGCGTTTCAGTTTCGCTTCACTGCTGGCAGGGAGACGATGTTCGCGGTTTTGATACAGACCCCGAAAAGCCGTTGACCGGCGGTATTCAGACAACAGGCAATTACCCCGGAAGAGCGAGAACTCCCGAAGAACTTATGAGAGATATTGACAAGGTGATTTCTCTTGTGCCGGGTAAGGTTAAACTTAATCTTCACGCAAGTTATGCGATTTTCGACAAAGAGAACCCGTGGGTTGACCGAGATAAAATCGAGCCGAAACACTTTAAAAAGTGGGTAGATTTCTGCAAAAAAAGAGGTTTGGGCTGTGACTTTAATCCGACATTTTTCTCTCACCCCAAATGCGATCCGCTGACCCTTTCTTCACCGAATGAAGAAACAAGAAGGTTTTGGATTGAGCACGGAAAAGCCTGCATAAGAATTTCAAGCTATCTTGCCGAGGAGCTCGGCGAACAATGTATTATGAATATTTGGACCGGCGACGGCTTTAAGGATATTCCTGCCGACAGAATTGGCCCTCGAATGAGATACAAAGAAGCCATAGACGATATTCTGTCCGAGCCTTATGATTTTAAAAAAGTAAAGCCGTGCGTTGAAAGCAAAGTGTTCGGCATCGGTGTTGAAAGCTATACAGTCGGGTCTGCAGAGTTTTCGCTATCTTATGCGGCAATGAATAAGGATAAATGTATTCCGCTTATGGATAACGGACATTATCATCCGACAGAGGTTGTCAGCGACAAAATCCCTGCCTTGCTCACTTTCTTTCCCGAAATAGCCCTTCACATTACCAGGCCTGTTCGTTGGGACAGTGACCATGTTGTGCTGCTTGACGATGAAACGAAAGAAATCGCAAAGGAGATTGTCCGCTGCGGCGGTCTCGACGGCAGAGTGAAAATTGCGCTTGACTATTTTGACGCAAGCATCAATCGTATATCCGCTTGGACGGTAGGATTCAGAAATGTTCAGAAAGCACTTTTGGGTGCTCTGCTCGAACCACCAACATTAAAAGAAATGCAGAACAAGGGCAATTTCACAAAACTTATGGTAGTGAGTGAGGAAGTAAAAACTCTGCCATTCGGTGAAGTATGGAACGAGTATTGCCGTCAATGCGGCAAACCGCTTGACGGCGAATGGTACAATATTGTTGAAGACTACGAAAAAGAGGAGCTTTTAAAAAGATGAAAGATATATTAACCGCGCCATTTGTTGAGGAAATGAAAAAGACCACAGCCAATATGTACCGCCTCGGTTGGGATGAAAGAAACGGCGGAAACATCAGCTATATGCTTGATGAAAAAGAGGTCGGCGAATACCTTGCTCTTGATAATGTAATCAGAACAATCCCGACAGGCTTTGATGCAAAAGCACTTATCGGCAAAATATTTATTGTAACAGGAACAGGCAAATATTTTAAGAATGTTGCAGATGATCCTGAAAGCAATCTCGGTATTATCCGCATAGCAGAGGACGGCACTACAGCAGAACTTCTTTGGGGCTATAAAGACGGCGGCAAGTTTACATCGGAACTTCCTGCACACCTGATGAGCCATATGGCAAGACTTAAGGTTGATCCTGAAAATAGAGTTGTTATGCATTCTCACCCGACAAATACGCTTGCCATGAACTATGTTCACGAGCTTGACGAAAAGAAGTTTACTCACGCGCTTTGGGAAATGTGTACCGAATGTATCGTCGTTTTCCCTGACGGCGTGGGCGTACTGCCGTGGATGCTTTGCGGAACAAACGAAATCGGCAGAGCCACGGCGAAAAAGATGGAAGAATTCCGTCTTGTTGTCTGGGGTATGCACGGAATTTATGGCGCAGGTAAAACACTTGACGAAACTTTCGGGCTTATTGAAACGGTTGAAAAAGCGGCACAGATTTATATGCTGACAGCTCATCTGCCGAGAGTTAATACCATAAAAGACGAGCAGATGCAAGAACTCGCAGAGTTTTTCGGTGTGAATTACAGGGAAGATTTTTTAAATGTGCAACATGAGCAGAAATAAACAATACGGCAAGGTGTTTCATACTCAAATCGCCGAAGACACTTTTCAGCTTTCCACCACTCTTGACGGATACGGCAGCAAACCCGGAAAGGCTTGCCGTAATTCTTACCTTATTATAGGTTCGGAAAAAGCTGTTTTGTTTGATTTGGCACTGGAGGAACCTGAGCTTGTCCTTTATGCCGAGCATCTTGCGGGAAAAAGGACTGAAATAGTATTGAGTCATGCTCATGTTGACCATATCTTCAACGCTGAAAAAGTTTCGGACTTATGGCTTCATAAAGAAGATGAAAAGCTTTTGCGACACGGTGCAATCTTTCAAAAAGCATTAAAGCCATGTCCTGCACTTCATTTTTTGAAAGACAAAGAAAAAATTGATCTCGGTGACAGAACTTTGAGTGTAATTCATATTCCGGGTCATACGGACGGCAGCATTTTACTCTATGACGAAAAACACAGTCTGCTTTTTTCGGGCGATACGGTAACGCGAAGGCTTTTGTACGGCATGCACAGGGTTGTACCTCTTGCGGAGTTTTGTGAAAACCTCGAAAAGCTGAACGAATTTAAAATCAACGGAATATATTCGGCGCACGACAGAGTTTGTCTGCCGAGTGAGTATATTGACTATATGACGGATATGCTTTGTAATTATTTACCGAAAAACGGCAAAATCAAGAGAATGTTGTTTGTTAAATTTTTGACATTTACAGACGGTGAAGAAACCGATTTAAAATACTTTGATTTTGCACAACTGATAAAAAAGAGAAATAGAAAATGAAAACAAAGAGGTTCGCCGTAAAAAGAAATAATCTTGTAATCAAAGGTGAAATATATATCCCTCAAAGCTGTATTGCTAAAAATCAAACAGTAATCATCAGCCATGAATTCGGTCTGAATATGCTTTCAACCCAAAGGTACGCAAAGAGATTTGCCGAATTGGGTTATACCACATATATTTATGATTTCTGCGGTTCAGGAGCAGGAATAAGCTTTACATCTCATTTTGATAAAGCAAACAAAAAGAGCTATCAGACTTCAAAAATCTGATAGCTCTTTATTTATGAATAATTTTCAGATGTTGTCAAAATGTTGTCACGAGGACAGTTCGCCTTTTTAAAACCCAGTATCTGTGCGGGTTTGCGGCGTTTTGACTACTACTCCCACTCAATCGTTCCGATCGGCTTGGGGGTGAGGTCCATTACGACACGGTTGATGCCTTCGACCTCGTGGGTGATGCGGTCGGTGATATGATGCAGGAGGGCGTAGGGTATCTCCTCTATTGTGGCGGTCATGGCGTCGGTGGTGTTCACCGCGCGGATGATTGCCGGCCAGCCCTCATAGCGCTTGCCGTCGCGCACGCCGACGCTCTTGAAGTCGGGCACAGCGATAAAATACTGCCAGACCTTGCCGGCAAGGCCGTTCTTGTCGAACTCCTCTCTGAGGATAGCGTCGGCTTCTCTCAGGGCGTTCAGGCGGTCTCTCGTTATCGCGCCGAGGCAGCGTACTCCGAGTCCGGGACCCGGGAACGGCTGGCGGTATACCATGCTGTGCGGCAGACCGAGAGCCTCGCCGACGACGCGGACTTCATCTTTGAAGAGCAGTTTTACGGGCTCGACAAGCTCCATTTTCATGTCCTCCGGCAGGCCGCCGACATTGTGGTGAGCCTTTACGCCGTGGGATTCGAGGATGTCGGGATATATCGTTCCCTGTGCAAGGAACTCGATGCCCTCAAGCTTCGACGCCTCTTCGTCAAAGACCTTGATGAACTCGCCGCCGATTATCTTTCTCTTCTTTTCGGGGTCGCTGACTCCGGCGAGAAGATCGAGGAAGCGGTCGGTAGCGTCGATATAGACGAGGTTCGCGTCCATCTGGTTTCTGAAAACCTCGATGACCTGCTCGCTCTCGCCCTTGCGCATGAGTCCGTGGTTGACATGGACGCAGACCAGCTGCTTGCCTATCGCGCGGATAAGCAGCGCCGCGACTACAGACGAGTCAACTCCGCCGGACAGAGCCAGCAGGACTCTCTTATCGCCGACCTGCTCGCGCACGGCAGCGACCTGCTCTTCGATGAACTTGTTCGCAAGCTCGGGGGTAGTGATGCGTTCCATGGATTCGGGACGTACATTACTGCTCATAGTTTGTTCTCCTTGTGAATTTTATTCCCATTCCACCGTTGCCGGGGGCTTTGTAGTGACATCGTAGACTACGCGGTTGACTCCCTTGACCTCGTTGGTGATGCGGTTCGAGACCTTTGCGAGCACATCAAACGGGATGCGCGCCCAGTCTGCGGTCATGAAGTCGTCTGTGGTCACTGCGCGCAGCGCGATAAGGCTGTCATAGGTTCTCGCGTCGCCCATAACGCCGACGCTGTGGACGTTGGTGAGCACCGCGAAATACTGGTTGATGTCGCGGTCGATGCCGGCGATTTTGACTTCCTCGCGGAAGATTGCGTCCGCATCCTTGAGAATATTGAGCTTCTCCTCGGTGATGTCGCCGAGGATACGCACGGCAAGTCCGGGACCCGGGAACGGCTGACGCCAGACAAGATCCTCAGGGATACCGAGCTCGAGTCCGACCTTGCGGACCTCGTCTTTAAACAGGTCGCGCAGGGGCTCGATGAGCTCATCGAAATCGATGTGGTCGGGCAGTCCGCCGACATTGTGGTGGCTCTTGATGACCGCCGCGTCGCCCACGCCGCTCTCGATAACATCGGGATATATTGTGCCCTGAACGAAGAAATTCATCCTGCCGAGCCTCTTGCTCTCGTCTTCAAAGACGCGGATAAACTCCTCGCCGATAATTTTTCTCTTCTTCTCCGGCTCGGTCACGCCTGCGAGCTTGGTGAGGAAACGCTCCTGGGCGTTGACTCTGACGAGCTTCATATCAAAGTGCTCGCGGAAGATGTGCTCGACCTCGTCGCCCTCGTTCTTTCTGAGCAGGCCGTGGTCAACGAAAACGCAGGTCAGCTGCTTGCCGACCGCTCTGTGCAGGAGCACGGCGGCAACGGAGCTGTCGACTCCGCCGGACATGGCGCAGAGCACGGTCTTGTCGCCTATCTTCTCGCGCAGGTGCTTTACCTGCTCTTCGACGAAGCTTGACATGACCCAGTCGCCCTTACATCCACAGATATCAAAGAGGAATGTTTTGAATATCTCCTCGCCGTACTGCGTATGCATGACCTCGGGATGGAACTGAACGGCGTAGATTTTCTTCTCGTCGTTCTCCATCGCCGCGCAGGGGCAGTCGCGCGTGACGGCAGTCACTTTGTAGCCCTTGGGCGGGTTGCTGATATAGTCCGTGTGGCTCATCCAGCAGACACTCGTATCCTCGGGGATATTTCTGAGCAGTCGGCTGTCCTTGCTGCGGGTCATATCTATCTTGCCGTATTCGCTCTTCGAGCCGCTCGTTTTGACAACGCCGCCCGCCATATATGCGATAAGCTGAGCGCCGTAGCAGATGCCGAGCACGGGGATGCCCGCGTCGAGTATCTCGGGCGAATAGTGGGGCGAGCTCTCGTCATAGACGCTGTTGGGACCGCCCGTGAATATTATTCCGACATAGCCCGCCGCCTTTATCTCGTCGACGGTTATGCGGCTGTACGGTTTTATCTCGGCGTAGACATTGTGCTCTCTGACGCGGCGCGCGATGAGCTGATTGTACTGGCCGCCGAAGTCCAGCACGAGAACCTTCTCATGATTGTCCTGCATGATATCCACCCTTTTTTATCTGACTATAATCTCTTCTCTTCTCGGTCCGTTGGAAACGAGCTTTATCGGCACGCCGATCTCCTTCTCGATGAAGAGGACATAGTCCTGAGCCTCCTTGGGAAGCTTATCGAATTCTCTTATGCCGCGGATGTCGCACTTGAAGCCGGGCATGGTGACATAGACGGGCTTTGCCTTTTTCAGGCGCGAGGTGACAGGGAAGTCCTTTGTGACTTCGCCGTCTATCTCATAGCCGACGCAGAGCTTTATCTCGTCGAGATACGACAGGCAGTCGAGCGCGGTGAGCGCGACCTGAGTTGCGCCCTGAGCCTCGCAGCCGTAGCGGGTCGCGACGCAGTCAAACCAGCCCATGCGGCGCGGTCTGCCGGTCGTTGCGCCGTATTCGCCGGCGTCGCCGCCGTGGTTTCTCATCTTCTCCGCCTCTTCGCCGAATATCTCGCTGACGAATTCGCCCGCTCCGACGGCGCTCGAATAAGCCTTGGTGACGGTGACTATCTCCTTTATCTCATAGGGCGCGATGCCTGCGCCGACGGCGCCGAAGCCCGCGAGGGTCGACGACGATGTGACCATGGGATAGATACCGAAATCGGGATCCTTGAGCGAGCCGAGCTGCCCCTCAAGAAGAATATTCTTGCCGTCCTTGACAGCCTGGCGGATGATCTTGCCGGTGTCCGCGACATAAGGTCTGACCATCTCGCGAAGCTTCATCATGTGGTCGAACAGCTCGTCCACATCGAGAGTCGGCTTGTGATAGACATGCTCGAGCAGCAGATTCTTCACTTCGCAGACTCTTTCGAGCTTTTCTCTGAGATATTCCTCATCGAACAGCTCACAGACCTGGAAGCCGATCTTCGCATACTTGTCCGAATAGAACGGAGCGATACCGCTCTTTGTCGAGCCGAATTTTTTATCCTTGAGGCGCTCCTCCTCATAGGTGTCGAGCATAACATGATAAGGCATCATGATCTGCGCGCGCTCGGAAACGAGGATATTGGGCTGCGGCACGCCTGCCGAAGTGACATGCTCGATCTCCTTGACGAGCTTCTCGATATCGAGAGCCACGCCGTTGCCGATGATGTTGACCGTGCCGGGCTGGCACACGCCTGACGGCAGAAGATGGAGCGCGAACTTGCCGTAGTCGTTGATTATCGTATGTCCTGCATTGGCGCCGCCCTGAAAACGAATGACCATGTCCGCCTGGGAGGCAAACATATCGGTAATCTTACCTTTGCCCTCATCGCCCCAGTTGGCACCCACAATTGCTCTGACCATACTTAAAACGCACCTCCGAAAAATCAAATACACTTAATTATATATTATCGCCCGCGCGGTGTCAATGAGCCGAAGGGCTCAAAGAGTCGAATTTTGCGGGTTCTCAATTGATTTTATTGGTTATTGTGGTATAATATAAAATGGTATAATTCAAAATTAAAATGTTTTCGCATTCGATATTAAAATCGCCTTTTTCGGCACACAATAATCACGAATATCTGTGAAAGGACTGTGTTAAATGAAGAGACGAAGATTTTTAAGCCTCGCGCTCGCGCTGATGCTCATTATCTCGCTGTGCGCGTGCAAAACGAAAGTAGTTGACGACAGCACGGACGCCACCCACGGCAACGCGCCCGTGACGGGTCAGAAGCGCGACGAGACAACGGCTGCGCCGTCACAGACCACAAAAGCTCCGCAGACGACAAAAGCACCCGAGAACACAACTTTGGCGCAGCGCAAAACGGAGAAAGGCAAGCTCGACCCGAACACCGGAACGTACACCGAGCTCTCCCCGCTGCCGAAGATAAAGCTGACCGCAACCGACCCGCAGAACACGCGCGGGCTTTCAACAGCGACGGTCGGATACAGCTACGGCGTATCCAAAAACGGCGTTCCGCATCAGAACTCGACAAACGCGCAGAAATATTTCGACGAGAAGGGCTTCAACGCCGTCTCGATAGACATGAAGACGAAAGAAAAGGTTCTCTATCTCACCTTTGACTGCGGCTGGGAGAACGGATACACAACGACCGTGCTCGACATTCTCAAGCAGAAAAATGTGCCCGCCGCATTTTTCTGCACGCTCTCGAATATTAAGGCAGAACCCGGACTTATCGCAAGAATGATAAACGAGGGGCACATCGTCGGCAATCATTCGACAACCCACCCCGATTTCTCGAAGATAAGCCGCGAGAAGATGGCGACGGAAATCGAGACCTGCGACAACTATCTGCGCGAAAAGTTCGGCTATTCCTCGCCGTATTTCCGCTTCCCGATGGGGTCATATTCCGCCTCGGCGCTCGACCTCGTTTCCTCGCTCGGATATAAATCCGTGTTCTGGTCAGTAGCCTACGCCGACTGGGATGTCAACGACACAAAAGGCAAGCAGTATGCATTCGACACCGTGACTTCGCGCCTGCATCCGGGTGCGGTTATCCTGCTCCACTCCGTATCGCCCGACAACGCCGCCGCCCTCGGCGATATCATCGACTGGGCGCGCAAGCAGGGCTACGAGTTCCGCTCGCTCGAACAGCTGCCGAATTGAATATTTACAAAGCGCAGCCCCGCCTCGGGATATTCCGGAGGCGGGGTTATTTATTCTATTTAAAATATGCCGTCGCGCTATACAAGTACAGATTTTGCGGGCGGATGATATCCGCCTCTACGGTCGAAAAAATGGACATTCTCAAAATTTTGTGCCGCTGTCTCGGCATAGGCGCCTATGTTTTCATAAAGCCATAGGCAACAGCCGGATTCGCGCAAAATCACAGCTGTATTTTCTTCGCCATCATCGCGCCGGCAAACACGGCGACAACAAGCTCTGTCACGGGCATCGCCCACCAGATCATATCCGCGCCGAGGGTGACGGGAATAATGAGTATCAGCGCGCCGCTGATAAGTATTCCGCGCGCTACGGACACGAACATCGAGGTTTTCGCGCGCATCGTCGCCTGGAAATAATAGGTTGAATAGACATTGAACGGCAGCAGCAGGAACGACGAGCCGTATATTCGGATTATCGCCGGGGCTATTGCGAGCACCGAGGCGGTCGGGGTCATAAACAGGCTGATAAGCCCGTTGGGTACCGCGAATGTTATCGCCGCCCACACCGCGCCGAATATCGCGGCGGTTATTATATTATATCTCAGCATCTTCTTTATCCTGCCGACATTGCCCGCGCCGTAGTTCTGCGAGATTATCGGCTGAGACGCCTGACCTATGCCGTAGGAGCAGCACTGGACGAGCGTGCTGACGGAGACTATGACTCCGTAGACCGCGAGCGCGTCCGTGCCGAGATATTTCATTATCTGGCGGTTGAAGAGCATCGTGAGCACTCCCATCGCCACGTCTATAATAAACGACGAGAAGCCGTTGACGGTTATCCTGCCGAAGAGGCGGAATATTTCTTTTGAAAATTGCAGGCGCAGAGTGTTGCTCTTCTTGAAAAAGTGGGTGAGCATGACGAGCGTCGATATGCCCGCGCCCATCGCTGTGGCTATTCCCGCGCCGCATATACCCATATCGAGCGTGAATACGCAGAAATAATCGCCGAATATATTGAACACGCCGCCCGCTATGACCGACTTTGTCGCAAGCCCCGGGTCGGAGTCGTTGCGCAAAAACGACGAGAACAGGTTTATGCAGACATATATCGGCACGGTGAATTTCGGGGCTATCATATACTCCTTGCAGAGCGGCATGAGCTTTTCGTCCGCGCCGAAGAGCAGGAGCAGTCTATCCTCGAACACAAGGATAATTACCCAGAGCACCGCGGATATTATCGCGCTGAACACGACCGCCGAAGTGAAATACAGATTCTCTTTTTTGCTTCCCTTACCCTTTGAAACGCCGTAGAGCACCGAGCCGCCGATACCGGTCAGCAGACCGAAGCTGTAAATTATATTCCACACCGGCGCAATGACCGACATTGCCGCTGAGCCGTCCGGGCCGTGATACTGCCCGACGACTATCATATCGACGAGGCCGTAGATGCTCGCTATGAGCGCACTGCCGAACGAGGCGACGAGAAATTTTCTGTAAAGTTTTCCGAGATCGTCTTTTAAAAGATCCATGACTTCCTCCTGAATAACTGTGGTGGATGATATCCGCCCTTACAATCTATAGAATAAACCTTTGCGGTGATTTCATGCCGCCGTCGCCGCACCATACAAGGTACATACTGATAATTCCCGCGCACCTTGAAAATTAAACAGAGCCTAAAGCAAAAACCGGACAAGAGAAACAGGCGTTTCAGCCTGTACCCTTATCCGGCGTATCATTTCTGTCGAACGATCTGCCCTCCGAGCAACGGAGCTTATTCTACTATATGTCGCTTTTAAAGTCAAGCGTTTTTGTTTTCCGTCTCCTGCGCTTCGTTGTGCGCCTTTATCGCGGCGGTTATCTCCTTGTCGTTATAGAAGATATAGACAACGACCGAAATCGCGACGAAAATCATTGCGACAAACGCCGTGTTGCGCACTCCCGCGCTCGTTGCGGCACCCGTGCCGTCTGCGCCCTTGCCGAGCAGGAGCGAGCACGCGATAACAACTATCGCCTGGCACATCTTGTTGGCAAAGTTGCGCGCGGCGAAGAACATACCCGCTCTGTTCTGTCCTGTCTTTATCGAGTCGTACTGCGCGAGATCCGCGAAGATGGACGAGGGGATTATGTTCGTTATCGCTATGGGCATGGCTATAACGAGTCCGATGAGTATCGCAAACGGCTTCGCGCCGATGGCGTCGATAACAAGGTTGTAGTTAAAAATAGCGCAGTAGAGCAGAACATATGTTATGCACGCGCCGAGCAGAAGCGGCTTCTTGCCGACTTTGCGCGCCAATATATTGACGAGCGGATAGGTCATTATGCCGACGCCTATTGATATAACCGAGACATATGTCACCCACTCGTCGCCGAGGTTCAAGAGATTTGTTATGTAATAGACCTCAGCGGTGTTAAAGAAGGTGAACGCTATCCACATGATGAGATAACCCACGGTGATTATCGCGAAGTTCGGATAAGAGACGGTCGCCTTGAGCGCATCCCAGATGGACTGGTGATATTCTTTCGGCTCGACGTAGTCCTTCTCTTTGATAACAAAAGCCGGGATGAGTGCGGCTATTCCGCCGAGCACGCAGAACACGATGAACGGAATGCGCAGAGCCCATATCTCTTCGATGCCGTTTTTCATCAGTATGCTCTTTATCATAGATGTGCAGAACACCATCGCCGACGAGACAACATAGAGCAGGCTGACTACAGAATAGAGGAACACTCTCTTGCGCGGCTCGGCGACGACCTCCGCCTGGAGCGCGCTGTAGGGAATGTTATAGAGCGTCGAGAACAGATAATAGAGCGCGAGCATCACTCCGACCCATATGGCGTTTATGACGCTCGAACCCGCCACGGGCGGGAAGAAGATAAGCAGGCAGAACAGCCCGTAAGGGATAGCCGACCAGCGCATAAAGGATATGCGTCTGCCGCTCTTTGCCTTGCTGTTGTCCGAAAGGCTTGCGACCCACGGGTCTGTAACAGCGTCGATAACCGTGCCGATTCCGCGGATTATCGCCATAGTCAGCGCAGCTTTCATAAAAAACTGCGGCAGAGTTGTGTTCGAGTTCGTGGGGATGAAGAAGGTCAGCAGGTATGTTGTAATAATACCGTTGATAAGTCCTCTTGCAAAATCTCCGAGGCACAGGGCGAAGATCTTGCCGTTTGTTATTTTTTTCATTGTTTCTCTCTCCTCCCGCCGTCTCCGGCTATTTTGAGAAATTTTTCGCGAAGATGTTTTCTGAACAGCTCGGGCTCTTCGCTCAACGGGCGGTGAGCCGAGTTTTCAAACCAAATTAAATCTTTGTCCGGCGCTTCTATCGAATCATAGTAATTCTGGATCAGCGCCGCCGGGGTGTTTTCGTCGCGCCGCCCCTGGAATATATAATAGGGCATTTCAAATGTATGGAGCTGAGTGGTAAAATCATAATTGACGAGCGTCGGCCACATCTGCGTCAGGCAGAGCTTATAGCCTTTCGCCGCGCCGTATTTGTCTTTTATGCTGAGCTCCGTCGAAAGCAGCATCGGCAGGACGGTGCCTTTGAAATAGCTCTCTTTTTTGACTGTGTGTCCGCCGTATTTTCCGAGTATGCGCCGCTGGGTCATGAGCCCCTCGAACACCGGCTTATACTGCCCGTTGACGGGCGGACCGACCTGTTCGAGCTTCGCTATGCTCTCCGAATCGTTCGCCTCTTTAGCCTTTCTCATCGCAAAGGCATAGGACAGATTCTCGTTTTCGACTCCGTTGACGACCTGACCGTAGCCGATATATCCGGCTATCTTATCCGGCACGCGGGCGCAGGCGAATGTGCCGAGCTCGGTACCCCAGCTGCCGCCGACGATAAATATTTTCTCCTTGCCGAGCGTTTTGCAGAGCCATGAAATAAGCTCGGCGCAGTCGGATATCAGCTGTTCGAGTGTCAGGCTCTCGGGGTCGCAGCCGAAATACGAGCCGCCCGTTCCGCGCTGATCCCACGCGACGACAGTGAAGTCGTCCGTCAGCCCGAAGCCGTCTTTAGCCATGTCGTGGCGGTTGGGCACGCTCGGTCCGCCGTGAAGAAACAGAATAACCGGATTTTCGTTTTTCGTTCCCCAAATGTGAATCGTCTGTCCAAGCCCGCCGAGCGTCACGCGCTCCTTGCGGTCTATCGGATATCTGCCCACAGAAAACACCTCACTTGTATCAATAGTCTAATTGTAGCACCTTTCGGCGCGCAAACCAATAAAAAAATTATAAAGAATGGAGCCGCCCGAACGGACAGCCCCAAAATATAATTTAATTTGATATATATTTGCTGTTTACCGCAGGCACATCGAACTCGCCATAGCATTTGAATCCGGCGGCAGGCGAGCGGTCAAGCTCAACATAGAATCTGTAATACGGCGCGAAATACGCGTCCGTGGGGTCTATGGAATAGACAAGCTCGACTTTTTTTATCTTCTCGCGCACGACCACGCCGTTTTCTATTCCGTCCGCCGAGCCGGAGATATATTCGCCGCCGAGCAGAAGCTTTTCGGCTTCTTTATATGATATTATCGGATAATCACCGAGCTTCTTTGCGCCGTCGACGGAACTGATTCTTATCGATTCAAGCCCGTCGTTTTCGTTTATATCAAAAAACACGCTCCCGAAATTATAGCTTTTTACTCTTTTCAAATCGCCGCCCGAGCCGTCATAGACGCGGTATTCCGCACTCTCCCCGCCGTTTATATCATAGTCGGAAGTGACGCAGAGCACGGGATTTTTGAAGCCGATTACAGAAGAATACTTTTCAATGAAGTACCCTGCGGCATCGCGCCCCGTGCCGTTTCCCGCAACAGGCTCGGAAAAGTTTATACTTACCCCGCCCGTCGCAAACGCCGATATCAAGCCGATGTCCGTCTCGGCTCTGACGGCGTAGAGCGAATTTTCGCTGACTACCCACTCGCATTCCGGGAGATTCTCCTGCGTCACCGACTTTATCTGCGCGCCTGATTTTTCGGCAGTTTTGCGCACGGTCGAGAGCAGCTCATCATAGCTTAGCGACTGCGTGTTTTTGTAGACAGGCAGTCGCTTCAGCTTCATCTCCGCGCTCCACGGGTTTCCCGTCGTGTATTCGCTTATGTCGCGCACAACAGGCGTATGAGCGCCGGCTCCCTCGCCGGAAAAGCCCACTGTGCCGAGTGATATCTTTTGCAGCCTAGCGGGGCTTATCAGCCAATAGCCGAAGAACACCGCCGCGACTATGCAGAGGCACGCTGCCGTCGTCATCAAGCGCATGGGATAGCGCGGCGCTCTGTTCTTAAAATTTATTTTTTTCGGCGCGGCCTCGGCTATAAACCTGTCGTCAGCGCCGCCTACGGCCTTCAATAAATCTTCTTTTTTCATACCGTAAAGCCCTCCTTTTCGAGAAAAATCTTTAAGCTGTCCCTTGTTCGCTTGAGCGACATTTTTACCGCGCCCTCGGTCATTCCGCGCTCGGCGGCTATCTCCGATATGCCGAGCATATACCAGTAGCGCTGAATAAAAACTATTCGCCTCTCCCGCTCGAGAGAGTCTAAAAATCCGTTCACCGCCTCGCGTAGCAGAACGGTGTCCGCCTGCTGCTCGGTATTCTCGGCACTCGGTATACACTCCGACAGCTCATCGAGAGCGAGGGCGATATTCTTTTCGCCGCGCTTTTTGGAGCGGCGGGCTTTGAGCATATTCAGCGCCGAGTTTCTCGCTATCCTGCCGAGATATGCGCCGAGATTCTCCGGCCTGTTCGGCGGAATAGAATTCCACGCGCCGAGCATGGCGTCACTGACGCACTCCTGCGCGTCCTCGCGGCAGCGCACAACGGCATAGGCCACGGTATAACAGTATCCCGAATATTTTTCCTCGAGCCGCGCCACGCTCCTCTCGTCGCGGGCGAACAAGCCGTCAATAAGCAGTTTGTCCTCCATAATTACCTCCTCTCCAACGACATCCGCTCACTCTTAAAGACAACAAAAAGGTGCTTTAGGTAACGCATGGGCTTGCCTTTATTTTTATATTATCATATATTTTGCGTTTTGAAAAGAAAAACGCCCCGAAGAAAAACTTCGGAGCGTCATATAAATTATATTTTATCAGCCGCCGAGATAGGCTTTGACTATCTCTTCGTTGTTGAGCAGATCCTGCGCGGTGCCCTCTGCGGTTATTGCGCCGGTTTCGAGGACATAGGCGCGGTCGGAGATGGAGAGCGCCTTTTTCGCGTTCTGCTCGACGAGCAGGATGGTCGTGCCGGACTTGTGATAGTCCTTGATTATCTCGAACACCTGATCGACAAACAGCGGGGACAGACCCATCGACGGCTCATCGAGCATGAGCAGCTTCGGGTGGCTCATCATAGCTCTGCCCATTGCGAGCATCTGCTGTTCGCCGCCGGAAAGAGTGCCCGCTATCTGCGACTTTCTCTCGCCGAGGCGGGGGAAGCGGGTGCAGATCTCGTCGATATCCTCTTTTATCTTCTTTTTGTCCTTCTGCGTATATGCGCCGAGGAGCAGATTTTCATAGACGGTCAGCTCCTGGAACACGCGGCGACCCTCAGGCACCTGGCTCATTCCCATGCCGACCAGCTTATGACCGGGAATCTTGTTTATCTCGTTTCCGTCATAGACGACGGAGCCGCTCTTTATCGGAATGAGGCGCATGATGCTCTGCATCGTGGTGGTCTTGCCCGCTCCGTTTGCGCCGATGAGCGAGACTATCTCGCCCTGATCGACATGGAAGCTGATGCCCTTGAGCGCTCTTATAACGCCGTAATAGACCTGAAGGTCCTTGACTTCTAACAATGCCATGACTTTTCCCCCTTATTCACCGATATACGCCTTTATGACCTCGGGGTCACTCAGCGCGTCCTCTGTCTTGCCCTGCGCGAGCACTGTGCCGAAGTTGAGCACGGTTATCTCATCGCAAAGACCCGACACGAACTTCATGTCGTGCTCGATAAGAAGTATGGTCATGTCAAACTCGTCTCTTATGCGCCTGACTATGTCCATCAGATCCTCTGTCTCGTGGGGGTTCATGCCCGCCGCCGGCTCGTCGAGGAGCAGCAGGCACGGATTGGTCGCGAGAGCGCGGGCTATCTCAAGCTTTCTCTGCTTGCCGTAAGGCAGGTTGCAGGCGAGGTTGTTTCGCTCGTCATAGAGATCGAAGATGCGGAGTATCTCCTTTGCCTTGTCGCGCATCGCCTTCTCCGTCTTGTAGTGCTTCGGGAGGCGGAAGATGCTTGAGAATATATCGCACTTGAACTCGGGCTGGTTGTGCAGACCGACGAGGACATTTCTTATCACGCTCATGTTGTTGAACAGACGGATGTTCTGGAACGTTCTCGCGATGCCCTTGTGGTTTATCTGCTCCTGGCTTTTGCCGCGGAGCTCTTCGCCGTTTAAGTAGAAAGTTCCGGTGGTGGGCTGATAGACGCCGGTGAGCATATTGAAGACCGTTGTCTTGCCCGCTCCGTTGGGTCCTACGAGACCGTAGAGCTGCTTTTTCTTTATTTTCAGATCGACATTCTCGACCGCTTTCAGTCCGCCGAAGGAAATGCCGAGATCCTTTGTTTCAAGAACATATTCAGCCATTTTTCTTTCCTCCCTTTTGCGGCTTATCGGGGACAAATTCCTTGCCCTGCTGCATATCGACAGAGAGGATTTCGTCCATGGAGATCTTTGTGGGAACGTTGCTCCACTCGCCCTTGTCGTCGCTGATATCCTCGGGCTTGCGCTTCTTGTCCGCAATGCGCGCCATGATGAAGCGCGGAGCGAGCTTCTCTTTTATGCGGGTGAACGCAGGTGCGTTGTTGAAGATAACGAGGCAGATAAGAATGAGCGCATAGATAAGGTACTTGAGCGCCGCGAGGTCGCCGGAGAGCTTGCTCTGGAGCTCGAAGTTGATTATCGTGATGAGCGCGGCGGAGACTATCGAACCGTTGATGCTTGCCATGCCGCCGAGAACGACCATGACGAGAATTTCGATAGAGTAGTTATACGAGAACACCGAATACTGGACGGGCGTGATGTAATGCGCATAGATAACGCCTGCGACGCCCGCGAAGAATGCGGAGAAAACAAACACAAAGAGCTTGTAGAAAGTCACGTTTATGCCCATTGCCTTTGCCGCTATCTCGTTGTCGCGTATAGCGGTTATCGCTCTGCCGTGCTTTGAGCGGATAAGATTGTTTATCATGAACAGGACGATGAGCACGACGACGAAAGCGACGATATAGAGCGAGGTATCGTTTCTCGTATCGTACTTTATCGTGTTCGTGCGAAGACCCATTGCCTTGCCGAAAACATCGAGGTTCTTGAATATTGTTCTGACTATCTCGCCGAAAGCGAGGGTCACTATCGCGAGGTAGTCGCCTTTGAGTCTGAGCGCGGGAAGTCCGACGATGAGACCGAATATTGCGGCTATCACGCCGCCGGCGAGCATGCTGATGATGAGCACCAAGAGCTTGCTGCCGATAAAATTAGAAAGTTGAATGGCTATGTATCCGCCGAGATATGCGCCGACGCACATAAAGCCTGCGTGACCGAGCGACAGCTCGCCGAGGAAACCGACGACGAGGTTCAGGGAAACGGCGAGGATGATGCTGTAAGCTATCTGGACGAGCAGGGTCGACGCCGAGCGCTGGAGGTTGCCAGTCAGCTGGAGAATGACCGACACGCCGAGGACGGCGATGACCATTATATAGCTGATGTAATTTTTGAGCTTGAATTTGCTTTCTGTCTTTGTTTTACTCATCAATTACACCTTCTCTCTTCTCTTCTTGCCGAGCAGACCGATGGGTCTTACAAGAAGGATCAAAATCAAAAGACTGAATTCAACGGCAGTGGTATAGGGTGCGAGGACGGGGACGGCAAGGCATATCTTCTCGATAACGCCGAGGAGCACGCCGCCGATCATCGCGCCGGGGATGGAGCCGATGCCGCCGATAACCGCCGCGGTGAACGCCTTGATGCCGGGCATCGAGCCGAGGGTCGGCTCCGCAGTCGGTATCTGGAAGAGATAGAACACGCTCGCGAACGCGGCGAGAGCCGAGCCGATTGCAAAGGTGACGGTAATTATCTTGTTGACATTTATACCCATGAGCTGAGCCGCGCCCCTGTCTTCGGAGACGGCAAGCATGGCGCGTCCGGTCCTGGTCTTTTTGATGAACAGGGTCAGGGCAATCATTATAACCGCGCTTATGCCCATGGTGAGGATCGAGCTGACGCTGACATTGCTGCCCGCCATGCTCACCGCGCCGAGCGAGGGCAGAGACACGCTCTGCGCCTTTGCGCCGAAGATGAGCTGCGCGATACTCTGAAGCAGGTAGCTGACGCCGATAGCGGTTATCAGAACCGCGATGGGGGTAACGCCTCTCAGGGGTCTGTAGGCAACCTTTTCGATAATAATACCCATCAGCGTGCAGACTATAACAGATGCCAGAACGCCGATAGCGAGATTCCCGCCCGCCGCCAGCGTTGTGAAAACGGCATATGCGCCGACCATGATGATATCGCCGTGGGCAAAGTTGAGCATCTTCGCGATGCCGTAAACCATCGTGTAGCCCAGTGCTATGAGGGCGTAGATGGCGCCGAGGCTGAGTCCGTCAAATATAACACTCATAATAAACCTAACGCTCCTTTAGAATGGGAGAAACTTGAACTGCCGAAAGAAAAACAGAAAACGGCAGGAGAATACACTTCCCCTGCCGTTCAAAAACCAATAAATATAAATTTTAGAAATTAATAGTTATCAGCCAAGCTCAACAATAACGGGGACCTTGTTGCAGGCGCCGCTGGCTTCCCAGGTCATCTTGCCGGTAACTCCGTCATAGGAGAAGTCGGAGGCGGTGATAGCCTTTGCCATAGCAGTACCGAGAGCCGTGGGATCGACCTTGACGTTGTTAACGCCGGTCTTCTTCATAGCGTTGAAGACTGCATAGACTGCGTCGTAAGCGTCAGCCGCGAACTGGTCGGGGAGAGCGTTGTACTTTGCCTTGTAGGAATTTACGAACTTCGAAACTTTCTCTTCCTTGCTGTTGACATCGAAGGGGGTGATGTACTTGATCTGGTTCTTAACGGAGGAGTCGATCTGGCTGGCTACGCCGTCAAGTCCGTCGCATCCGAAGAGAACCGCGTTGCAGCCCTTGGAAGCGCAGGTCTTTGCGATAAGTCCCGCCTCGGTGTAGTAGATGGGAAGGAAGATAACGTCGCAATCTTTAAGCGCGGCAACCTGAGTTGAGAAGTCTCTCTTGTTCTCCTTGTCGAAGGTCTGCTCGATGTAGGAGACGCCGAGCTCGTTCATCTTCGCCTTGAATGCATCGTAGATGCCCTGCGAATAAGTGTCGGAGGTATCGTAGATAGCACCGATCTTCTTATACTTCGAGGTAAGCTCCTGAGCGGCAAGTGTGCCCTGGTCGGGATCGCCGAAGCAGACGCGGAAAGCGGTGTCGCCGGTCTCGATAACAGAAGCTGCGGAAGCGGAGGGAGTCATGAAGAAGATGCCGTACTCAGCAGCTGCGGTGCCGAAAGCCTCGCAGGATGCGGAGGTAACGGCGCCGAGGGAGACCTGCATGCCGCCCTCAAGCAGGGAGGTGAAGCCCTGACCTGCCTCAACGGCGCCGGCCTTGTCGTCCTTCATGTCGAACTTGAAGTTTACTCCGTTGAGACCGCCTGCGGCGTTAATCTCGTCAACGGCTAGCTGAGCACCGTTGCGCACGGAGTTTCCGTATGATGAAGCGTCGCCGGTCAGAGGGCCGGTTGCGCCGATAACATATTCGGTGTTGTTAGCTGTGTACTCGCCAACCTTGGTAAGATCGGCGTCTGTCTTGGTATCGCTGCCGCCGTTTTTGCCTGAGCATGCGGTGAAGCCGCACATCACGAGAGCAAGAGCGAGGACTAATGCAAATACTTTTTTCATAAAAATCCTCTTTTCTTTCCTGTTTTTTATTTTATTCTCGGCGCCGCCCGACAACTGCGGCGCAAAAAATCGGATATAATGATGGCAATTGTGAATTACCTTCAATTTTTATTGATTATACTTTCGTATGAGCCTATTGTCAATACTCATAAAAATTTTCGCTTTTTTTAATAAAAATGACGAAAATCAGGAAAATCGCTTTATCACTTTTAACAACTGAAATGTTCCGTCAAAACAAATTGATTGTCAGAGTCCCGTCAGCGGATTATTTTGCCTTTCCCATAGCCTTGACGCGGTCGAACTCGTCGGTTATCTCCTTGGAGGGAGCCTTGGTGCAGAGGCTGACTATAACCATCAAGACAAGACCGACAAGGAACGCGGGGAGCAGCTCATATATGCCGAACACGCCGCCGATGGGTTTGATGAGATATTTCCAGATAAAGACCATCGCGCCGCCCGACACCATGCCGGCGATCGCTCCGGGGAGCGTGGTGCGCTTCCAGAACAGGGAGCAGATAACAAGCGGACCGAAAGCCGCGCCGAAGCCCGCCCATGCGAACGAGACTATGCCGAACACCGAGCTGTCGGGGTTGCGGGCGATTATTATACCCAGGATAGCTATGCCGATAACGGTAAGACGCGCGGCGAGCATGCTCTTCTTCTCGGATATCTTGAGGTGGAACGCCTCACGCAGTATGTTCTCGGACACGCTCGAAGCGGCGGCGAGAAGCTGGGAGTCGGCGGTGGACATCGTGCTCGCAAGGATACCCGCGAGGATAAGGCCCGCCATGATAGCCGGGAACGCGCCGTAGGTCGAGAGCAGGTGCGCGACGCGGACTATAATAGTCTCGGTGTCGTTGCCGTGGAGCTGATCGACAAGACCGGTGTTGCTCAGTGCTCTGCCGACGATGCCGATAAGAACAGCCATCGCCATGGCGATAACGACCCATACCGAAGCCACGCGGCGGGAGAGCTTGAGCTTCTTCTCGTCCTCGATAGCCATGAAGCGAAGCAGGATATGCGGCATACCGAAATAGCCGAGACCCCACGAGAGCGTGGTGATTATGTGCAGAAGATTATAGGGCTCGCTCTTGCCGGTATCTTCTATATATGATGCGGTGAGCGAGAGATAGCCGGGGAGAGCCTTTGCGTTTTCGACAACAGCGTCAATGCCGCCCGCCGATATCGTTGAGAAAACAAGAACGAAGACTATCGCCACGGTCATGATAATGCTCTGGACGAAGTCGGTCGCCGAAGCGGCGAAGAATCCGCCCGCCGTGGTATAAGCGACTATGACGACTGCGGAGATTATCATCGCGGTCATGTAGTTCATACCGAACAGCGAGGAGAACAGCTTGCCGCAGGCGGCGAAGCCGGACGCCGTATAGGGAATGAAGAAAATAATAATTATAACCGCCGCGAGCACCGCGAGAATGTTTTTGTCATCCCTGAAGCGGCGGGAGAAGAACTGCGGAATAGTGAACCTATTGCGGTCCAACCGACATCGGCAACGCCGGAAAGATACGCGAGCCCGGGCAGGCCCATAAGCAGGTAGCTCGACATGTCGCTCGCCTCAGCGCTCATTGCGGTAACGAGCGGACCGAGCTTTCTGCCGCCGAGGTAGAAATCGGCGGACGATTCGTTCTTCCTCGCGCAGCGGAAGCCGATTATCAGCATTCCGACGAGGTAGACGGCGATCGTCCCCAGGATACAGATGTTTGATACGGTCATTTGAAAAACTCCTCACGGGCTGCATACGAGCCCCTCATTTTGGCGGCGAAAATGAAAAAGAACCGCCAGTCTCAGCTGAGCGGCTCTCCATCGTACCGTCATTGATGTTTGCTATTGTAACACATAAAATCGCACATTTCAACGCTTTACCGTGAAAAACAGCAAAATTTTTATTTTTCTTCGCATTCTCCGCCCTCGACCATGCGCCTTTTTATCTCGCGCATTCTCTGTGGAATATCTTCTTTTGCCATCTGCTCATGAATTTTGCAGGTGCCCGCCGCCTTCGCGGTCTCGTAGTACCAGTGCTTATAATCGAGCGTGTCGAGCGTTTTTTCGAGCTGAGCCATCTGCTCATGCACCCGCTCGCGCTGGCGGTCGATAAGTTCGAGACGCTTGTCTATAGTCGAGTCGCCCTCGATGCACCAGTCAATAAACTGCTTTATCTCTTTTATGGGCATACCCGTCTTTTTCAGGCACTCTATAATAGAAAGCCACTCGATATCCTCGCCTTTGAACATTCTTATTCCACCGCCCGAGCGCTCGACAAACGGCAGAAGCCCCTCTTTGTCATAATATCTGAGTGTCGAGGGCGCGACGCCCATCTTTTTTGCCATCTCTCCTATTGTATAGAACATCTTCCCGCTCCGTTCATAAAAAGTTTTTATTTTAGGTCTTGACTTAAAGTTAGCTTTAAGTTGTAGAATGTAAACGAACTTGCAGAATGATTTTAACATTGTGCAAAAGATTTGTCAATCGGGAGGTATTTTGAATGATTCTCAATGAAACCTACACTCTTTCAAACTCCGTAAAAATACCGAAGCTCGGGCTCGGCACATGGATGCTGACGGACAGCGAAGCCGCGCAGGCGGTCAGGGACGCCGCCGCCATGGGCTACCGCCACATCGACACCGCGCAAGCCTACGGCAACGAAGCCGGGGTCGGCGATGGGATCCGCACCTGCGGAATATCACGCGACGAGCTGTTTGTGACGAGCAAAGTCGCAGCCGAGAACAAGAGCTATGATTCCGCGGCGCAGTCGATAGACGAGACGCTCCGAAAAACCGGACTCGATTGCATCGACATGATGATAATCCACAGCCCGCAGCCGTGGGCGGAGTTCCGCGGCGAAAAGCGATATTTTGAAGAGAACCGCGAGGTATGGCGTGCGCTCGAAGATGCGTACAAAGCCGGAAAAGTCCGCGCGATAGGCGTATCGAATTTCTTAAAAGACGACCTTGAGAATATTCTTAATTCGTGCGGGATAAAGCCCATGGTCAACCAGATTTTGGCGCACATCAGCAACACCCCGCTTTCGCTCATTGACTTCTGCAATAAAAACGGAATTCAGACCGAGGCATATTCGCCGATAGCTCACGGTGAGGCGCTGAAAAACAAAGCTATTGCGGACATCGCCGCGAAATATTCCGTCACTCCGGCTCAGCTGTGTGTGCGCTATGTGCTCGACCTCGGCATGGTAGCCTTGCCCAAGACCGCGAACCCGGAGCACATGAAATTAAATGCCGATGTTGCTTTTAATATTTCCGGCGAAGATTTGAACACACTCAAAAATTTTGAAAAAATAAAAGACTACGGAGAGTACAGCTTCTTCCCCGTATTCAGCGGAAAGTGAGGAATATATCATGACAGAGAAAGAATTTGAACAGCAGAATGTATTCGGAAAAGGCGGCGAAAACTCCGCATACGCGCAGTATTTCATCGGCAAATCGTTTCTCAATCCCCTGACCGACCCAAAATGCGGTCTGTTCCTTGCGAATGTGACCTTTGAGCCGGGATGCCGCAACAACTGGCATGTCCACCACGCGAAATCCGGCGGCGGTCAGATGCTCGTCTGCACCGCAGGCGAGGGCTGGTACTGCGAAGAGGGCAAAGAGCCCGTCAGCCTGACTCCCGGAACGGTCATCGCAATCCCCGCGAACGTCCGCCACTGGCACGGCGCGAAGAAAGACAGCTGGTTTTCGCACATAGCCTTTGAAATCCCCGGCGAGGACTGCTCGACCGAATGGTGCGAGCCCGTCGGCGACGAGGAATATAACAAACTTAAATAAGGAGGATATATATAATGGAAAAGGTAACTGCGGGCAGAGACGCCCTGGGCGAATTTGCGCCCGAATTTGCAAGATTCAACGACGATGTGCTCTTCGGCGAGGTATGGTCGCGCGAGGATAAGCTCTCCCCGAGGGACAGGAGCATGATAACCGTCTCCGCGCTCATGGCGAGCGGCATTCTCGACAGCTCGCTGAAATATCACATATCCCACGCAAAAGAGAACGGAGTCACCGCAGAGGAGATGGCGGAGATGCTCACCCAGCTCGCGTTCTATGCCGGCTGGCCGAAAGCATGGGCGGCATTCCGCATGGCAAAAGAAGTTTACGGAGAGGATAAATAATGAAAGCGATTGTTATTTACTATTCCTGGGGCGGCAACACAAAAAGCATTGCCGAAAAAATCGCCCGCGAATTGAACTGCGGCACCGCGCGCATTGACACAGTCGTGCCGTATGAGGGCGACTACAACTCTATTGTCGACCGGGGCGCGGACGAAGTAAAGCGCGGATACGAGCCGGAGATAAAGCCGCTCGGCATCGATCTTTCGGACTACGACACAGTAATACTCGGTACGCCCGTGTGGTGGTACACCTTCGCCCCGGCGGTCAAAACATTCCTGAGCCACAATGACCTCACAGGCAAGAAAATTTATACTTTCGCGACAAACGGCGGCTGGATAGGTCACACATTAAAAGATGTCAGATCCGCCTGCCCCGGCGCGGATGTAAAGCCCGGCATCGATATAAGATTCGACGACCACACTCAGCGCACCTCCGACAAAGAAGTCGAGAAGTGGATAAAAAATATAAAATAAATTTCGGGATATGAGAACAGCGAACCCAAAAGAGAACGGGGTTCACAGAAACAGCCGCAGCGTTTTTTGACTGCGGCTGTTTTTGTTATATTATTTATCGGCGGCGTGGAAATAGATTGAGCGCTGTATTGCTGTATGCATTGTTAATGAAGAATGCGCAATATTATAAATCAGCACAATTTGCAGAGGAGGATATTATCCGTCCGCGAAATCCGTAGAATTTTTATTGAACATATTTGTAGGGTGCGGCGACCTGACGCACCGCTGCCGCGCAAGCGGCACGATATGAATTTGCAGGATTTATACCCTACCTTCGCGTCGCACTGTAATCAAAAGATATACGCTACCCCGCGTTTCGGCATTTTCTTTTTGTTTGAAAATAAAACGCCTTTAAACTAAAAGCAAACTGTGCCCCGGCAATGCCGCACCCGCCGCATATCGTACAATCATTTCACCGTTCTCCCAAAAACAGTTGACACAGAAGAAAAAAAGCCGATATATTAAAAACGGCACAAATTGAAACAGGAAGGTAAAAAATGAAATACGACCTTGATTATCAGGGCGCAGCAGAAATTCTTGAAAGTCGTGTGATTACAAGCATACCGTCAATAACGGGAAGACTTCTCGAAAACTCATATCTTCCGGAGTTTGATCAGGATACCCTTAAAGAAGCCGAATGCCTCAACGCGGTGCTCCCGCTGATAAAGTGGGAAGTGGACAACAACGATCTCAGCGAAGCCATGAACGACGAGCTCTATCTCTACTATGAAGATCTGCTCAAGGGATCTGTCACAGATAACATTGGCACGGTGGGAGAGATTCTGCTTTGCAATGGGCGATCTTGCCAAACGACGGGGATGGGAGTAGTACATAGTGACGAAATGGTGGCCATTAACCATGAGAATCCGGGAGAGGGTGAAACAGAAGGAAAACGCCGCACGGTGGTCGATGCAGGCATCGTGCGGCTTTTTACCATGACGCTAAAGGAAGTATTCTGTTGATTGGCTACACATTCTTTAAGTGCATCTGTAAATTTTCTACGATAGTTATCTTCTTGAAGCGATGCAAACACAAAGTCCTTATCTCGCTGGTTAATGTATTTTGTTCCACCGCCGGTTTTCCGATTAATCAAATCAATAACGATATCGAGCATCATTTGTCGTAATGCTTTTGCTCGATCGCTCTCGGAAAGAAGCATTGCCAAATTCAGAAATGACTTGAAGTCAAAAACACCAAGTTGACGAATTTTGCTAAGGACATAAATGTCCTTAGCAAATCTCTCCTGCCCTGCTTCGAGAAAGTCTTTAAGTCGTTTTCCCCGGAGAACTTCATAACCATTTTGCGTTAGTTCCTCGTTATTTTGCTCAATATATCTGCTGATTGTCCGAATATCAACTTCAAAAAATGTAGCAACATCTTCTCTGGTGATGTATATTTTATTTTCCCACAAGATTCCTTGGATTCCCGATTTTTCTTGAATCTCCTGTACGGCCAAGTCATTGTTGAGAATATTCTGGCGATCAATACGAGATACTGTCAAGTCTTTTGCCATATTGTGTTCCCTCCTAATCAATGAATTTTTTTACGCCGCCAGCGCATTGGCATTGACCTGTTCAATCGCCTGCCGAATACCAGACCACACGGACAAATCCGTGAAAACTTCCACAATGCTGCCGTGATCGGTGAAGGGCGCTTCCTGCAAAACGGACAGGTCTTTCATCATGCCGTTATGGACGATGTACTCCACAATCTGATTTACGAAATAAATCTGTCGGCTATCGAGGCTGGCATCATTCAGATACTGAGCAAAGGCTTCTTTTGCTGCATTCATATCAAGCCCGACAATTTCCCGCACGAACTCGCCCAGCGGCTTTTGCCCATACTCGGCCTCATAGTCCTGCTTGGTGCCGACTTCACTCCAAAGAATTTTCTCCAGTGCCTGTACATCTTCCGCGGTCAGGGGGACATTGCTTTTGAGCTTGGCAATCACCACATTGTCCATGTGCTGCCGCACATAGAATTCTGCTTTAGCCTTGTAGTTCTTAAGGTCATCATTTTCCAAATCTGATTCATTCCAGTCTACAGAGAGAATCTCATCATCAAAATTCGTATCATAGCGCACGCTGGTTTGCGGGATATACTTCATAAGGTCTCGCAGATTTTCCCGGATATGCTCAAATTCGTTGATTCCGGCATTCTCTACATAGTCCGTATGCAGAATTTTGTCGATTAATTCGGCTTGCGCCATGATTTCCGGGATGTTCGCCACAGATGCAACAGCGGAAACCTTCTTAAACAGGTCGCTGCGGGCTTTGCCGTATTTCTTTCCGACGAGATAGGCAAGCTCAATGCCGTATATCAGCGCATCGAACCGCAGCGCCTTAGCATCGTCTTCCTCCGGCGTGATGAGCGGTGCCAACTCCTGCCCCATGAGCAGGGTGTCCTCATAGGTCAGCGCATTGTAGTTGTCCGCATTTGAGTAAAGCTCTACATATTTGAGGTGCTGCCGGACAGCGAAGTTCTCCCTGTTCAGCTCCTGCACCTTATGCACCATGTCCTCTACCAGCGTCTTGCGGAAGGCAATGAGATCCGTCGTCTGATACGCCAAGTCTTGCAATTTGAACGCAATTTGGGCCTTCAGATGGAAGATCGCTCCTTGTAAGGCAATCATATTGGCAGTGGGGCGTCCCTTGTTCATGCGAAAGAACTCAAAGTTGCCGCAAAAGTCAAATATGTAGAACTTGTCCTTGTCCTTACCGTCCAGCAGCCTCGGGCACAGACGGGTGCCTCGCCCGATCATCTGCCAGAACTTCGCCTTGCTCATGACCTTCTTGAAAAACACTAAATTCAGCACCTCCGGCACGTCAATGCCGGTGTCCAGCATATCTACAGAAATGGCAATCTGCGGCAGCTTTTTCGGATCAGAAAACTCATCGATGGCGCTTTGCGCATAGGTCATATAGTTGTCGATGACTTTGGCGAAACCGGGCAAGTGCGGATATTCCTTGTTGAACACCTCAAGGATTTTCTCGGCGTGGATGTGGTTCTTTGCAAAGATGATGGTTTTGCCCAATTTGCTGCCATAGTCGATGGTCAGGCCATTGGTCATCAGCGTATTCAACACCTGCCGGATGGTATCTTCATTGAAAATCCACTCATTCAGCGCCGACGATGCAATGCTCTCCGGCAGCTCGCCGTTTTCATCTTCAAAGGTATCTTCATAGGCCTGTTTGTCCGCGTCGGAAAGTTCATCGTAGACAATGCCCTGTTCAATGAATTTCAGTTTCGTTTCTACAGACAGGAAATCCACCAGATACCCGTCCTTGACCGCCTGCGCCAGCTCATAGCCATAGGTGGGCACGCCATTTTCCAACTCAAAAATCTCATAGGTATTCTTGTCAATTTCGTCTTTCGGCGTGGCTGTCAGCCCCACCAGCGGGGCATCAAAGTAGTTGAAAATATCCCTGTATTTGTTGTAAACGGAGCGGTGAGCTTCGTCGCAGATGACCAGATCGAAATGCCCGCAGGTGAAGAGTTTGCCCTCCTCGTCCTGTACACTGTCGATGACGTTGTACATGGTCTGATAGGTAGAAAATACGCAGTGAGCGGTGTAGTTATCCTTCTCCTCACAGAGATTGGTAACGGAGAGATCGGGCAGCAGATTCACAAAGCTGCGCTTTGCCTGGGTGACCAGACTGTTGCGGTCAGCAAGAAACAGGATATTCTTCACCCAGCCGTGCTGAAGCAGCACATCGCATAGGGCAATAACTGTTCTCGTTTTTCCGGAGCCGGTAGCCATGACCAGCAGCGCCTTGCGCCGGTTGCGTGCAAAGGCATCGCAGGCAGCTTTGATGGCGTCCTCCTGATAATAGCGTCCGGCTATCTTCCGATCCACCATGACATTTTTCAGGCTCGTCCGCATACTCTGGAGATTGAACAGTTTTTCCAGATCCCGCTTGGAGTAGATAGCGGCACACTTGCGTTCGGGATAGATATTGTCCGTAATGCGGGTCTCAAAGCCATTGGTCAGGAAAATGACCGGGCGGCGGTGATACTTCTTTTCCAGCAGGTCTGCATAGAGCTTTGCCTGCTGGCGTCCCTTGGCCACATCCACGCATGTGCGCTTAGCCTCCACCACTGCCAGCGGGCGGCCATCATCGCCGTAGAGCACATAGTCCGCATAACCCACCTCGGACTTGTTTGGCATACCGGGCAGTTCCACCTCGTTCAGCCAGTTCTTCCCCTCTATCCATCCGGCGTCGATGAGCATGGTGTCGATGTAAAGTTTCCGGGTCTTGTATTCGGACAAATCCAGCGGCTTGGGCACATAGGTCTGCTGCTGCGCGGTACGCCGGGCGGTGAGCTCTTCCTTCAAAGCGGCATTCTCCGCCATAAGGGCTGCAAAATCCACATCGGGTATCGTCTGCGAAGGAACTGCGGGCGCTTCGGCGGGCTGCATCAGCAAGGAACGGTCAAAATGCCCCTCTGTGTAGTTCTCACCATAGCAATAGGCCACGAAGTCCAAGAATACATAGAGGTTTTCCAGACACAGCGCCGCCTGCTCCTCGGTAATCTTTTTACCGCTGTGTGCGGCGTTATTGCCCGTGCGGCGAATAAAATCCATCCGCCGCCAAATGTCCGCGCCAACAATGTCCCGGAAGTCCTCGGTATTCATAAGGCTCACCAGAGAGTCCTGATAGGGCATGACCAGTGCCTTGTCCACAGAGTACATCCACTTCACCGCAAACTCCATCGCCCTGCGGCAGTTCAGCACACAGGCGGAGGGGTCGATATGTAGAATTCTTTCCGCAGATACCGCTACGGAGGCAAAGGATTCAAATTGTAGGGTGGAAGTGAAAATATCGAAGTTAGTCATCCATAGCTCCCCCATAGACATAATATTTTGAACTACATAAAACTTATTTTGTCAAAAGCACTTCAGCTTGTAGAACTCCTATCGGAGAAAGCATGCATTTTCCCTCAGAATACTCAATAAGTTTATCCTTGTGTAGTCCTCTGAGAATCTTTTTAAACTCACTGCCATTTTTGTACTCTATAGAGGTTTGAAGCTCCAACTCGCTTTGCCTATCCTTAACATACAGAAGACATAGAACTTTGTCTTTGGCAGACATTCTGGTATCAAGAATGCGCAAAGAAGTTCCAGTATCCCATACAACCGATGTTTCACGGCATATAATAGACTCAATTATAGCTTCTGTTTCCTCAAATGATAATGTTGATGCTAACCTAAAGAATTCCGCTAAAATCCATTTTGCATTTCCTAGCAAAACTGTGGCATCCATTTTATTGGGATCAATACTACTCTTGTGAATCATCCCGCGCTTATTACGGAGGCAATACATAGCGTATAATGTCCGTGGAATTAACACTCTATATACCTCAGAAATTGTACTGCTGTGACTTTCAAGTGAAATCAGTTCTTTTTCAGAAAAAATAGTCAGTCTATCAGCAAGCGGAGTGTAATTCCCGCTCAGTTGATACTCAATAATCCTTCGTGCGACTTCAATGAATCGCCCAATCTCATTTCCAAAATACTGCCAATGAGATTTTCTATATTCGATAATAGCATGTTCATAGCTGGTCAATAAAGCTTCGGTAAGTTCTTGGGGATAAACAGCCTCAAGCGAAGTTTTGATTTCACTTCTTGTCATTAGCCATTTCCTCCAATAGAGCTCGTGCCGCAGTTTCCCCGGGCTGAGTGAGTTCAATTGTCCACGATTGGCCCGATCCTTTCCTTACAATATTTGTTTTCTCATTCTTAAAAACAGTTGAGAAGTTTGAACTATCATAACAGGCATGCTTTTCGCAAATAGGGATAATTTCCTTTCCTTGAATTTTTCCTTTTTTAATAAATAGCACTATTAGCGCTATGTTTTTAGTTTTTTCAGCTTTGTTATCACCAGGTACTTTTTTCAAAATAGAAATCGAGCCGTCATCCGCATCAATATGATACACCCCAGCCTTGATATATTTATCATCAGAAGGAACAAGCGCTGTATTATTGGATTCTAGATTTACAATATCCTCCTTTGAATTGTGTTCTGATTGGTTTGTTGCGGCAAGAGTAGTCAAAACAGAGGGGGTAGCAGGCAATGAAAGATTTTTCTCCACAAAATCAAAAGCAACTTTCATAGTCTTTTCGATGAAATCCTCAGATCCAGAAATCACAATACTCCCATCATGAAGATTAATTGAAACCGTTGCATGATTATCCATAACTTACATCTCCTTATCTTTTACTCAAAATATTTCTGCATCAGACTGTCAAACAGCAGCTGTGCTTCGTCCAACGCCTTCTGTACGGCAACTTTTGATTTGTCGGTCTGTTCGACGAAGGCCGCGAATTGCTCCTGCAATGCAATTGGAGGCAGGGATACTCGATAGTTTTCCAAGAAAGAAGCAGGAACTCTACGCTGTCCCGCGCTACCGGTCATGTTGCTGGCTGCATCCATGCGGAACTGCGAAAAAGCGGTGAGCGTGTAAATCCAGTACGGATCGGTCTTTCCACTGATCGGACGAAGCACATGGAATTCTGTCGAGCCAAACCCTATGCCATTATGAAGGCCTTTAGCTACTGCCCCCTTGCCATTTTCCATGCATGGAGTAATTTTTGCAAAAAGGACATCATTTTCGGCAAAGTATGTGAAACCCGTTTTTACCTCATCATACTCTTTGATTGCCGTCGCATCTATCTCACCATGTTCGGTTACGGCAGGCATTGGCACAAAGGAAACCACCGCACCACTAACAAGCCGTGAATCGAGGCTCTTTTTAGGGTTGATGTTACAAATACTCCCGAGCGGCACTAAGCCCCATCCGAAAGCGTCTGTTCCCGGCATGCCGAACAGTTCGACAAATCGGGCTTTGACAAGCCCATCCAGCTTTTGAAGTTGCTGCTGGTGCATTCTGATAATATCATTAACGCGATCCATCCGTTTGCAAGCCGCAATTTGTTCATTTATCCCGGCCTCTGTCACTTCACAGCGAGACACAAAGTCATCTATTTTCAGATTATGCAGCCCTGTTGTTTTATTTTGAAATGCTCGTGTTCCACCTCGATGGTAATTAGAAAAGAGTGAATAAAAGACATATCGTGGATACCATTTTGCTTGGTCCTTGACTCTTAACAAGCCTGTAAAATTGTTAAAAAGATATGTGTTTTCCGGACCATCAAAATAAACCACTCGGCCTACGGGTTGTTTGTCGCTACCTCCGGACTTTTCGATGATAATATCTCCCTTGCGGAGATATTTTTCTTCTATCTTCTTTTTCTCGATAATTCTTGTAACAACATTATTGTAATTGACAATTCCTTCGTTTGTGAAATTGGTCGTTCTAAGGACAGGTATTCCATTACCAGTATTGTCATCATTACCCCATTCACCTGATAAGGCTTTTCCTGTTATTTCAATCAGTTTAGCCATCTTATCTTTCATCCCCACAAATCCGAATTTAGTCACCAGAATATTGCTTGCCAGTCGCAGAGTACCGGCAGCTATCAGAATTCTCCAGACTGAGCGGAACAATTCGACTTAAGGTAATATACCCTTCCCCATAAAGAGCATCTACCGTTTTCAAGACTTCCATTTCCGGTTTATCTATTGCAGACGCAATGTCGTGAATGCTTGCATCCGGGTGACAGCAAATGTAGTCATATACTCTCTTTTTCATTTCAGCATCTCCTCCAGTTCATCCATCGCAGTACCGATTTCCTTCTCCAGTCGCCGCAGCTCCGCCAAAATCTCGTTGGTAGGCGGATACTCCACGGGCTTATACTCGGTTTTCTTGTATTTATTGATGGACAGGTCATAGCCGTTTTCCACGATTTCTGCCTTGGGCACGAAGAAGGATTTTTCCGTGCGCTGGCGGTCTTTTTCGGCATCCAGATTGCGGAACCGTGCAATGATATCAGGGATATCGTTGTCTGCCACCGGGCTGCGCTTATCGTCCAGCGAAAAGCCGTCGGCGGTCATATCATAGAACCACACATTGTCTGTACCACCGTGGCCGGTCTTGGTGAAGATCAGCACCGCGGTAGACACCCCTGCATAGGGCTTGAACACGCCGCTGGGCATGGAGATCACGGCCTCCAGCCGGTTGCCGTCCACCAGCTCTTTGCGGATGGCTTTGTGTGCGGCGGAAGAGCCGAATAGCACACCGTCTGGGACGATGCAGGCGCAGCGCCCGCCGATGCGCAGCATCCGCAGGAACAGAGCCAAAAACAGCAGTTCCGTTTTCTTGGTCTTGCAGACCTTCAGCAGATCTGCCGAAACGGTGTCGGCATCCAGACTGCCCTTGAACGGTGGATTGGCAAGAATCAGAGAATACTTTTCCTTGTCCGGGTTCTGATCGGACAAGCTGTCCCGGTATTCGATAAAGGGATTGTCAATGCCGTGGGTCATCATGTTCATCGCGCCGATGCGGAGCATGGTTCTGTCCATGTCGTAGCCGAAAAACATGTGGTTCATATAGTGATCCTTCTTCTGGCGGTTGAAGAAGATTTCTTCTTTGCGGTGCTCCTTCAGGTATTCACCCGCCGAGACCAAGAAGCCCGAAGTACCGCAGGCCGGGTCGCAGATCATGTCATCGGCTTTCGGGTCCATCAGCTCCACCATCATGCGGATGATATGGCGCGGGGTACGGAACTGGCCGTTGAGGCCTGACTGGGCAATTTTGCTCAGCAGATATTCATAGGTATCGCCGCGCACATCCACCGCCTGAGATTCGTTCATCAGTCGATAAATCTCGTCCAGCGCATCCACCACTTTGGATAGCAGAAGCGGCGTGGGCAGCTTGAAAATAGCATCGTCCATGTACTTGGAATAGGCGCTGTTCTTATCCCCGTGGAGGTTCTTGATAAAGGGAAACACCCACTCCTGCATCACGCTGTACATCTTTCCGGCAGGAAAATCATGAAATACACTCCATTTGAGCTGCTGGCCGTCGATGGTACGGTCACCGACCTGCACCTCATCCGCAAAAATGCTCTGATACGGCAGCCCCAGCATGGCAGCTTCCTTGGCCCGGAGATTGTCGGTGTCATCCAGATCATGGATGAACATCAGATAGGTGATCTGCTCAATAACATCCAGCGGGTTCACCAGTCCGCCCGCCGCAAAAATATCCCAGAGGCTGTCGATTTTGTTTTTCAGTTCACCTGTAATCATTTATTCTCTCTCCCTGTTCCAAGTGTAAGAAGTGTAGCGCCCGCCGCTGAGTTTGATGATCTCGCCGGATTTCAGCAGATCTGCCAGCGCGCGCTGGACGGTGATCTGACTGATATCCGGGCATTTGGCCATGATTTCACTCTTGGTGATCTTGCCGAGGTGGTTCTTGATGATCTCCCGCACCCGGTCGGGCTTGGACAAGCCCTTGGTGGTCAGCAGCTCGATCCGGCTCTCGAAATCCCGGTACGCCGCCACCAGAACACCCAGCATATAGGTGACAAAGGGGGCATAGTCGTTCGTCCCTTCATGCCAGTTGTAGGAGCTCTGCTGCAAAGCTTCGTAATATGTTTCCTTGGTGTCGGAAATCAGTTTCTCAATACTGATATATTTGCCAACGATATAGCCAGAGCGGTACAGGAGCAGCAGTGTCAGGAGCCTGCTCATGCGGCCGTTGCCATCGTTGAAGGGATGGATACAGAGAAAGTCCAGTATAAAGATGGGAATCAGCAGCAACGGGTCGAGTTCAGCATCCTGCATAGCCGCTTCAAACGCACTGCACAGCGCCGTAATAGCCTCCGGCGTTTCCCACGCAGGAACAGGCTCAAACCGGACAATCTGCTGACCATTCGGCAGTTCTTCGGCAATCACGTTATCCGAATTTTTGAAGCAGCCGCCGATGGATTTACCGCTGTATTTGTACAGATCCCGGTGAAGCTGCAAAATGATGGGCGGCTTTGGCGGGATATAGTCATGGCTTTCATGAATCGTTGCAAGCACATCGCGGTATCCGGCAATCTCTTTTTCACTGCGAGTTTTTGGCATTGTTTTATCACGCACGATTTTCTTCAGTCTGTCATCCGTGGTGATAATTCCCTCGATGCGGTTAGATGCCTCTGTGCTCTGAATTTTCGCAACTTCCAGAAGTTCAGACAACGCATCCTCTTTAGCCTCGATAAAGAGATTTTGCTGCCCCTTGTATTCGTGAATCTGCGTCAGGTAGGCCACGACCTCTGGCGTCAGCAATTTGTTGTATTCTGTTTTGAAGTCGAACGCTCTCATGCACTGCCCTCATTTGAATTTCAATTTCATCAAATCTTATCGAATGATGCAATTATAGTATATCCTTGAATTACATCGCTGTCAATATCAATTTTCTCATTTTTGCATTAATGATAAAATTGGAATTTGGCTGTCGTCTGCTACGCATCATGTCCCCTCGCAGGCGCTGACAATCGAAAGCTGTATCGTAACGATTTCAGATTGTCAGCAAAAAAGGAAATCCGCCACTCATCGGTACGGACTTCCTTTTGCATTTTCTGAGCAGGTGTTCCAAACTGCGTTTTTACAGTTTGGGTACCCGTCTGCGAAGAAAATATGGGGAGTTCAGAGGGGAAAATCCCCTTTGACGCAGGGTTTCCAATAGGGGCGCGCAGCATCCCTGTTGGCACACGATTTTGCTCTGCAAAGTCTAGTGTGTTATACCTTTGCTTCCGGCTGACGCGTGAAAGGGGCTGGCTTCGCCATCTGCTATGAGGGCAGATAGTGGTAGGCAGACACTTTTCTGCGTCAGTAGGACAGGCGGATTTTGTGACGTGGGTTACGGCGCAAATGCAGGATTTTTGAGAAGCAAAATCCGACTGGCCGGAAAAGGAAGTGAAGGTATATACAGCCCTCGTCCCGCCGCAGCGACGCTCCCCGTTTCAGCGTTTCTTTCGTTTTCCCTTGCCGTGGGTCATGGTCGTTTTTCCTCGCTGGCTGATGGGACTTTTCATGTGCTTGGACTTCTTGGGGATTCCAATCAGAGAAACAAACTCTTCTTTCGTGAGCGTGTCGTAATCAATTCCAAGTGCTGCAAGGTACGCGCGGATTTTCTTTTCCTCGGAGCTGCCCTCAAAATGTACGGTCTCCATCAACTGCTTCTGCACAGCAACAGCGGACAGGTCATCGTCCGCGGTCAGGGCATCTGTCCTGTGTTCCTCCCGGATGTCCCGCAGGATGCTGCTCAGATCGTCCGCAACGAGATGCCCGAAATATTCTTCCTCTTGTATCTGCGCCGCTTTCAGAGTATGGAGGTACAGATCGTTAGCTTCCTCGCCATGCTCCATCAGAACTATCTGGCGGGTAGCTTCCAGAACCGTATTCATATCCTTGATCCTCATATCTGCAATCCGGTCAACGTAATTTTCCGCATCCAGCATAAGCCGCAGGAAAGATGAGGAAACTAAGGATGTTAAAGGAGGCTGGTTCTATTTGGAGATGAACGTCAGGGACGATCAGAAGCTTGTTGAAATCTGGCTGACGAATGCAGAAAAAATTGACCCCGTCCTGCGGGAGGGGCTAAAAGAGATTTACGCCAAGTATAAGACGAAGAAATACATGGTCGCCGTGTTCGAGTCCGGCAAGGGCGACCTTTACGAGAACACGCGGGATCTGCTGCTCTTCAACCGCCGCCGCAGCGCCGAAAAGGCCTTGTGGAGCTGGAAGACCTGCGCGACGCGGGCGTGCGAATCATTTCGATCGGCGATAACATCGACTTTCCGAATGACGACGACTGGCTGAAAATTCAGTTTCAGTTTCTTGTGAACGAGATGCCCGTCACGGACACCTCCCGCAAGGTGCGCAACGTCATCAAGCGGCGGCAGAACGACGGCGAGTGGATCTGCGCCGCGCCCTACGGCTATCTCGTGACCGGGGACAAGCAGTTTGAGATCATCCCCACCGAGGCCGAGACCGTCCGCAGGATTTTTGACCTCTACAGCAACGCCGGTTGGGGCTACAAGAAAATCGCCAACTATCTCACCGATCAGGGCGTTCCCACGCCGCGCATGTCCGAGCGGATGCGCAAGGAAGCGGCGGGCAAGAAAACGAAACGGGAAGCAAAAAACGCCTGGGCCATCGCCACGGTGCAGGGCATTCTGGACAACGATTTTTATATCGGCACGCTCCGGCAGGGCAAGTATACCCGCGCCAAGATCAACGGCAAGGAGATCAAGCGCAACGACGATGAGCATATCGTCATTGAAAACCATCATCAGGCCATCATCGACTACCGCACCTTCGCCATCACCAGCGCTCTGCGGGAAAAGCGCAGCCGCAATAACTATCGCGGCGTCAAAATCAACGACAATGTGTACTCCGGTTTTTTGCAGTGCGGCGACTGCGGCAGTCCGCTGTTCGCCATGAGCCGCAGCGATTTGGCCCCCGCATACACCTGCGGGACGTATCACCGTCGCGGTCTGAAAGGCTGCACCAGCCACCATATCCGCGTCGATAAGCTGGACGAGCTGCTGAAAAGCTATGTGCGGAAGCTGGCGGACAGTTCTGCCGCCATGCTGGAACAGCTCAACGAGGAGCTGAAGCGCGAGACCGAGCAGGTGGCGGAAACGGAGCAGTCCGCCGACAATCTGGCAGCGGTGCTGGCCGATCTCACCGAGGAGCTGAAGGTGACGAAGCGTCAGCGCATCCAGGAGATTATGAAAAAGCCGGAGCAGGAAGCTTCCATCGAGGCGCTGTATGACGAGATGGAAGCAGACCTGCAAAAAAAGATCGACGGCATCAACCACCAGATCGACCTGCTGTCCGACAAGCGCAACACCATCATTCAGGTGAATCGCGTGGCCAAGACCACCATCGACGTGTTCCGCGACATTCTGGAAAAGGACAAGCTGGAACGAAATGATCTGGAACTGCTGATTGACAAAATTCTCGTCTATGAAGATCACTTGGAGATCAAGCTCCAATCCGACATCGACACGCTGCTGCGCTGCGGAACCCTCCCCGCAGAAACGGAGGACGCCGCAAATTTTAATTCCAGCACGGAAAATATCGAAAACACGCTGAGCCTGTCCTCCAAAAACCACGAGGACAAGGTTTTCCGCGTCAGTGTTATCAGCAACGGTGACGCCTCGACGGAATACTGGACGAGGAGGAAGCCCCGATTATCATAAAAGACCTCACCGAGAGCTATATAAAAGCCTTCGGAAAAGACACACTCGACGAAGAGGACCAATAAAATTATCCGCCTTGCTTTCGCTTGGCGGATTTTCTGTTTCTTGCTTTTCACTGTTTAACTGTTATTATATAGCAGCCGGTGTTGTCCGGGGAGATAACTGCCGAGCCGAATGCTTTCGGCATCGTCACGCTCTCGCCGACAGTCTGCCTTGAAATCAAATATCCGTCGGCGGAGTACCACTCGCCTGTTTCAAACGAGTCGATATATTTTTCGAGCGTCAGGCGGTCGTTGTATATTATCGCCGCGTGGGGCTTGCCGACATAGCGAATGTGCCACGGCTCGAATTTTATGCCCGTCGAGCTCTTGCCGTAGGACGGATAGCGGATTATAAATCCGTATTTCCACGACTCGGAGTTGACGAACTGCCCGGCTTGGCTTTTGACGAAGCCTTCGCCCGCGAAGTTTTTGACATAAACATCTATGCCGAGTCCCGTCTGGTGCTCGCTCGCGCCGGGCGCGGCGGCGGTCGAGGAATCGCTGTTGTAGAGCTCTTTCTGTTCGTCCGCGTCGCGGACACTGCTCATGACAAGGAGCTTGCAGTCGGTCTTTTCCATCACCGCGGCGGACAGCTCCGAAAAGCTCTCTGCGGCGCAGGCGTTCATTATGACGCCCGTCTTTTTGTATTCCGCAAGATCGGGCTTATCTTTATCATCCAGAGGATGCTCGGAGTTTACGAGCATCAGGCTCTGATTAAAAGTCACGCGCGAATCGGCGCGCAGGGCGTCGATATTTATTTCGTCAAGCTCGGGCGAAATCTTCGCGACCGTTATCTTTCGGGTGTTCAGCCCGAGATATTCCCCGGCGACGAAACGCAAGTGCGGTCTTATCGCAAAGACCGCGAGCAGTGCCGCCATGACTGCGAGGACTGAGATCATCAGCCCCGCAGAGATTCTTTTTCTCAGTTTCTTTTTCAATCCGGCACCTCTTTTACGCGTGCGCCTGGATATAGGGAACAAGCTCCGTCATCGCATACTGTGCGCCGGCAAGGCACATTGAAAAGAGCATGAGCACGCAGGTCATGATGCACGAGGGAACATCGAGCTTCGCTTTTTCCGCGTCTTTTGAAAAGGCGTGGACGAGCATTTCAATGCCGAGAGATATAAAGATAACAGGCCAGAATTTTATTACATCGAGGTAGTTGAAGCTCTTAATAAATGCGCTGAGTAAAAACATCACGCCGAATGTGACGAGGGTCAGACCGAGCGTCACCGAGCCTACGCGTTTTGCCGTCATGTTATTTGTCCTCCTCTTCGTTATTCTTTCTCTCCAGTTCACGCTTCTTGTGCGAGATGAGCTTTATTCCCACAACTATCAGTATGACAGCGACGGCTACCTGCGGAAGCTTATAGGAAATTTGGCTCAGGATATCGGCGCCCGTATCGCTGAGCAGTCGGATAAGAACTCTGACTATTATCTGATCCCAGATAAGATAGGCTCCGGCTATTATCGCGACAATGCCGCCGACCTTTAAAACATTTGCGGAGGCAACTTTCTTAAAACGCGGATCAGAGCGAACATTTTCGGGCATGGCGTTCAAGAAGAACAGGAAGTCGTCCTGAACCTTTGCCAGCTTATCCTCGGGCAGATGATATTTGTTCCATGCGTCGAAGAAGCTGTAGAACCACAGCACCGGAAGCACGAGCAGAAACGCCGGGGTGTCGGCCATCATGGCGAGTCCCGCGCCCGCGACGAGCGCGAGCATTATAACAAGTCCGCGCTTAACGAGACCTATATACATATGCGCGGCGCCCGGAATGAGCGAAAACAGGAAAAAGAGTATTTTATTCTTTTTGTTCATTATTATTTCCTCCTAAGTCAGAGATTTTCTGTTTGAATTCGTTGAAGCTCTCGTCAATCGACTGGCTTATCGAGCGGCTCTTGTCGTTTATCTTCGACATGTCGATATCGTTTATCTTCGTTATGTGCCTGAACGCGCCGGAGAATATCATCACGAGCGCCGCGCATATTCCCGCGACCACTCTCACGGAATACATCAGCAGGTTATCCTGTCTGCGCTTCTCGCGGGTGTTCTCCCTTGCGGCGGCGGCGAGGATATCCTCGCTCATGCCGGCGGGCGGGTCAACAGCTGCCATATCGAGCGTCAAGCAGGCCATACGGTCGGCGCACTCGTCGCATTCGGCGATGTGCTCCATGACTTTTGCTTTTTCGCTCTCGCTCAAGCCGCCGCGCAGCAGGAGCGTTAATTTTTTATCGTCTGCGTGTGTCATTGCAGTATGACCTCCTTCAGATTTTCTCTGAGCATTTTCTTTGCTCTGTATGCCCGGGTCTGGACGGTTTTGAGCGGTTCGCCCGTTCTCTCGGCTATCTGCGACAGCGGCATGTCCTCGCAGAAATATTCGACCGCAACGCTGCGATACGGCTCTCTGAGCGATTCGCACGCCGCTCTGATATCACGCCCGAGCTGAGCGTTCATGTATTCGTCCTCGAGTCCCGGTGAGGCGCCGGCTCTGAACTCCAGTTCGTCATCCTCGGCGGGCGTCGTCCTCGACGCCGCGCTCTTTAGATGATCGAGGCACTTGTTCGTCGCTATTCGGCTCAGCCACGCGCGCTCATTGCGCCCGTCGAATCTGTCGAGCGAGGAATAAGCGGACAGGAAAGTTTCCTGGGTCAGATCCTCGGCGGTAAAGTAGTCGTTCGTCAGTCGGTAGCATATGCTGAAGACGAGCTTGCTGTAGCCGTCCATGAGCTCTTTTAACTTTTCTTCGCGATCTATCTTTACCACCTCCTTTGCGCTTTCGTCAATAATAACGAGCATAAAAAAAGATGTACTTCAAAAATTTTTCGGCATATGTAAAAATTGCCGCCGAGTTGAATTGCCCGGCGGCAGTCTTATTTCAGGTTGTTTATTATCAATGAAAAGAGCCTTGCGCGGTTGCCGTCGCCGACGAATGAATTGTGCGGAGTTATCTCGGCGTTCGGGAGATCCCACAGCTCGCTGCCGGCGTCCAGCGGCTCCTGCTCGAACACGTCGAGCGCGGCTCTGAGCCGCCCGGACTTGAGCTCGGTTATGAGCGCGTCGGTGTCGATTATCCCGCCGCGCGATATATTTACTATGACCGCCCCGTCCTTCATCGCGCAGAGCAATTCGGCGTTCGCGATATGCTCCGTCTCCTTTGTCAGCGGCAGGCAGAATATGACTATATCGCCCGCGCTCACGGCAGCGCGGATATCACCTATTGAATATATTTTATCGAAGCCGTCAACGGTAGTTTTTCTGTCAACGCCGATTATCTCGCAGCCGAACACCCTGAACCTGTCCGCGCAGGCGCGCCCGACGCTTCCCGCGCCGACTATCACAACGCGCTTTCCGCCCAGCTCCTCGAGTCCGCGGTGCTTCTCCCAGCGGTGCTCCGACTGAGCCGCCGAGAAAAATGCGCTCCGCTTATAGAATCCGAGCACCGAGCAGACGGCGAACTCCGCCATCGGCGCACTGTAGACCCCGCGGGCGTTGAACACTTTTATGCCGTGGGCGTCCATGTAGTCCATGGGCACGCGGTCGAGCCCCGCGCTCGTCAGCTGAACGGTTCTGAGCTTCGGAAATTTATCCGGCGGAGTATAGAGAAACAGCCCGTTGCAGATGATAGCCTCTATCTCTTCGCAGGGTATGTTTTCCGGCACGGCGACCCGCTCGTCGGGCATGAAATATATCTCATAGCCGAGATTTTCAAGCTCCGCCGATTCCTCGGGCGTTATTCCCAATGCACCTGTTACAAGCAGTTTCATTTTTCCGCTCCCGTTATCTTTTTTATCTCGCGCACCACGCGCGCAACCGGCAGACCGACAACATTGAAGTAGTCGCCGTCGATGCCCTCGACGAGCGTGCAGCCGAGCCCCTGTATCCCGTAGGCTCCGGCTTTGTCCATCGGCTCGCCGCTGAGGACATAGTCCGCTATCTCTTTATCTGTAAGATCGAAGAATTTAACTTTCGTCGCTTCGCTGAACACGGTTTCTTTTCCGTGCGCCGAGATGCACACTCCGGTATATACCGTGTGCTCCCTGCCGGAGAGGCGGCGGAGCATATTTTTTGCGTCCTCTCTGTCGTGCGGCTTGCCGAGAATATCGCCGTCTACGGAGACGACCGTATCCGCGCCTATCACGCAGTCATTCGGTCGGCGCGCCGCCACCGGGCGGCATTTCTGCGCCGCTATCGAGCAGACTTTTTCCTCCGGCGTGTCGCCCTGCGGCACTTCGTCAACGCCCTCGACATCTATCTCAAAGTTTATACCCGCCGTTTGGAGCAGCTCTTTTCTGCGCGGCGAGGACGACGCAAGAACAATTTTCATATCTCGCCCTTTCTGCGCTTCTGCGCGACTTTGAGCACGGCAGTCTGCGTTTTGCCGTCGCGTATCTCGTTGTTCATGACCATCTCGACCGCCTTTTCAAGCGGTATTTTTTCGGGCGCTAAAAACTCATCGTCGTCGAGGTCGAGGGATGTAAAGGACAGTCCCTTTGCCGCATACATATGGATTATCTCGCCGCAGTAGCCCGGGGTGGGATAGAATTTTCCGAGGTCGATATAGTGCTCCGCCACGGCTCCCGTCTCCTCGCGCAGCTCACGCTTGCCCGCTTCAAACGGGTCCTCTCCGTATTCGAGCTTGCCCGCAGGCAGTTCGAGCAGGACTTCGGAATACGGATAGCGGAACTGCCGCACAAACATCAGTTCATCGTTATCAGTCAGCGCGGCGACTGTAACTCCGCCGGGATGCTCCACAACCTCGCGCAGAGCCTGCTTGCCGTTGGGCAGTTCGGCGGTGTCGGTGCGGACATTGATTATCCTGCCTTTGTAGATGTACTTTTTTTCAATCGTTTTTTCGTCGAGCTTCATATATAAGCCTCCGTTCAGGTCTTATCCCGCGGGGAAATAAATATTATTTTCCGGGGGTGATTTTTTGAAATATATCTTCACGCCGGGCGAGCCGGACTACGCATATATAAAAGAAAGCGTATGCTCGCTCCAGGCGGAATATCCGTTTTTAAAAGTCGAAATAGCCGGGCGAAGCGCCTGCGGGAGAAAAATCTTCGCCCTGCGCTTCGGCAGGAGCGCAAACCCTGTGCTCATAGCGGCGTGCTTCCACGCGCAGGAGCGGCTGACGGCACTCGTCACGCTGAGATTTATAGAGCGGCTGTGCCTGAGCGCAAAGAACAGACAGACAATGTGCGGAATCGACATAGGCGGCGCACTTAGCCGGCGGGAAATAATATTTGTCCCGTGCGTCAACCCCGATGGGGTCGAGATAGCTCTGCACGGCGCAGAGACGGCGGGGAAATACAGAGACTGCGTTGAGCGCGCTATGAGTGAAAGCCATGATCTCTGGAACGCGAACGCGCGCGGAGTCGACCTCAACCACAACTTCAATGCCGGGTGGGATCTCTCAAAGGCGCTGGAAATCGAAGCGGGGATAACCGCGCCCGCGCCGAGACGGTTCGGCGGATATGCTCCGCAGACCGAGCCGGAGGTGAACGCCCTCGTTCAGCTGTGCATGCGGCGAATGCCGCGAACGGCAATAGCCCTGCACAGTCAGGGCGAAGAGATATACTATGAATACGGGGAGCACACGCCGGAGCGCGGCGAGCATCTGGCGAAAATTTTCGCCGCGGCGAGCGGCTATACGCTCGTGCAGAATGCGGGGCTTGCCTCACACGCGGGGTTCAAGGACTGGACGATAGAGGCACTCGGCATTCCGTCGTTCACATTCGAGCTCGGGAAAGGCAGAAATCCCCTGCCGCTGAGCGACTTCGAGAGCGTGTATAAAAGCATTGAAGAGGCCCTCGTGCTCGCCTGTGTGATGTGAGTGATGTTGGGGAGCGCGCCTTGCCGCCGCAAATATTACCGGCGGCATAAGATTTTTATTTCAAAATTACGCGATTTTAAAGCAGCGCTCGCCGTAGGGACAGCCCTTGCGGCTGTCCGCTATCGGCGATAGCCGATATAAAGTTATAGCAATTGCGGCTTGTTGATAGTTGGCTTCTGCCTTCGCGTCCTACTATAATCAAATGATATACACTTTCCGCGTTTCGGCATTTTCTTTTTATTTGAAAAAGAAAACGCCTGCAAAAGAAAAGCAACCTGTGCCCACAAAAAGGCGAACAAAGTTCGCCCCTACGGTCTGCAAAATGAGCTTTTCCGAAGGTTTCATGCCGCTGTCGCGGCAACGGTGTGTCGAGTCGCCGCGCCCTACAAGTTGCAATATTGCACCCGTAAAGCCCGATTTATATGAATTACAGTTCTTTTAAATAAAAGCGGTTCATTGTGCCGTGCGGGGTTGAACAGGGCTTTTCGATCTGATGAAAGCCTGTTTTTTCATAGAGCTTCAGAGCCGCCGACAGATTCGTGTGGGTCTCGAGATAAAGATTTTTATATCCCGCTGACCTTGCCCAATCCTCGGCTATCTGCATCAGCCCTTTTCCGCAGCCTTTTCCTTTGACGGAATCGTCCAGATAAAGCTTCTGAAGCTCCGCGCAGTTTTCTATCCCGTCAAATTCGGCAATGCCGACACCGCCGATAACCTGTCCGTCTGCGGAGAGCGCGACAAAATAGGCGCGCCCTGACGGGCTGCTGTTATAATATGCGCTCAGATGATCCAGCTCGGGGTCAAAATACGCCGTTCCCAGGATATCCAGATGAAACTTTTCCAGATTTGCGCGGATTATTTCGGCGATTCGCTTATCATCTGCGGGTTCTATTTTTCTGTAGTTCAGCATGGCTGTCGTCTCCGTAAATCAATATTTACTCTTCTATCATCGGCTTGAGATTTTCGTATTCCTCCTGCGCAAATGCGCGGGCGCTCTCTTCGAGCGGCTGGGCTGAATACCCCTCGCGATTCTCGTGGCCGTCGATGTAGTTCAATGAATTGTCGCGCCAGCTGCGCGCGGTGTCAAAATACGCGGTCTTTGATATCTCCGAGTTAAAATCAATGTTTTTTGCCAGATAATACTGGTATGCGTGATATGTCTCGTGGAGTATCGTTACAGTAACATCCCGGGCACTGTCCTCCCGCATGTGTTCGATGTCGACTACTATTTCATTCTTTTCGTCATCGTAGTAACCGAGAGTGACGAGGTCTATCCTGCCGGACACAACCGAGACCTTCGGTATTCCGAGCTTTTCCGCCTCGTAGTTTGAAAGCAGCTGAATAAGCGTTATGCGCTCTTCACTGCTGCACTTTGCCCATTCGTCCTCGCCGAATTTCTTCAAAAACGAGGGCGTTTCCTCCTGCGCCCGTTCCTGAGCGGCGACCGACTTTGTGTCCGGCGTGTATTTGCGGGACTCAAAATCATAGACAAAAAGCGAAAATATTCCCGGCACCAAAAACACTATCGCCGACACTGTAACAAAAAATCTCATGGCGCGTATATCGTGCCGCTTCTCGTCGTGGGCGGCGCCGCGCGAGCGTTCGCCTCTGCGCAAAATTATGCCGAAAACCGCGGTGAGCATCGCCGGCACGCACAGAAGAATAACAGCCGTCACCGGGTGATACTGCGAAAACACCGCCATGAGCAAAAGCCCGGTTGGAAAAAGATTAGCGAAAATTTCAAACCTGTTTCCCCGGCAGCCGAATCTCATGGGGACGATATTTTCCCACAAAAGAAGAAATCCCGCGTATATGCTTATCAGCAGAGAGAACTGCACGGAGGTTTTGCTCTCCGGATAATACAGGCTCGTCCTGCAATAAGCCGCAGCAAAAATGAACGTGAACGGGATCGCTATGCTCAGTCTGCACAGGGCGGACTTGAACTGCTTTTCCGTTATGTCCTTTATTTTTGTCATAACTCCTCTGTCCCCTCGGTTATCAAAGTCCTTTTCTAACTTCGTCTATCACATTCTTGTTCTCTTCGCTTAAATCGAGATAATCGTCCGGCGCGCGCAGAGCCTCGTCGATTATAAATCGCAGGGACCAGCGGTCGGAGTAATCTTTTGCTCTGTCGTCGCGGTAGGGGTTGTTTTCAAGCAGGGTCAGAAGCTCTTGCGTCAGCTCCGTTTCGTTCAGGCGTATAAGCCGACGGAACAGGAAAACAAGGCTGTACTTATATGTGTTGAGCTCGCCGAAAATCGCTTTTCGCAGACCGTCGTCCGTCTTGAGCGTGTCAACAAGGCGGCTCTTCATCTTTCTGTGCATCAGAAAGCGGCAGCAGACGCGCGAAACGGACGCGGACTGCGCGCGGTCGGATTTCACTTCGCCGCAGTCCGATATCACGCTGTCGATAAGCGCGTGCGCGGAGTCGGGGTCGGTCATGCAGAGGGATTCAACCTCGGCGCAGAGTCCCTTTTCTTCGCTCAGAAAATCTCTCATGCTTTCTCCCCGCCCATCTCGGCATAGCGGCGCACTATATTCTTGAAATGGCGTCCCTTTTCCTCGAAATTCTTATATTTGTTGTAGCTCGAAGCGGCAGGCGAGAGCAGGCAGGTGCAGCCCGGGCGCGTTACGCCCATCGCCGCGCGCACTGCGCCCTCCATATCCTCCGAGATAATTATCTTCTTTTCGCTCCCGTTCTGCGCCATGTGCATGCCGATTTTATGTCCCGTATCGGGCAGGCAGACGAGATTTCTTATGCTGCTCTTCTCCAGCGCCTTTTCAAACGCCGAATAGTCGAGCCCGCGATCCATGCCGCCGAAAATCAGCGTGTCAACATCGCCGAGAGCCTCGACGGCGCACATGACAGAATGGGGAATGGTTGCGATGCAGTCGTTGACGAATTTTATGCCCTTGACCGTCGCGAAATATTCCATTCTGTGCTCGATGCCCTCATAATTTTTGAGAGCTTTCATGATATCTTCGTCCGAAACGCCGAGCCGTCTCGCGGCCTCGGCGGCGAACATGCAGTTTTGGATATTGTGTTCGCCCAGAAGATGGCTGTTTATGTCGCGGTACTTCTCGGCGCCAGGCGTATGGACGCTGACTCCGACCGCTTCGCCCGGATATTTGCTCAGGTCGAAGAAGCCGTCGAGTCCCTGATCCGAGTTATATATAAATGTATCGCCCTTACTTTGGTTGCGGACTATATTGAGCTTCGCGCCGACATAGCACTCGAAGCTGTCGTAGTGGTCGAGGTGCTCGGGATAGATATTCGTCAAAACGGCGACATGCGGCGAGCAGGTCGTGAACTCCAGCTGATGCGAGGACATCTCGATAACGGCTATTTCGCCCGCGCAGTCCTCGATATTATCAAAAACGGGATAGCCCATGTTGCCTATCAGGCACGCCTCTTTTCCGGCGGCGCGGAGCATGGAATAAATGAGAGTCGAGGTCGTTGTCTTGCCCTTTGTGCCGGTCACGCCGACGCAGGTAAAGCCGGAAAAGCGCAGGAAAAGATCGGTCTGGCAGGTTATCTCAACGCCCTGCGGTCTCTTGAAATGGAGGAGCGGAATGCCGGGGGTTTTTATGACAATATCCGCGCGGTCTATCGCGCCGAGATAGCCGTCCCCGCAGACAAATTCGACATTCGGGTCATTATCAAGCTCGACCTGCTTTGCGTCCGCGATTATAAGTTTCTGCTCGGGCAGATAGCGGCGGATAAAATTATAGGTCGAGTGACCCTCGCGCCCCATGCCGAGCAGGACTATGCGCTTGTTTCTCAGATGGTCAATCAGCTGCTGATACATATTCAAACATCCTCTTTACACATTCATCAAATTTTTTCGGGATAAGATTCTCTTCGTTAAAACCCGAGAGCAGGGAGTAATCCGCGCGGGCAGTGTTCTTTTCGCAGAAGCGGCGCAGGAGCGCGGGCATCCCGAGCCCGGATTTTCTGTATTTTTCCGCCGTCAGCGTCAATGCAAGCACGACCTCGTCCGCCGTGCCGACGCACTCAAAGGGCTTGAGCCCCGTGAAGCCGCAGAGGCCGTCAAAGTCCGCTTCAAGCTCGGTTTTGTCGAGCATATCGCAGCCGAATATTGAGTTCAGCTCATCGGGCGGCAAAAACGGCGAGAGCATTATCGCAACAAACAGGCACTTCGGACATTCGCAGCACCAGATGTTTTTCTTGCTCCCTCTGTTGCAGCTGCGGAATATCGGATGATACTGCTTATACTGCGAAAACTGCTTTGCTATCTGAAGCTCGCAGAACGGGCGCAGGAGACTGAAATAAACGGCGCTTTGCGGGAAGTTGCGGCGGCGGAACTCATCGAAGTCGCGCTCGAACTCGAACGACTTTGAATACTGATGGTTGACGCTCTCTCCGCCGATATTCGACTCGTTCGCGCTCGACTCGTTCGAGAGAATAATGTCATTTGCGCCATTTATAAAGCCCGCATACATTGATATAAACGCCACAACCGACGAAAACGGAGTGTGTCCGTTCAAAAAGCCTTCGGCGTTGCGCTTTAGCAGTTCGGGGTCTATAGTGCGGTAAATTTTTATTATTTTATCCTCGCTGTAGCCGCCCGCGAGAACACACTGGGTGCGCGCAGGCTGGTCGTTGACGGTGAAGAATCTCAGCTTATCGCCGAACGGGCGCAAAAGCTCGGTCGTGACCGCCGAATCCTTGCCGCCGCCGACGGGGACAATTTCAATCCCCGATGAGACATAATCTTCGCACTGCGGAATATTTTTCGGCTCCGGCGCGTCTATACGCACAAAAGAGTCTATATCCGTCTTTATCCCGTTTCGATAGAAAAACTCGCCGAGTCCGTTGAACCAGAGCTTTTTGAAAAAAGCTTTGTCATCCTCGGACATTTCGCCGCACTCGACTCTGAAAACAGGCGGGCAGGCGCATTTCCAGTAGCTGACCGCCTCCGCGAGACCGATGAAGAAAACCATTCTCTTCGCGTAGTCCGACACGGGGGAATTGAATATATCAAGACTTTTTCCGTCGAGCCTCGTCTGCGGATGAAACTCGCACAGACCGGGGATAGAAAAATCAAAGCTTAAGTGCAGCCCATCCTCATGTTCACTGACTGAATAGCCGCTGTAGACAAACTGCGGATATTCCCGGCGAAGCTCATCAAAGCGTCCGCTCATAGCAAGACCTCTTTCTGCATAAATATAGCTTCGGACACCGCACGGCATCCTGATCCACGATAGATTATATCAGAACAAACGGCAAAATTCAATCGGATACGCTTGACAAAACTAAAGCGATGCGCTATACTGCCCGAAGCGATAGGGGAGTAATCGGCGCTGATTTGCGGCGCAGCAGGGTCAACATACTGATCTATATCTGGTCCTGCTATAAAGAGGCTTTCGCCTCTTTAATTGATGAGACTTATCTGCGCAAAGGGCGCAGGTGGGTCTTTTTTTGTTCCCTGCCCCGAAAAAAAACGGAGGAATCAATATGGGTTTAGCTGAACTTTTCATTCTCGCAGTCGGTCTTTCAATGGACGCGTTCGCCGTCTCGATATGCAAGGGCGTATGCCTGAAAAAAGCGAGCCTTGGGCAGAGCGCGATTGTCGGCGCGTATTTCGGCATCTTCCAGGCTCTTATGCCGATAATCGGTTATTTCCTCGGCACGGGCTTTGCCGACAAGATAGAGCGCTATGACCACTGGGTGGCATTCGTGCTTCTTCTCATTCTCGGCGGCAAGATGTTCATCGAGAGCTTCAAAAAAGAAGATGTTGAGCGCGACGCCGCAGGCAACGACCGCGACGAGCTGAAATTCACAAAGATGCTCGTCCTCGCGATAGCGACAAGCATCGACGCGCTCGCAGTCGGAATCACGCTCGCTTTTCTCAAGGTCAATATCTGGGCTGCCGCCTCGTTTATCGGCATGACGACATTTATTATCTCCGCCGCGGGAGTCAAGATAGGCCATGTTTTCGGCGAGAAATACACAAACAAAGCGGAGCTCGCCGGCGGACTTATTCTTATGGGCATCGGCGTCAAGATACTCCTCGAGCACCTCGGGGTAATAAACTTTTAATTATATAAAAAATAAAAAGGCATCAGCCGCAGAGAGTATAAAAGCTCCCTGCGGCTGATGTTATATTGGGGGAAAGAATTAGTCTTTGTCAAACTTTCTGTTGAACCTGTCAGCAAAAGAGCGGCTGCTATTCCGACTGCAAGGCAGATTATATCGGCGACGCAGCTCTTTATGCCCGAGGCAAAGCTGCCGAACGGGATTATCACGGCGGTCGCGGCGATAACTATGCCGATTATGCCGTGGAATACGAGAGAATAGTGCCTGTCCATCAGGCGGGTGACCGCCTTTCGCACGAACGCTAGCCCTATTCCCGAGCACGTGTCGGTGTTGCTCCGCGCTTTGTCCGTGCGGTAGAAGATATCAAACAGCTTGCCGAGACATTCGTCATCGACTCCGGGACCGTCGCCCGCAAACTCTATTCGCGCCCTGTTCTCCTCGCGCGAGACGTTGACGACGCAGTGGCCGATATCTTTATTGTGGTATTTCCTGCTGTTGTCGAGAAGATTCGTCATTATCCTGAGCAGCAATTCCTCTCTATACACCTTGAGCAACATAAAAACCGACCTATAAATCATAGGTCGAATTTTTTATGAACGCTCCGCTAACGCCAACCGCTTTTATTCCCGCCGCCATTTCAATCTCCGTTGCGCCGCTATGACCTGCGGCATAGAATATAGTGCCGAATAATCGGCAGAAACGACGGAGGAGAGGGAAAAATGAATATAAAACGCAGACTCACGGGCGCGGCGGCGGTGCTTCTCGCCTGCATCGCGGCGCTTGTCTTTGCCGCGCTCGTCCCGGCGCGGGCGATTCCGCCGTCGGGCGGGCGGCAGTACCGCGGGATAGATATAAGCGAATTTCAGGGCGAGATAGATTTTGAAGAAGTGAGACGCAGCGGGATAGAGGCGGTGTATATCCGCGTCGGCGCAGGGGAATATATCGACGAATACTTCGCCGAAAACTACGAACGGGCGAAGGCGGCGGGGCTGAAAATCGGCTTCTATCACTATGTCACCGCCCGCTCGGTCGATGAGGGGCGCAGGCAGGCGCGGTTCTTTGCATCCCTTGCGGCGGGTCGCGAGCCGGATATGCGCCTTGCGATGGATTTTGAATATTTCGGCTCGCTCTCTGTTTCGCAGATAAACGCGATATCCGAGGCTTATCTCGATGAGCTGACCGCGCTGACGAGGCGGGAAGCCGTGATATACAGCGACCTTTCAAACGCACGGAATATATTCAGCCGCGCGCTCGCCGAAAAATATCCGCTCTGGGCGGCGCAGTACGGCGCAGACGAGCCCTCGGCAAACGGAAAATGGCGCGAGTGGGTCGGCTTCCAGTATACGGACGAGGGCAGAGTCGGCGGTATCTACGGCAACGTTGACCGCAACATCTTCACCGAGGGGATATTCCTCTCCGACTCGGGGCGCATCGACGGCGAGAAGCGAACCACCGTCCGCGCGCGAACACGGACGCTCACTGTATATGTCCGCGCAGGCGACACTCTCTGGGCGATAGCGAGGGAATACGGCACGACAGTCGAGGCGATAGCCCGAGAGAACAGGATAGTTGATCCCAACAAGATATTCGCGGGCGAGCGGCTGAGAATAACCCTGCCCGCGCGCGGCAGCGGCGAAGAAATATACACCGTCCGGCGCGGCGACACGCCGATATCAATAGCCGGGAAGTTCGGCGTCACACGCTCTGCACTCGAGGACAGAAACGGGCTCGAACGCGGCGAAATGATATACGCGGGAGATAAGCTCTCGATACCCGGCGCCAGAATGTCGGGAGAATTTTATGTCGTGCGCCCGGGCGATACGCTCTTTTATATATCCCGCCGCACCGGCGTTCCGATAAGAACCCTCGTCGGGATAAACAGAATAAAAGACCCCGACCTGATATATGCCGGCGAGCATCTGAAGCTCAGCGCGCAGAAAAGCCCATTCTGATGAAAAAAAGTATTGAAATATACGGCTGAATAGTATAAAATAAATGTGTAAGTCTAAAATATCGGAGGAGACAATATGGTTTCAGCAGGCGATTTCAGAAATGGCGTGACGTTTGAGATGGACGGCGATGTCTATCAGATCATAGAGTTCCAGCACGTCAAGCCCGGCAAAGGCGCGGCATTCGTCAGAACCAAGATAAGAAACGTTATCGCGGGTTCGGTCGTTGAGCGCACATTCAACCCCACGGAAAAATTCCCCACCGCTTATATTGAGCGCAAGGAGATGGAGTATTCCTATAACGATGGCGATCTTTATTATTTCATGGATCCCGAGAGCTATGAGCTCATCCCGATAAACAAGAGCGACCTCTCCGACAACTTCAAGTTCGTCAAGGAGAACACCGTTTGCAAGATCCTTTCCTACAAGGGCAATGTTTTCGGCGTTGAGCCCCCCACAAGCGTTACTCTCGAAGTCACCAAGACCGACCCCGGCTTCAAGGGCGACACCGCGACAAACGCCACCAAGCCCGCAGTGCTTGAGACCGGCGCAGAGATCAAGGTTCCGCTGTTCATCGAAGAGGGCGAGATGGTCATCGTTGACACCCGCACCGGCGAGTATCTGAGCAGAGCGTAAGATTCCGTAATTCAAAAGCCGACGGCTGTTTTTGAAAGGAGAAAGCAAAATGACAGTTACTGAGAAAGTTGCTTATATCAAAGGTCTTGTCGACGGTCTCGACCTCGACGCAAAGAAGGACGAAGTCAAGGTCATCAAGGCTATCATCGAGCTTCTTGACGACATGGCTATGAGCGTTTCGGATCTCGAAGAGGGTCTCGATGTTGTCAGCGATCAGGTTGACGAAATAGACGAGGATCTCTCCGATCTCGAGGGCTATGTCTACGAGGACGATGACGACTGCTGCTGCGGCGACGACGATTGCTATGAGATCGAGTGCCCCAACTGCGGCGAGACTATCTGCGTCGACGACGGCATCCTTGAGGACGGAAGCATTGACTGCCCCAACTGCGGCACTCTGCTCGAGTTCGATTTCGATGACGATTGCTGCTGCGGCGATGATGACTGCGACTGCGATCACGACGACTGATAAAAATCAAAAAAAAGCAATGCCGCTGCGCGCCGCTCTTGCGGCGCGCAGTTTTGTTTTATCAGGCGAAAGTTTGCCGCGGCTTTATTTATATCGGCTGCACCGATAGCCCAAGCCTCCGAAAAGTTAAGGCGGGTAACATCGGCGAAGCGCCGCAGATAACGGACAGCCGCAAGGGCTGTCCCTACGAAGTGCGCTGTTTAAAATCACATAGATTTTAAAGGCAAGCAAACAAGGTTCGCCTGCTTTCGGCTTCTGCAGGGGAGCCGGATTGGCGAAGCCAAGACTGAGGGGTTTGTTTCGCTTCGCTCAAAGTAATAAGTAAAAGTGAATAGTGAAAAAGTATGAGAGCACATCTATAATCTGCACATCAAAATCCTGTACAGATTTCTCGGGCAGATAATATCCGCCCCTACGATATAATATTGTTGGGTTACCGCACCCTACAAAGAGACATTTTTTAACCTCAAACGAAAAATTTAACCTCGCAACTCAGTGCGCGTGGCGCACAGGATATATAATTTTTATCAAAGGAGAGGATCAAATGAAACAAGGAACGAAGGTTTTTATCTGCCTGCTGTGTGTCGTGCTTGCGACGCTCATCACTGTCGCGTGCATTTTCTGCATCTACTATCCGCACTATAAGCAGAATCAGCACGCCGCGGTCATCGAGGATAAGCCGCTCGAGCGCGGGGAGATGCGCATCATGAGCTGCAATCTGCGCTGCGCGAACGTCATGGACACGGGCAAAAAGAGCTGGTTCTACCGCGCCGATCTCATCGTCAAGAACATCGAAACGGAAGCGCCGACTATTATCGGCTTCCAGGAGGCGACAAAGTGGCAGTATAATTATATGTGCCGCACGCTTCAGGGCTATGACTCGGTCATAACCTTCCGCGACGAATCGACTTTCTCCGAGGGCTGCCCGGTGTTCTACCGCACCGACCTCTACGACCTTATCGACAAAGGCTCGTTCTGGCTCTCCGAGACTCCCGAAAAGATGAGCAAGGACTGGGACTCCGCGTGCTATCGAATTTGCAGCTATGTTATCCTCAAGGAGAAGCAGACGGGACTCGAGTTCGTCGTGTTCAACACGCATCTCGACCACGTCAGCGAAGAGGCGAGGATAAAGGGTATCGGCGTTGTACTCGACAAGATAGCGCAGTTCGGTTCGCTGCCCGCGATGATAATGGGCGACTTCAATGTTGAAGAGGACACCGAGACATATCGCAGCGCGACCGAGAACTTCCTCGATGTCAAGTATCAGACTAAAAATCCGATAAAGAGTTGCACCTATCAGAACTGGGGCAAGCGCCTCGACGACGACTGCATCGACTACATAATGATCTCCAAGACCGGATTCAAGGTCAACAGCTACAATGTTGTCAGAACGACCTATGACGGAGTCTATCCGAGCGATCATTTCCCGATAACTGCGAGCCTCACGCTCACGCAGAGCTAATAAAATTACCTCCGTATGGCAAAAGTCATGCGGAGGTTTTCTTTCAATATTAATTAAGAAATTTTCAGGTTGAGCTTCAATTTGTCGGATATCATTGCGATGAATTCGCTGTTGGTCGGCTTGCCGCGGGAGTTCTGGATGGTGTAGCCGAAGTAGGAGTTGAGCACATCGACATCGCCTCTGTCCCAGGCGACCTCGATTGCGTGGCGGATGGCGCGCTCAACGCGCGACGGAGTGGTTTTGAAGGTCTTTGCGACTGTAGGATAGAGAAGCTTCGTGACGGAATTCATAATCTCATCGTCGTTGACCGCGAGGATTATCGCCTCGCGCAGATACTGATAGCCCTTTATGTGCGCGGGCACGCCGATGCGGTGCATTATCTCGGAGACGGTGACCTCAAGGCTGTTGTCCTGCGCGGAAAAAGCAACTATGTTTCCCTGCGCCGGGGCGGAAAGCCCAGTCAGCTGTTTTATCCTCTGTGCGAGTATCTGCGTGTCAAAGGGCTTGATGAAATAGTAGTCTGCGCCGCTCTGCGTTATCTCCTGCTCAAGACGCGGATTCGCGTTCGACGCGGTCACGAACACCAGCGGGCGCGGCTCAAGGTGCATATCGGCAAGTCCGCCGAGCACGCCTATCGCGTCCGTGCCCTGCATGAAAGCGTCCATGATGAGCACGTCCGGTCTGCTTCCCTGCCTGAAAAGGCGGAGTATCTGCGCGCCGTCCTTTCGGACTGTTTCGACCTCAAAGCCGTTTGCCCGCAGTGCCGCGGCGCAGCCCGTCTGAGTGTCCGTGTCCTGTGCAAGCATGATTTTTAACATTTTTCCCATAATTAGTACCTCCGGATTGATTTTTCAATTGGATTTTACCATATATGGGAATAAATGTCAATAATAAATTACCATTTTTTGGCAATTTTTATTTTATGCTCCAATTTTGCTACGAAGCGGCGGAATATCCGGGCGAAGAAATGCGCTCTGCCTCCTCCACCATCGTCTGGGCGAATATCGCGTAGCCCTTGAGCGGATCGTTGATAAAAACATGGGTCACCGCGCCGACCAGCATACCGTTCTGGACTATCGGGCTGCCGCTCATGCCCTGGACTATACCGCCGGTTTTTTCGATAAGCCGCTTGTCGCGCACCTCGATTATCATATTGCGCTGACCGCTTTTTGTATAGATCTTCGTTATCTCGATATCATAATACTGCGGTCCGTCCGCGTCTACAGTCGAGATTATCTGCGCCTTGCCGGTTTTGACCTCGTCGGCTATCGCCACGGGCATCTCCCCGGTTTTCGGCAATTCGCTAAACGCGCCGTAAACGCCGATGCCGCAGTTTTCATAGAGCTCGCCGATCTCTCCCGGCGCGAACACGCCGCACAGCTCGCCGGGCGAGCCGTCCTTGCCCTTGTAGCAGCCTTTTACAGCAGCATTGACCGCGTCGCCGCCGGATATCGGTAGCTCTTCGCCTGTGTCAACATCGCAGACCGCGTGACCGAGCCCCGCAAAAATTCCGTTTTTGCGGTCATAGAAAGTCACCGTTCCTATCCCCGCCGACGAGTCGCGCACCCACAGACCGGCTTTGAACTTGCTGTCAACTTTGCTCCGCGCGGGCAGGAGTTTCACCGTCTGCTTTTTGCCTGCGCGCTCGATGAGTAGCTCAACTTCATCGCCGCCGCTCGACTCAACGGCGGAGGAGATATCATTGTTTCGGCTGACGGGCGAACCGTTTATCTCTAAAATGATATCGCCCTTTTTCAGCCCCGCGCGAGCCGCCGGGTCAACTGCGCCCGACGCCGTTTCGATCTCCTCGCTCCCGACTATCAGCACGCCGCGCGTATAGAGCCTGATGCCGAAAATTTCGCCGCCGACGGTGACATATCTGCGCTGAGACACTTTCACCCTTGCGGTCTTGACCGGGAACACCCCGAACGCTTTTACCTCAAGCTCATATTCGCCCTGCGGCGATGCGGACGCGGACGCAGAAAACACGCTCTCGCCGATATCGGCGCCGCTGCCCGCGACGACGCTGTATTCGTCGGGCAGCTGGATATCGCCGTAAGCGACGCAGGAAAAAATTCCCACCGAGAGCATGAGCGCGACCGCGCTGAAAAATCTTATGATTTGCTTCATGCTCCGCCCCCTTTTTGATTTTGTCCGCACTGCGGACACCGTTATTTTTTCCGCGCCGCGCGGCATTATCGCCGGAAAACAAAGGGCAAAAAAAGATGGAAAATTTTAATATTAATAATTGTATACCATGTCCTTACACTACTGTTTACCATGTTTCGCTTGACATGATATCCGCCCCTACTTACTTTGAGCGAAGCGAAACAACCCCTCGGCCACTTCGCGACAGCTTTCCTGCAGGGGGCGAATAGATTTCACGGCAAATTTCATTTGCAAAGCACTCAAATATAAAACTCGCCCGCCGCGGCACATAAAGCACTGCGGCGGGCTTAATTTATTCAGACCTCTATATAATACGGGCAGATATCCTCGTAGCTGCCGTCCTTCATTCTGAAGCCGCCGGGGATAGTGCCAAGCTGTTTGAAGCCGATGCGCTCATAGAGGTGGCGCGCGTGGATGTTCGTCCTGACGACGGCGTTGAACTGGAGCACTCTGAAGCCCTCTTCATGCGCCTGACGGATGCAGTCAAGCACCAGCTTTTCGCCGATGTGCTGTCCTCTGCTTTTGGATGAGACCGCATAGCTCGCGTTGCAGATATGTCCGCACCTGCCGATGTTATTCGGGTGCAGGATATAGAGTCCGAGCACCTTTCCGTCAACCTCGGCGACGCCGCAGTAAGTCTGCGCGGCAAAGAATTTTTCCCCGCCGACGCTGTCGAGCGTCTCCTCCTGCGGAAAAGCCACGCCGCCCTCGACTACCTCATTCCATACGGCGATCATCTCCGGGAGATCGCCGCTTTTATATTTTCTGATTGTTACTTCGCTCATTTTATCCCTCCGGGAGATTTTCAAAGAAAAGCTTTTATACCGTGATCGAGGGCGATTATATCGCCGAACGGGGCGAGCGGCGTCTTGTTCCAGCGGTTTCCGCTTATCTTCACCGCCGAGCAGCAGTCGCCGAGGCGAATACGCCCGCATCTCAAATCAATGCCGTCGATACTCCGCGTGTTGATTATTTTATTATTTGTAATATTCAAGCCCGAGACATTGTCGGCGCGGAGTATATAGTTTTCGCAGTTTATGAAGCGGTTGGAGTCGACGGTTATATTTGAAAACGCCGCGACCTGCGCCCCATTGCCCGCGATATTTGTCTCTATTCTGATGGCGGAATCCCAGCCGCTGTAGCAGCCGAGCTTGAACTCGTTATTACGGATAACAAGATTGTTGACTCCCGTGCCCTCGTACCAGAGACCGGGCATGATGTCCATGACTATTTTTATCTGCTGACCCATTATTTTATAGAATCGGTTGTTCTCGCAGAGTCCGTTGTCGCTCTGGAGCAGCAGTCCGCGTGCGCGGTGCTCATGGAAATAGTTGTTTGAAATGACATAATTTCCGCTGTCGCAGTCGACGATATACATTATTGTATCGGCGGCTATCTCTTCGGGCAGTGTTCTGTCGAAGCTTATCACGCCGTCGGCGGAGATGTCGGTTATTTTAGCCTCAAAGTCTATGTCGGCATAAGTGCCGAGCTTGAATTTCATCGTGTCGCCGATAGTCAGCAGATACTGATTCGCATACACCGTGAGCGCATTGTCGGACACGCGCTGTTTTATATAGAGAAGATTGTCGTGGACATTGAGCGAGTCATCGCCCATATAACTGAAATCGCAGCCGGAAACTCTGAAATGCCCGTTTGTGTCCGCGATATGCACGCCGTCGGCGGTCGCCGAGATGTGGCGCGTTTTTTCATATCCCGGACGAATGCCTATGGACGAGTTCAGTATCTGATAGCGGCTGACGCGCTGAGTGAAGAGCCAGCCCATGCCGGCGGCGGAATATATCTTCACGCCGTCAAAAGTAATATTCTCCGACGCGCCGCAGACCGAGAAAACCTGAGAGCCGTAGACATAGTGGCGCACAAGATAATATTCGCGGTTTTTGAACTCATCGAGCGAGCCGTCGTGGGTCACTCGCAGAACGTTTTTGCCGACTTTTTCAATGCTTTTGATTATCTCGGGGTGCTGATAAATATAATTTTCTTTGCTCTCGCCCGCCGCGCCGAAGGTCAGCGTCCTGGGGTCGAGCTGAGTCATCACCATGACGGCGATATCCTCGGGCACTTCGTCAAGCTCGGTAAAGCGCATATCGAACGTATGCTTTATCGCGTCTCGCTTCTCGATTTTAACGACGGAAGCGAGACGGGATTCGTCCCAAGCCCAGTCGACGGCAAGCCCTTTTATCTCAAAATTTTCGCATCCGCTTATCTCGAAATATCTGTCGCAGTCAAAGACGAACACCGCGCCCTCGGCGTCGATGAGAACATCCTTGAGCGAATTTAGACCGATAGTATTCTTCGGCGAGAAGCGGTATTCCCCGGCATCTATTACAAGACGCGTGCCCGGATTCCTGCGGCAGTAATCAATCGCGCGGCAGAAAGCCTCCGTGTTGTCCTGCGAGTTGCTGTCCATGCCGAAATCGGAAGCATATATTATTTTCATATTTTCCTCGTTCGGGCGGGAGATATAAAACACCGAGTCGTCAACGCCGACGACTTTGTCATATACCGAAAGCTCCGACGACGCGGGTTCGCTCTCGTGCGGCAGCTCGCCTTTGGGCGGCACAACGGTCAGCGGAATATTGAACACCGGCGCGAGCGCGATAATGATCGCCACGAGGGCGGAGAGAATACACTGCATATTTCTTCCTCCGTAAGATTTATATGCCAAAGTATACCACACAACAAAAAAAGTCGCAACAAAAAAGGGACCGCCCGAAAGCAGTCCCGCATTGCAAAATAGCTTTGCTTATTTTTTTATAACATGCCATTCGCAGAAGCGGCTTGACATCATCGCGTCGTCATACTTGCTGTCGACATACTGACCGATCTGCGTTGTCGCGGCAATCCCCTCGCGGCGGTCTCTCCAGCGCACCATGCACACGAGAGTGAACGAGAGATTGATTATCATAAATATCGATAACGCGGCACACGCGACCTTCCAGCCCGTGCCCTGCATACGCGCGAACACCTTTTTGAGCTTCGGCACGACCATATAGGCGAAGATAACGCCCGCAAGTCCCCAGAGCAGCGTCATTTTCAGGCAGATTAGACCTTTGTAGTTCATGAAGTTCTTTGAGTAGTCCCACGCTTTCATGCCCATGCCGTATTCGAGCAACAGCCCGCAGGCGAGCTCAAAGACCGTGGCGACTATCGCGATAGAGCAGAACCGGGCGACAACTCCCTTGTAACCGGTGCTCCGTATTTTTTCGCCGCTTATGTAGAACATCACTGCGCCTACGCCGTATATCAAAGAGAACGGTCCCCAGATGGTTGCGACATGCGTCTCCCAGTGGCCGAAAATCAGCCTGCACCATGTACCCTCGAGCAGAACGCCGAGCACATTGCCGAACATGAACAGCCAGAACATATTGCAGTAGGTCACGCCGTCCTTCTTCATCTCGGCAAGACCCTCATGCCTGTTTTTCACGGTATCGCCTCCTGTCCTTTGCTTTCTATATAATATAACAGAAGATTCGACTTTTTTACTTCAAATATGAGCATATTTTCAAATGTTTATTTTTTATTTAATTTTTACGGCTCCGCAAGCGCCGCTTGACAAATGCAAACGCCGCTTTCTTGCGGACAGCAGGCTTCTCTGATATAATTGAACCACAAAAGGGAGGAGAAAAGCTATGACGATCGGATCACGGATACAGGCTATGCGAAAAGAGCGCGGTATGTCTCAGGAGGAGCTTGCAAATAAACTTTCGGTCAGCCGCCAGACGGTCAGCCAGTGGGAGACCGGGCAGACTGCGCCGAGCATCGACAACATATATACATTAAAAGATATCTTCGGCGTGTCGTTCGACGCGCTCATGTCGGAGCAGCAGACGGAGAGTCCGCAAAAAGCACCCGCGGCAGTAATCCCGCATAAGCACGGCGAAATAACATACAACCCGGAAGATATAAAATCCGCAACGCGCATTGTATTCATGCCGCGTATTCTAAGAACGCTGTTCGTCGCGGTGCTTTTTACCATAGTTCTTTCTGCGTCCGTCATCGGCGACGACAGAATCGACATTCCGGGCTTTTGCATTGCCGCGCTGATTTTCACTATAGCCGTCCTTATCAAACAGATAATCGGGGCCGCCTCTTACAAAAAGAGTGCCTTGCAAAAAAGTGCGGACAGAAAATACGAATACGATCTCTATGCGGACAGAATGGTGATAACCGTCATGCGCCGCGGCGAGCTTTCGAGCCGATTTGTCGTGCGCTACGGAGATGTGTCAAAGATTCTCGAAAATCAGACGCATGCTGTGTTTATCCTTGGGGGAAAATTATTCATCCTGCGCAAATCGGAGCCGCTGTGCGATGCGGTCAGGCCGTATATAGGCGTGGGAAAAAACACAGTCGCAGCGTCCGGCAAGGGGAAAGTGATATCGATTTTGCTGATAATCCTCTCCATACTCTGCCCGTTTTTCGCGCTTACCGCCCTTGAAGCCGCAGTTCCGGATGTTCCGTCAAGCTTCGCTCTGGGCGAAGCCGTGAACAGAATGTGGATTTTCTATCTCTTCCTGCCGATACCGACAGCGTCAATAATCTTCGGCTTTTATCAAAACAAAAAGGGCATACGCAACGTCAGAAATATAGTTGTCGGGCTGATTCTCGCGGTCATCCTTGCAGTCTACGGCTCGTTTACGCCGATTTTCAAAGATTCGTACATATCCGACAATCTTGCCGCCGAAAAATATGCCGCGGAGATAAATATCGAGCTTCCGAAGAGCGAAAAATGCGTAATCAACAAGCTGTTCGAGGGTGAGGTACGCTCATCGGTGCTCTGCGAAAAAACGAGCTTCGACGCATTTTTTCAAAACGCTAAAAGCGACGACCGCTGGAAAGAAGAGCTGCCGACCGAGCTTCAGGGCTGCGCCCCGGCTTTTACGCTCGGCGAATACGACCTCTGTCTTATCTATAATGCCGACACCGGTGAGTTCAACACCCTCCCCGAGAAAAGCGGCGAATATCACTTTATCTTTATCGCCGCCAAAAAATCCGACCGCACGCTTGAGATAGCGGACTACACACGCAAGTTCACTGCGTCGGGGCAGTCTCTCCCTGGCGCTGCCTGATCTTTCTCCAGTTGATGAAGCCGTAGCAGTCATTGATAAAGAACACCGAGAAACAGACTATCATCGGCAGATACGACGGGTCGTCGACAGTCGCCATTATCCACATAATAATTAATACAATATCATTTGCGGCGTAGCCGAGCCCATAGAGCGGCGAGCGCAGGAGTGTGAGCGACGCGGCGATAAAGCTCGTTGCGACGGAAACAGTCAACCACTATAAACAGCACCGACCCCCGATATATCCCGGAGGTCGGTGCTTTACTATACAATTTATTATACAATATAATCTTTGTATCTTTCGAGGAGCTTTGCGTCCGCGGTGACGGTCATTTTGAGTCCGTCCGGGCGGTATTCCTCGCGGTCGAGCGCGCCTTTTTCGCGCAGGAGAGCGGCATCCGACCCCATGGAATAGGGGAGCAGGAGCGTGACCTTTTTGCGCGTGGGCGGCAGTGCCCTGACCATCTCGTTTAAAAGCCTGTCCAGTCCCTCTCCCGTGAGCGCGGATATCTTGACGCTGTGCAGTCCCGCCGAGAGCCACGAGAGATCCGGCGCAGCGTCGCACTTGTTGAACACGGCGATTATCGGCTTGCCCTTGCATCCGAGCTCTTCGAGAAGCCTGTTCGTGACCTCAAGATGCTCGGCGCAGTCCGGCGACGAAGCGTCGCAGACATTGAGTATCAACGTCGCGCTCGCCGCTTCTTCGAGAGTCGATTTGAACGCCTCGACAAGCCCGTGCGGCAGGCGGCGGATGAATCCGACCGTGTCTATGAGCATAACCCTTCTGCCGTCCGGCAGAGTCAGCGCGCGGGAGGTGGGGTCGAGCGTTGCGAAGAGCTTGTCCTCCGCAAGCACGCCCGCCTGGGTCAGCGCGTTCATCAGCGTTGATTTTCCGGCGTTTGTGTAGCCGACTATGGCGACCGTCTCGACTTCGTCCTTTTCGCGGCGTTCGCGCGCGAGCTTCCTGCGGCGTGAGAGCGCCTCAAGCCCGTCCTCAAGATTTTTTATCCTTCGGCGGATGTGGCGGCGGTCGGATTCGAGCTTTGTTTCGCCCGGTCCGCGCGTGCCGATTCCTCCGCCGAGACGCGACATGCTCGTTCCCTTGCCGCCGAGGCGCGGGAGCAGATATTTCAGCTGAGCCAGCTCGACCTGCAATTTGCCCTCGCCGCTTCTTGCGCGCGCGGCGAAGATATCGAGTATCAGCTGCGTGCGGTCAACGACGCGCACGTCGGTTATGTCTTCAATATTCCTCTGCTGTGAGGGAGTCAGCTCGCTGTCGAAGATAAGCAGATCAACGTCGTTGTCGGCGCAGAAGTTTTTTATCTCCTTAAGCCTGCCCGAGCCGATGAAGGTCGCGGAGTCGGGAGTCTCGCGCCGCTGAGTCACGCGCGCTTCGACCTCGGCGCCGGCAGTCTTTGCCAGCTCCTCAAGCTCGTCGAGCGACGCCTCGCAGTCATATTCGCCCAGATCCACGCCGACAAGCACGGCGGTCTCTGGCTTTTGTATATTTTCAAAAAGTTCCGTCAAACCGGTTCCTTTCCGAACAGCTTATTCCAGACCGTTGGGGTTCTGCGACTGCCAGCGCCACGAGTCGGCGCACATATCGTCGATATCATACTGCGCCTGCCAGCCGAGCACTTCCTTTGCCTTTGTCGCGTCCGCATAGCAGCAGGCGACATCACCCGCGCGGCGGGGAGCTATTCTGTAGTTGATTTTGATTCCCGACGCCTTTTCAAAAGCCTTGACAACGTCGAGCACGCTGTAGCCCTTGCCGGTGCCGAGGTTATAGACCTCGCAGCCCTTTACTTTGAGCAGTCTGTCGAGGGCTTTTATGTGACCTATCGCCAGGTCGACAACATGGATATAGTCGCGCACGCCAGTGCCGTCCGGGGTCGGATAGTCGTTGCCGCAGACGTTGAGGCACTCGAGCTTGCCGATGGCGACCTGAGTGATATAGGGCATGAGGTTGCCGGGGATTCCGTTGGGATCCTCGCCGATGCGCCCGCTCTTGTGCGCGCCGATGGGATTGAAGTAGCGGAGGATGGACACGCCCCACTCGCTGTCGGATACACACAGATCCTGAAGTATCTGCTCGATGAAATACTTCGTCGTGCCGTAGGGGTTCGTGGTGCCGCCGGTCGGCATATCCTCTCTGAGCGGAGAGGGGTTCTTGCTGCCGTAAACAGTGGCGGACGAGCTGAAGACGAGCTTCTTGCATCCCGCCTTATCCATCACGCGGCACAGGCAGACCGTGCCCGCTATGTTGTTGTCATAGTAGTTGAGAGGCTCTTTGACGCTCTGCGGAACGCTCTTGAGACCAGCAAAGTGAATGACCGCGTCGATCTTGTTCTCGGCGAAAACTTTGGTCATCGCCTCTTCATCGCGGATATCCGCCTGATAGAATTTGAAATCCTTGCCCGTAAGTTCTTTTATTCTTTTAAGGCTTTCGGGCTTGCTGTTGACGAAATTATCGAGTATAATGATATCATATCCTGCGTTGAGCAGCTCTACGCTCGTGTGCGAGCCGATGAAGCCAGCGCCGCCGGTTACTAATACAGTGGACATTGAAATTACCTCCAGACTCTTTATTGGTTATATTATACTCATAAAGTAGGCAAAAGAAAAGATAGACAACAGGTTTTTTACAAATTTTTTACGCCGCAAAGCGAAAAAAGAGGTGCAAAAAATGGAACTTTACGATAAAATTCATGAAAACGAAGAGCTCAAGACTTATATCCTCGCAGGCAACCGCGTTCTCGGCGAGCTGGGCTTCACCGAGCACGGACTCGCCCATGCGGGCACGGTATCAAAAATGTCGCGCGAGATACTGGAAATACTTAACTACAGCGAGCACGAATGCGAGCTCGCGGCAGTCGCCGGATACATGCACGATATCGGCAACATGATAAACCGATGCGACCACGCGCAGAGCGGCGGCATACTCGCGTTCAACATTCTGCGCAGTCTCGACATAAACCCGAAAGACATCGCGCTGATAGTCGGCGCGATAGGACACCACGACGAAAAGACGGCGGCACCCGTCAGCCCGATCGCCGCGGCGCTCATCCTCGCGGACAAGAGCGACGTGCGCAGAAGCCGAGTCAGAAACAGCAAGACGGTCAGCACGGACATTCACGACAGGGTCAACTACGCGGTCGTGGACTCGGAGCTTGAGGTTGACGGCGAGGACAGAGTAATAATCCTGCGCCTGAAGATCGACACGGACATCTGCCCGGTGATGGAATACTTCGAGATTTTCCTCGAGCGCATGGTGCTTTGCAAAAAGTCCGCCGCCAGACTCGATTGCAGCTTCGAGCTGATAATCAACGACACAAGGTTGCTGTGAGGGTACGGACGATTTGTCGCACCCTACAAGTTGAGAATCAATAAAAATGTGCAATTTTCGCGGGCGGATAATATCCGCCCCTACAAGATTGTGCTGATTTGCAATATTGACTGCTTGCCTATCGGCGACATTTACAGTTGTACGCTACAATTTATTGCTTTGCTTCGCCCGCTCTTTTATTACCCGTTCTGTCTCTCTGCGGGGCATTCACAAAATACTTTTAGCAAATTTCTCAACCAAACCACACGGAGATATGATATGTTCAGAAAAATGAGGCGCGCTGAACGTGAACTGCCCGAGGGGCAGGCAAAAGAAATACTTGAAAACGGCTCTTACGGTGTGCTCGCCCTCGTGGGCGACGGTGGTTATCCTTATGCCGTGCCGCTCAACTATGTCTATGACGGCGAGAGAATATATTTCCACTGCGCCGCCGAGGGTCATAAAATCGACGCCATAGCGCGGGACAATAAATGCTCGTTCTGCGTCGTCGAAAACGGCGGAGTGATCGAAGACCGCTTCACCACAAAATATCGGAGCGTTATCGCTTTCGGGAAAATATACGAAGAGACCGATGAGAAATGCAGAGAGAATGCTTTTCGCCTGATGATGCGGTCGCTGACTCCGTCGGTAACAAATGAAAAGCGCGAGGAAATGTCGCACTGCCAAAAAGCGCGTATTCTCGCAATGAATATAGAATATTTGAGCGGCAAGGGTGCGAATCAGTAAGATACAATCTGCCGTCAATGAGGGGTTAAATCAATGAAAAAGAAAAATATAATTTGGCTGTGCGCCAATATAGCGGTGTTTGCGCTGTTCGCGTTCTTCCACAGCGTGAAATTCGTCGCGGCGGCAGCGGTTGTCTATTCCGCGGCGAGCATAGGACTTTTGACATTCGATATGTGCCGCGGACGCACGGAGAGCATCTGGTGCGCGCCGATGGTGCCGGTGGCGCTCATGATTTTCGAGACTGAGATAAACAACGCCATCGACTCATTCGGTCCGATGCTCTGCGTGAGCATTATTATCGCCATTGTGCTGACTATAGTTGCCTATATGATATGCAAGAAGAAGTTTGCGGGCTTTTCCGTCGGCGGAGTGAAGCAGGCGCTGTTCATTCTGCTCGCCGCGCTGTCTATAATGGGCTGCGCCATGACGCTCAACAACACGTTCACCCGCGGCGTACATAATGTAAACACAGTTGTTATCGAGACGGACGACGATATCAGAACCGCGTTTTACGACGGTCCGCACAGAATCCGCGTGACCCCGTGGAAAGGCGCGGGAGTCGATGCGTGGATCGACCTGCCCAAGGAGCGCTGCGGCAAAGTCGAAGTCGGCGATTCGATTGAGGTCAAGGTCGAAACAGGACTTTTCGGCGTGCGCATCTGCTCGCTGACCGAATAACAAGGAGATAATATGCAGGATCTTTCAAATATCAATACTATAAAAGAAATACTCTCGGCTCACGGATTCACTTTTTCGAAGTCGCTCGGTCAGAACTTTCTGATAAATCCGACCGTCTGCCCGCGCATGGCGGAGGCCTGCGGCGCAGACGAAAACACCGGTGTTATCGAGATAGGCGCGGGAATCGGCGTGCTGACCGCGGAGCTTGCAAAGAGGGCGAAAAAAGTCGTCTCTCTCGAGCTTGACACGCGCCTCATACCCGTCCTCGCAGGGACGCTCGAGGATTTCGACAATGTCGAAGTGCTCAATGCAGATGTACTCAAGACCGACCTGCACGAGCTTATCGCAAGCCGTTTTAACGGAATGCGCGTCGTAGTCTGCGCGAATTTGCCGTATTACATCACGTCGCCGGTTATCATGTACCTGCTCGAGAGCCGCATTCCGATAGACGCGGTGACGGTCATGGTGCAGAAAGAGGCGGCGGCGAGACTCTGCGCCCCGGTCGGCAGCAGGGACGCGGGCGCCGTAACAGTAGCGGTCAACTACTATGCCGACGCAAAGAAGCTCTTCGATGTCTCGGCAGGCTCGTTCATGCCCGCTCCCAAAGTGGACAGCAGCGTTATCAGGCTCGATATCAGACCCGACCCGCCCGTTGAAATATCGGACGAGAAATTCTTCTTCCGCGTAGTCAAGGCGGCGTTCGGTCAGCGCAGAAAGACCGCATCGAACTCGCTGAGCGCGGGACTCGGCATCCCGAAAGACAAGATAAACGCGGCTATAGAAGCGGCGGGACTGCCCGCGAGCGTCAGGGCGGAGAGCCTCGACATGGAAAATCTGGCGCGCCTGAGCGAATGCATCGCGGCTCAGTGCAGATAAGCGGGGGATTTTTATGCTATTGCTCTTTGTAAAATACACGGCGAAGCCCGGCGGCGGAGAAAAATTCGTCAGAGAAATAACAGCCTTCGGGATCCTCAATACCGTCCGCGCCGAAGACGGCTGCGAGGGCTACGACTACTACTTCTCGGCGGAAAACCCGGACACGGTACTGCTCGTTGAAAAATGGGCTTCGGCAAAACAGCAGGAAGCGCATCTTCAGACAGCGCACATGGCAGAGCTGATGAAGATAAAAGAGAAATATATCTCGGGCACCTCAGTCGAAAAAACAGTTTTATAAAATATCAAGGCATCCGCTCATGACGGATGCCTTTGTTTGTTGGTGGGGTGTGGAGGGCTTCTGCAAATTTGGAGTTGTCTATTGCTCAAGCCACAACAAAGAAAAAAGTAAGTGACCCAGCTAATTTTTATAATCAGGCTTTCAATAGCCACGCCGCAGTGTTTGAAGCATATCTGGTAAGAGCAAAGACACGACTCGTTTGTTTTTTTGCAGATATTAAAAAGAAAACGCGGGTAGTATAAAAGCTTGATTATGGTATGGCGCAAAGGTAGAGTATAAATCCTACAAATTAACATCGTGCCGCTGTCACGGCATCGGTGCGTCGAGGTCGCCGCACTCTACAAGTTATATATCAATAAAATTGTGCAAAATCTGTGGGTGGATAATATTCTGCCATACTATACACATCATTCCACTCCAAACAAAGCAAAAATCCGCCGCATCAAAAAATCAACACGGCGGATTTTTATTTCATCTCTCTGTATATTTCCCTCGCGCGGGTCGTCAGGGCTTCCTGCGTATTTTTTGTCACCCCGTCTATCACTTCATCGAGTAATTGGGCGAGCACCGCGCCGAGCTTTCTGCCCTGCGGGATGCCGATATCCATGAGCGTGCGCCCGTTTATCTGGAGCTCGCTCAGCGACAGGCACGGCTTCTGCTCCGCCAGATTCTTCGCGATTTCTTCGGCATCGGCTATCTGATCGAGTCGGTGTCTGTATTCCGGCGACTGCGCGAGCACATCGGCGCGCATGACCTTGAGCAATTTAAGCACGCCGTCGAGACCGAATTTTGAGAGATAGCGCGGCATTTTTTCCGTGTTTTCATATAGCTCCCAGCGGTCGTGATTGCTGACGAGGAACAAAATTTCATCCCTGAATTTGTTCGATACTTTGAGCCGCGCGAGTATCTGCGCCGAAATCTCCGCGCTGATTCGCTGATGCCCGTAAAAATGCGCAACACCGTTTTCGTCGAATTTTTTGACGGCGGGCTTGCCGCAGTCGTGCAGGAGCATTGCAAAGCGCAGCGTCGGCTCGGGGTCGATGCTCTCGACGGCTATCAGCGTGTGTTCGTATATATCATAGCAGTGGTGCGGGTTGTCGTGGCTGTTTTTATACATCGGCTGAAGCTCCGGCAGGATTTCAAACAGCACCGGGGCAAAGTCCGTTAGAATTCGCTTTGCTCCCTTTCCGCAGACGAGCTTTAACAGCTCTTTTGCTATGCGCTCTTCTGAAATGTTTCCGAGCAGAGCGCAGTTTTTCAAAAGGCTCTGCGCGGTTTTCTCCTCAATTTCAAAGTCGAGTGCGGACGCAAAGCGCAGGGCACGCAGAATTCGCAGGGCGTCCTCGTTAAAACGCCTGTCCGTGTCACCGACGCATCGGATTATTTTATTCTTGAGATCATTCTGACCGCCGAAGAGATCGACCGTCCCGGTCATTTTGCTGTAAGCCATGGCGTTGACCGTAAAATCACGCCTGCCGAGATCCGCTCCGAGATTGGAAGTAAAAGTCACGCTTTTCGGGTGCCTGTTGTCCTCATATTCGCCGTCGAGGCGGAAAGTCGTTATTTCAAGCGGCTCGCCGTCGATAACTACCGTCACCGTGCCGTGCTTTATGCCCGTGTCGATGCAGTGAAAGTCTGCAAACACGGATTTCATATCCTCCAGCTTCGCCGAGGTCGTTATGTCCCAGTCGTTCGGAGTTTTGCCGAGCAGGCTGTCGCGCACGCATCCGCCGACGGCATATGCCTCGAAACCCGCCGACTGAAGCAGGTTTATCGCAATATCAACATTTTTCGGCATATCCATCGTCAAGCGGTTCAACTCCTTTACAACAAAGATATTTTATCATATAATTGTCACCGGATACAAGAGAAAAAGGAGCAAGAACATGAACATACAGATATTCGGAAAATCAAAATGCTTCGACACGAAAAAGGCGGAACGCTGGTTCAAGGAGCGCAGGATAAAATATCAGCTCATCGATGTTGCAAAATACGGCATGAGCCGCGGCGAGTACGCCTCGGTCAAGAAAGCCGTCGGCGGCATGGACAAATTATTCGACGAGAAGAGCAAGGCATACGAACAGCAGTTCATAAAATACCTCGCACACGACGAGGACAAAGAAGAGAAGCTGTTCGAGCACCCCGAACTCTTCAAGACCCCGATAGTCCGAAACGGCAAGCAGGCAACAGTCGGCTACTGCCCGGAGATATGGAAAGATTGGGAATAATTTCGTTCGCACTCAAAGCATAAATTTCTCATTTTCACGAAAGGAGACCCGATATGCCAAACAGAATCTGGCTCTGCGGCGACACGCATATGCATTCTTCAATCAGCGACGGAAAATACACGCCCGACGAGCTCATTGAAAAATGCAAAGCCAAGGGTCTCGACTGGATAATAATCACCGACCACAACAAAAACGCGGTCGGTGACAAAAGCTATTATTCAGAAAATCTGCTCGTCATTCCCGGCGCCGAATACACCGGGCGAAACGGGCACATGAATATATTCGGGAGCGGGTTGCCCGAATTTGACGGCACGCGCCCGGAGAAATACGAACAGTATCTTTCAATGTCCGCTCTCGCTCATTCAAACGGATGCACGGTGTCAATAAACCACCCGTTTTGCAGCCGCTTCGGATGGAGGATGCCGCTCGAAGATTTTCCGGCGGACTGCGTTGAAATCTGGAACATGTTCATGCATCAGAGCAACATGACCTGCATCAGTTGGTGGGAGCGGCAGATTCTCGGCGGCAGGCGAATCGCGGCAGTTGGCGGCAGCGACTATCACCGCGACTACGGCACATCGGATATGCTCGCTTCGCCGACAACATTCGTCTTTGCCGAATCAAACAGCGAAAAAGATATCTTATCTGCCCTGCGCCGCGGCAACTCGTTTATCACTAACTCGCCCGACGCGTCGAGGCTCGTTCTGTCATACAAAGACTGCGTTCAGGGCGATGAAATTAAATTTGTCCCGGGGATGAAAGTTCATCTGCGCGCCGAAAGGCTCAGAAAAAATATGACCCTGCGCGTGTTCAACAACGAAAAAATCATATATGAACATAGAATCGGCGGCGAATCGGAACTCGACGAAGATATCTCTATAATAGAAAAAGGCTTTGTCCGCGCGCAGATAACATACCGTCTGCGCGGATTCAGAAAGGCATTTTTCAACATCAAAATGGCTCTATGGAGACCGAAAGAGAAAAATATTCCGTATGATACCGCCGTGTGGTGCATAACTAACCCGATGTGGATAGTGTAAATATATTTTCAGAATTTTAAGTTGACCGTGCAGACATATTTTATTACCTTATAACATGTAATGTGCGGCGAGGTCGCCGCACACTACAGACCGTATATCAATAAAATTGTGCAAACCTCGCGGGCAGATAATATCCGCCACTACAATATTGTGCTGATTTATAACAAAAAGGAACTGCACACGGCAGTTCCTTTTTATTATTCAGATCTTTACTATATATCCGTCCTTGCGCGGGGGACGCGCAGTGGATTCGGCGGCGGGATAGCCGAGGGCTATCGAGCCGACTCCGCGCAGGGTTTCGGGCAGATTCCACTCGCGCAGTAACTTTTTGCCCTCTTCGCTGTCGAATATCTCGCGCTCCCTGTGAACCCAGACCGAGCCCAAATCGCAGGCGTGAGCGGCGAGCATCAGATTTTCGAGCACGCAGCTGCCGTCCTCAACAAATGTGTTTGCGCTCGGATCCGCGAGCACGAGAACAACGGTCGGCGCGCCGTAATATGGGTCTTTGTCGACGCCCATTATCGCGGCGTTGAGCTTCGAGAGCTTTTCGCGGTACTTTTTATCGGACACCGCGATTATAACAGGCGACTGGCGGTTCATGCCCGTCGGCGCATAAGCGCCCGCTTCGAGGACTGCGTCGAGCAGATCTTCCGGTATAGAATCAGGCTTGAAGCTGCGCGTGCTGCGGCGGGTTTTTATCATCTCAAGAAAATCTCTGTTCATGTTTTTTCCTCCCAAAAAGCTTTCAGGACAGCGTATCAAATTGATACCGCCGCCCTGAAAGCACCTCTATTCATATCTCCTATACTTTCTTTATTCTGACATCCAAATATAGCCAAATTGTGTTCAAATTGTGAACATTTTTTGATTTCAGATAAATTTAAGGAAATATTTATTTCTTTTGTCTACTTTAGCTTACTTTTTCTTGGCTTTTGGCAGTATCACGCAAACAAGAATGACGCACACGGCGGCAACTGCCGCGATGATTATCCACTTCGTGTTCGAGGTGTTCTGACCCGTTACGGGAACCATTTCTTCTGCAAAAGCGGTTATTGCCGCCGCAGCGACGCTTATCGCCATCAGAGCCGCCAGAACTATGGCGACCACTCTTGTCCATATTCCTCTCTTCTGCATTTTTATCATCCTTTCGTTCGGGCGTTATTTTACGCCGAGAATTTTTTCAATTGATTCGCCGAGCTTCTCGCCGAGAGCCGAGGAGTGATTTTCATCCTTGCCGCAGGCGGTTATATATGCCTTGAGCTTCGGCTCGGTGCCGGACGGGCGGACTATGACGCTGTTGCCGTCGGGCAGCTTATATGCGAGAACATTGGACTTCGGCAGGTCTATTTCGCTGACTTTGCCGCTTATTATGTCAACGCGCTCGGACTTTTTGTAGTCGGCGGTCTCAATAACCTTCATGCCCGCTATCTCTTCGGGAGCGTGCTCTCTGAGCGAGGTCATGATAGCGCCCATCTTCTCCATTCCGCTCTCGCCCTCGAAAGTGAAGTTGAGAAGAATGTTCTTGTAGTAGCCGTATTTTTCATATATCTCGGTCATCTTTTGGGCGAGAGTCTTGCCCTGAGATTTATAATATGCCGCCATCTCGCAGACGAGCAGAGAAGCAACTACCGCATCCTTGTCTCTCGCGTGCAGACCCGAGAGATAACCGTAGCTCTCTTCCATGCCGAGAATGAATCTGTCGCCCTCGTTTTTCTTTTCGAGATCAGTTGCGAATTCGCCGATATATTTGAATCCCGTCAGCACATCGTGTATCGCGCAGCCGTAGCTCTCCGCGACGCGGTCAACGAGCGAAGTCGTAACGAACGACTTGACTATAACGGGGTCTTTGGGCAGAGTGCCGGCATTTTTCATCGAAGAGAGAATATACTCGGTCAGCAGAACGCCGACTTCGTTGCCGCTCATGAGCCTGTAATCGTCTCCGGTGTTGACGGCGATGCCGACGCGGTCACAGTCGGGGTCGGTCGCGAGAAGCAGATCGACATTCTTGCCCTCGGCAAGCTTCAGAGCCTCTTCAAAAGCCTGGCGAATCTCAGGGTTCGGATAGGGGCAGGTCGGGAAGTGGCCGTCCGGGTTCTCCTGAGAGGGGACTACCGTAACATCGTCGAAACCCGCGCGCCTGAGTACTTCGCGGACAGGCTTATTGCCCGTGCCGTTGAGGGGAGTGTAAATCAACTTAAGCTTGCCTTTTGAAACGGCGTCGGGATTGACTCTGCGCGAGAGGACACACTCATAGAATGCCTCGTTCACGCTGCTGTCAATAAACTCAATCTTTCCGCTCTTTATGCCCTCGTCGAAGTCCATGGTGCGGACATCGTCGAAGATATCAACTTTTCTGATGCACTCATATGTGGCGTTCGCCTCGGCGTCGGTCATCTGATAGCCTTCGTGCGAATAGCACTTGTAGCCGTTGTACTTCGCGGGGTTGTGGCTCGCGGAAATTATTATACCGGAGCTGCAATGGAGCTTTCTCACGGCGAAAGAGAGCATCGGGGTCGGAACCAATTCGGGATAAATATATACTTTTATTCCGTTTGCGGCGAGCACGCCTGCCGCGCCCTTTGCGAAAACATCCGAGTTGATTCTCGAGTCGTGCGCTATCGCGACGGACGGGGAATCATACTTCGCGTTGAGATAATCCGCCAGACCCTGGGTTGCCTGGTTGACGGTGAAAACATTCATTCTGTTTGTGCCCGCGCCGAGAACTCCGCGCAGACCGCCCGTGCCGAATTCGAGCGCACGGTAAAATCTATCCGATATCTCATCTTCTTTGCCTTCAATGGCGGAAAGTTCGTCATGAAGTTCAGCATTGCTCTCGGTCTTTTTCAGCCAGAGGTCATAGAGATCTTTGATTTCCTGTTTCATTGTTCTGCTCCTTTCGAAAGCCGGTGGCATCGGCTTACTCATATAATATTATAATACCTTTATATCTTTTCATCAACCACTATTTGAGCAAATTTACCATTTGTTTATTTTATCCGGTACATAAATTTATAGTCTTGCCGTCTGTCTTTTATGCGTCATGTGTGGTATAATTAACGGCGGTATTAATAAAGCCATGTAAAAAAATGTTTTTTGCGTTCAATCGGAGATAATACTATGGAGAAAGAAACAAACAGCTTTTCGCAGGGACTGCGCGACGGCATGCCTATATGCTTAGGCTATCTGTCGGTCGCCTTTGCGTTCGGAATATTCACGGTCAGCCACGGACTCACGGCGTGGGAAGCCGTAATGATCTCGATGACAAATGTCACCTCCGCCGGGCAGTTGGCGGCAGTGCCGATAATCGCGGGCGGCGGATCGCTGTTTGAGCTGGCGCTGACGCAGTTTGTTATCAATATGCGCTATTCGCTCATGTCCGTCTCGCTCTCGCAGAAGCTCGGAAAGAGCGTGAGATTGATTGACAGATTTTTAATATCGTTTGTCAATACAGATGAAGTTTTCGCGGTCGCTATCTCAAAAGGCGCGCCGCTCGGCAGAAAATATCTCTACGGACTCACCCTGACTCCCTATCTCGGCTGGAGTCTCGGTACTCTCCTGGGTGCGGTCGCCGGAAATATCCTGCCCGCAATGCTCGTCTCCGCCCTCGGAATCGCGATATATGGAATGTTCATAGCGATAATAGTCCCGCCCGCGAAAAAGAGCCTGCCGACTCTGCTCTGCATCTTGACTGCAATCGCTCTGAGCTGTGCATTTAAATTTATTCCCGTGCTCTCAAAAGTGCCGAGCGGTTTCGCTATAATTATCTGCGCCGTTGCGGCGAGCGTGCTGTTTGCGCTCGTGGCCCCGATAAAAGAGGAGCAGACAGAGGAGGTGAGCGCCGATGAATAACTATATTCAGTTTTTCTCGGGTCTTGCCGTCATGGCGGGAGTTACATATCTCGTCAGGATGCTCCCGCTCGTCTTGGTCAAGAAAAAGATAGAAAACAGATTCATAAATTCTTTTCTCTATTATGTCCCGTATGCGGTGCTCGCCGTTATGACGGTTCCCGCGATATTTTCATCCACAGCGAGCCTCCCGAGCGCGATAGCGGGCTTTGTTGTGGCTTTGATTCTCGCATATTTCGAGCGCGGTCTGCTTACCGTCGCCGCCGCATCCTGCGCCGCCGTGTTCATAGCGGAGCTGATAATGAAATTCATTCACTGAGGTAATATAAAATGGTACTGCGCGAAGTTTCTAAAATAGATGTAAATTATGTAAAAAAGCTATATAAAGAAGCTTTTCCGATAAGAGAGAGAATGCCTTTTTCGAGGCTTTTAAAATTACAGAAGAATAATATAATAAAAATGTTCGCCGCATATGAAAACGGCGAGCCCTGCGCTCTCGCGATAACCTGCACGGGCAGCAAATCGGTGCTTCTGATGTACCTCGCCGTTGACGGCAGTAAGCGCGGTCAGGGACTGGGTTCAAAAATCATCCCCGCCCTGTGTGAGACTTTCCCGCGCCGCAATCTCCTGCTCGAAATAGAAAAACCGGACGAAAACAAGCCGATGACTGTTCGCAGAAAGGAATTTTATCTTCGCTGCGGACTTCGCGAGACGGGGACGGAGATATCTCTCGCCGGAGTTCTGATGGAAGTTCTCATAAAAGGCGACGGTGAGTTCGACAAATACGAATATCTCGATATCTACCGCAAACACTTCGGAAGAAAAATGGCGAAGCTGCTGCTGAAAATCAAATAAATTAAGCCGGAAGATTTTTCTTCCGGCTTTAATTTTATATATTTATTGTCTCTTCAACCGGCCCCGCTTCAATTGCCGGCTCTTCGATTTCAATAGTTTTCCTCTTTTTGCTGTTAAACACTTCGTCGAGCTTTTTACACAGCGCGTTTATTCTTATCAGCTTGAAAAGCTGTATTCTCAGAAGGTCTATTACTATACATATTATAAATACAGCGAGCGCCATTGCAACCGAGCCGAAAATCATCGCCGCCGTGCCGTGATTGACGAGCGGCATCGCGATATCTTTCATCAGCTTATTGAACACGAGCGGGTGAGTATGTATCAGATAAACTCCGAGAGCGGCGGGGGTTATATAATTTATAAACTTCTCCGTTTTCTTTCCGAATTTCAGCTTCGAGAAGAATATGAAAAGGAAGATTGCGGATAAGACCACAAAAGGCGAGGTATATGTCAGGTAGTTCACCGTGTCGTCTGTAAATATCTTTTTCATCGGATCTTTTAAAAATATATTTAGCGCAAAATTGCATCCGACGGAGATTATATAAAATAACAGTGCACTGTACCATTTCATCTTCGCGCCGACGCCGAATTTTTTCATATACGCGCCGACAAGATACATGACCATGAGCCATATCGGGCTGTAGCCCTCGGAAAATTGGAATCCGTCTTTTCCGATTATAAACGAACCCGTTGTCAGAAGCAGAATAACAGCTATAACCGCAGTGAAACTCTTCTTATCTGCCGCCTCTGCGAATTTGTTCATCATCGGGATGAATAAATACATCAGAAAATACGCGGTCATGTACCAATACTGCTTTGAAATTATCGGAGTCAGTGCATAGACTATATTCTGTGCGCTGAAAAATTCGCGGTAGATTGATATCATAATCGCGGACAAACCGACGCTGTAGAAAAATACTTCAAACCACAATTCTGTTATTCTCGACGGCTTTATCTTTTTGCCGAGCATAAGATACCCGCTGACGAGTGCGTAACAGTTGACCGCGCAGAATGCCGCATTCTGCATGAGATAAACCGGATAGTAGCTGCTTGTTCCCGCGGCAGCTCCGGTTATCCCGCCCATTCCCAGAACATGAAGCAAGGCTATCATGAACATGGAAAACAGCTTAAAGAGGTTAATTCCGGTGTTCCTCTTTTTCATTTGTTATCCCCTCACTCAGATATTTGAAAGACTGTCAACATACTCCGTGCGTTTGAGCAGCGTTGACGACGATATCTGTGAAATATAGACGTGCGTTTTTTGGTCTCTGCCGATGCAGACTATAAAAGATTTCGGAAGATCGGTGCAGACATTCGTAACGCAGCCGTCCTTTTCGGCCTTCGCGAGATAGTCGCGTGTGGCCTTTGAGACGGTCGAAGTGTCGAGGTCAAATATTCCGACTATCTCGTCCATGCTCACGACCTTGTCCTGGCCGAGATGAAGATACATCAGTCTCCCTCCTCATATTTCATTTATATTGCCGTCCGTCATCTCAAACGCTTTACCCTTCTGCAGCCGCAGCAGCTGGGACGGATCGCAGCAGGTTATGAAAACCTGCCTCTTTCCGAGGCGTTCGAGCAGCAGTTCCTGTCGCCCGTCGTCAAGCTCGCTCATAACATCGTCGAGCAGGATTATCGGGCTTTCGTCCGTGATTTTTTCGAGTATGTCCGCCTCGGCTAATTTTAGCGAGAGGGCACAGGATCTCTGCTGACCCTGCGAGCCATAGATGCGGGCGTTTCTGTTGTTTATAAAAAATGAAAGATCGTCTTTGTGCGGACCTGTGCCTGTAAACTGGCGTCGGATATCGGTCTTGCGATTTTTTTCGAGCTCGTCGAGCATGGTCTGCGCCGCCGATTGTTCGTCAAAATCGGTAGCTTTGCAGAATGTATCATATCTGACCGTCAGCTTTTCGCGCCCGGCGGTTATTCCGGAATAATTTTCCGCAGCCTGCTTTTTTATCATATCGAGATATTCAAAGCGGTAGCGAAGTATTTTGGCTCCGAGGGCGGACAGCTGTGCGTCCCATGAAAAAAACATATCGGAGCTTATATTTCCGCTCGCCGCAGCCTGACGCAGCAGCGCGTTGCGCTCGGAGAGAGTTTTGATATATTTTGAAAGTATCCCTGCGTAGTTGGGCTTGACAAGGCTTATAGCTATGTCTATAAATTTTCTGCGCTCGCCCGGTCCGTCCTGGACTATAGACAGCGTTGCCGGGGAAAACAGCACCGCCGGGAACTCACCGATGAGTCTTCGCGGAGTATCTTTATGAACGCCGTTTATCCACACATTCTTTTTATCCGTCAGTTCGAGCCGAGCCGCCTGATCTCTGTCAAATGCAAAAAAGCTTATATCGAGCATACTGCGCTCGCAGTTCTCGCGTATAAGCTGGGAATTTTTCCTTGTCCTGAAGCTGTGGCAGCCGGTAAAGAGCCAGATGCTCTCAATGAGATTCGTCTTGCCCTGTCCGTTTTCGCCGAAAATTATATTTATAGACCTGTCTGGCGAAATTACTGCATTTTCAAGATTGCGGAAGTCTTTTGCATTGTGCTGTGTTACATACATATCAGATAACTTTGTATATTTTATGTTCAAACTCAGCCGTATCTCCCGGACGGAGCTTCTTGCCGCGCGAAGTGCAGACTTCGCCGTTGACTTTCACTTCTCCGTCCTGGATAACGAACTTTGCGTGTCCGCCGGTCACAACTGCATCGCAGAGCTTCAGAAAAGCGTCGAGGCGGATAAACTCGGTGTCTATCTTTTTCTCCGTGACCGGTTTCTCTTTTATTCTGACTTTGAGTTTTTTAATCATTTCTATCCTTCTTACTCAGTCTTTATTCTAACGGGCAGCACGAGGAACAGGAAGCTGTCGCCCTCGGGCGGAAGGATTATTATCGGCGAGACGGGGCCGTTGAGCTTGAAATTGACTTCGTCTGTATCCGCAACGCGCAGAGCGTCGGTCAAATACTTATTATTGAAACCTATTTCAACATCGTCGCCGTCTATCTCAGCTGAGACGCTGTCGCTCGCAGTACCGAGCGAGGTGACGCTCGAGAGTCTTATCATATTGTCGGCGAAAACGCACTTGATGGGGCTTTTGTACTTCTCGCTGATAATGAGCGAAGCGCGGTCGATCGAATTTATCATGTCGCGGGTGTTAACTCTGACTCTTGTTGTGCATTTGGGCGGAATAGCGGATTCATAATTTAAGAATTCGCCCTCAAGAAGTCTCGAAACGACGCTGTAAGAGCCGATTTCAAAGACTATATGTCTCTTGCCGACTCCGAGCGAGATAGTTCCGTCATCGTCGTTCATCAGCTTCATTATCTCGGAAAGCGTCTTCGCGGGGACGATAAATGAGATATCATCGCCGGAATAATCTATATTCTCTTTTCTGACGGCGAGTCTGAATCCGTCGATTGCAATGAGCTTCAGTATATTGCCGCTGATATCAAACTTGACGCCTGTGTGAACGATCTTGCTGTCGTTAACTGCGACGGCGAATATAGTCTGCCTGACCATATCTTTTAAAACGCCCTGATTGATAACAATAGGATATCCGCCGGAGACTGACGGGAGCTCGGGATATTCCTCAGCGCTCATGCCGATAAGCGAATATTTTGCGTTGCCGCTGACGATGCTTGCAAGAAGTCTCGCATCGGACTCAAAGCGTACGCTCTCGCCGGGGAGCTTGCGCATAATGTCGCAGAGAATGCGGGCGTTGATAATTATCGAGCCCTCCTCTTCGACTGTCGCCTTTATTGCGGTATTTATGCCGAGTTCAAGGTCATAGCCAGTGAGAATAAGCTGACCGCTGACTGCTTTTATGAGAATACCTTCTACTGCGGGTATCGATGTTTTGGTCGATACTGCTCTCTGCACGTTGAGGCAAGCCTCGGAGAGCTCCGCCGTGCCGCAAACAAATTTCATGAAAGATCCTCCCTGTCTGTGAATAAATAAATATTATATTTAGTAGTAGTAGAGGGTGTTGAAAGTGAGGAAAAGTGCCTCTGTCCCTTTACTGTCAATGAAACCGCGATTTTGAGTTTTCCACATCGGATGAGGAAAAATTTTACTTTTCCACACCCTTAAAAACACCGATATGGAAAGTGTGGAAAACCGGTATGTGGAAAACTAAAAGAATGTGGAAAACTTTTCTTTTTATCAGAGCTCTTTTCTGCCCTCGATAGCCTTTGTGAGAGTGAAATTATCGGCATATTCAAGATCCGCGCCGACGGGGATTCCGTAAGCAAGGCGCGATACTTTCACTCCGAGCGGCTTTACGAGCCTTGAGATAAACAGAGCCGTGACATCGCCCTCAGCTGTCGGATTAGTAGCCATGATAAGCTCTTTTACTTCGCCGTCGCCAAGTCTGTTAACAAGCTCTTTTATGCAGAGATCGTCCGGACCGACTCCGTTCATCGGGGATATCAGCCCGTGGAGAACGTGATATACTCCGCCGAACTCGTGCGTGCGCTCGATAGCCATGACCGCTTTCGGGTCTTCGACAACGCAGATAACGCTCTTGTCCCTCGACGGGCTCTTGCATATCGGGCAGAGCTCCGCGTCGGTTAAGTCACAGCATATTGGGCAGCGGTGAATTTTTGTCTTCGCCTCAACTATCGTGTCGGCAAATTCTTTTGCCTGCTCGTCCGTCATCGAAAGAATGTGATATGCGAGCCTTTGGGCGTTTTTTCTGCCGATTCCCGGCAGGCGCTCAAACTGTTCTATCAATCTCGCGAGCGGAGCGGCATTGTTCTGCGCCATATCAGAAAAGTCCGGGTATGGAAAGTCCGCCCTTGGCGCGCTCCATGCCCTGCTCCATAGCGTCGTTAGCCTTGCGCACGCTCTCGTTGAAAGCGGCGATTATCAAATCCTCAAGCATCTCCGGCTCTTCGGGGTCGATTATCTCGGGAGCCATTTTTATGGAAACAGCCTCGTGGCGTCCGTTGACGGTCACTTCAACAGCTCCGCCGCCTGCGCTCGCGGTGAACTCGGTCTCTTCGACCTCCTGCTGGACGCGGGCCATCTCCTCCTGCATCTCCTGGATTTTCTTCATCATATTTGCACTGCCGCCCTGCTGGGCGCCGGGGATTCTTGCTTTCATGATTATTTCTCCTTACTTCAACTGTTTTTGAAATCGTTTATTTTTTTTATAAGCCCTTCGAGCGGATCTTTGCCGCTGTGCTGTTCGGGGGCTTTATAAAGACCTATTTTATACCGTTTGCCGGTGACTGCGAAAATCGCTTTCATTAAGAGCACTGCGTGGGTGTCCTGCTTGATGAAAGACGAGAGCGCGGGATTCTCGCTCTTTATAAGAATAAAGTTGTCGCGCTCATATCCGCTCGCGCCGTTGAGTATTCCGTGGAGCGGCGCATCGACTTTCTGAAGCTCGTCCATGACCTCTGCCCAGCGGGAGAACTGAATCGTCTCGCCGTTCGTGCCTTCGGGTGATGGCGCGGGAGCGTGATGCTCGGTAGGAACTTGCGCTTTCGGCTCTGGAGCCTTTTCTTTTATATCAGCTTTCTGCGGCTCGGGAGTTTTTTTCACTTCTTCCGCTTTTGTCTGCTGATGAGGCTCGGGAACGGCTGTTTTTATTTGTTCGGGAGCTTTCGGCTTATTTTCAACGGGCACAGCACTGCTTGCCGCCGTGAAATTGCCGGAAGCCAATTTCGCTTCGAGCGCAGATATTCTTCTGAGCAGAGCGTCGTTTTCCGAATCGAGCGACTCGGAGCAGAGCTTCACAAACGCCATTTCGAGAGGTATTCTCTTGTTAGACGAGCGCTTTATCTGCGAGAATGTGTCTTCGATAATATTTAAATCATAGAGCAGCTCTTCGAGCGGCAGTTTTTCCGCGAGAGCTTTCAGAGATTTCAGTTCATCGTCTGTAGCTATCAGAATGCTGTCCGCATTTTTGACCGTTTTGACTATCATCAGGTCGCGCAGGTGGAACATGAACTCGGAGCAGAGACGCTCCATATCGCAGGAGTTCATGTGCAGCTCGTTAATTATTCCGAGAGCTGAGGCGCAGTCCTTTTTAATTATACATTCGGACAGGCGCATCAGATAGTCGCGCCCTGCGAGTCCCGCGCTCTTTGTAACGACTTCGCTTGTTATATGTTCGTCAACGGCGCAGCATCTGTCGAGCAGAGAGAGCGCATCACGCAGCGCTCCGTCGGCGACTTTCGCTATCAGAGCGGCGGCGTCCTCGTCGAGAGTGATATTCTCATGCTCGGCGACATATTGAAGTCTCGCGCAGATATCCTCGGGCGTTATTCTTTTGAAGTCAAATCTCTGGCAGCGCGAAAGAATAGTCGCGGGGAGCTTATGGACTTCGGTAGTAGCGAGGATAAATATAACATGTTCCGGCGGCTCTTCGAGAATTTTCAGAAGAGCGTTGAACGCGCCGGTCGAGAGCATATGCACCTCGTCTATAATATAGACTCTGTACTTCGCTTTGACAGGCGTAAAGTTCGCCTCGTCGCGAAGATCGCGGATATTGTCAACGCCGTTGTTTGAAGCGGCGTCTATTTCAATAACATCGAGCACCGAGCCGTTGTCGATGCCGCGGCATATCTCGCACTCGTTGCAGGGGTCGCCGTCATGCGGCGAGAGGCAGTTGACCGCCTTTGAAAGAATCTTCGCACAGGTGGTCTTACCCGTTCCGCGCGAGCCGGTGAACAGATAGGCGTGGGCGACCCTGCCGCTGACGAGCTCATTCTTGAGCGTTGCGGTTATATGGGGCTGACCGTAGACCTCTTCAAAAGTCTGCGGACGCCATTTTCTGTAGAGCACGCGGTACATAACAGACCGTCCTTTAAAAATACTTTTTGATAAAAACAAAAACGAGCCTTTATCTTGGTCATGCGGCGGGCAGGCGGACTGTGGCGCACAGTGCAGACCGCTTAATGCTGCTCGGTTCCCCGCCTGACATGGTTCA
>OHMI01000029.1_pt1 | contig 75716 bp, 57 predicted proteins | sample 1569271 | NCBI WGS metagenome assembly OHMI01 (sample SAMEA3879529, study PRJEB24766) | human gut metagenome | biome: human-associated habitat; feature: feces | place: USA | collected 1985/1987
GAGATATGCTCATTGGTTCAGAAATACCTCAGATAGGTATGGGCCCTAACCTGCACTTGGTCGAGTCCTGAGTTTCCTAAACAGAGACGACCGAGGAAGCCGTAAGCGAATTGCGAAACACCTGAACAACCTCCTCCAAAGACAGGCCCGTAAGTTATAAATATCTCAATAAATCTTTTGGATATACCATCTCCATAAACTGGAGAAGCAAATTGTTTTCTCTTGTTGTCATATTATGTACCTTTAGCTATTCAAAGGCACATACTTTTTTAGTTATCCTAAACACAGGGTTTTCCCCCTGAGCAAAAAAAAACTAACCTTAACGCCGATAACAAAAAAGAGGCGCTCCGAAGTGGAGAGCCTCTGCCCAGTACCCCCAAGGGGATTCGAACCTCTACCGAAAGAACCGGAATCTTTAATCCTATCCATTAGACTATGGGGGCATTTGCTCTGCAAATTTATGAAATAAATCGGACATATCCGAAATAAATCACACATATCCGATAAATGCCCTTCTTATTTTCTTTTGTTTCAGATTTTTTATAAATTTGCCACAATGTGTCGTACAGGCACGAAATGTGAAGAAGTGCGATACCGGAAAGACAGTTATTTGTATTAAATCTATATATTCAAGTATGAAGAAAGCATACGTATTTCCAGGTCAGGGAGCCCAGTTCCCGGGAATGGCCAAAGAAGTATATGAAAAGAGTCAGAAGGCCAGAGAAATGTTTGAAGAGGCCAATGACATTCTTGGATTCAGAATAACCGACATTATGTTTGAGGGCACACCTGAGGCATTGAAGGCCACCAAGGTGACACAGCCTGCCATATTTCTGCATTCAACCATCCTTACGGCATGCTATGACGGCTTCGAGCCGGATATGGTTGCTGGCCACTCATTGGGAGAGTTCTCTGCACTTGCGGCCAGCCACGCGATTTCCTTCGAAGATGCATTGAAACTTGTTGCCATCAGGGCAAGAGCCATGCAGAAATGCTGCGAACAGGTCCCGGGAGCTATGGCTGCCATCATTGGCCTGAGCAACGAACAGGTGGAGGCCGTCTGCAAATCCTGCAACGGACTCGTCATCCCTGCGAACTATAATTGTGACGGACAGGTAGTGGTGTCCGGTGAAAAAGATTCAGTGGCGGAGGCTTGTGACAGAGCTAAGGCGGAAGGCGCGAAGAGGGCATTGCCGCTTGCAGTGAGCGGAGCATTCCATTCACCGCTTATGGAGCCGGCAAGACTTGAACTCGGCGAGGCTATCGAGGCGACAGAGATTAAAGCGCCTATATGCCCTATATATCAGAATGTTACAGCTCAGCCGACACAGGATCCGGAGCTGATTAAGAAAAACCTGCTTGCACAGCTCACAGCCCCGGTAAAATGGACCCAGTCTGTGAAAAATATGTTGGCAGGCGAAGCTGACTACTTTATGGAAATCGGTCCTGGCAAAGTTCTTCAGGGACTTGTCAAGAGAATCGCCGGTTCCATCGTGACAGTAGAAGGTCTGGAAACATTGTAGAACAAGAGAAGGCATCTCCGGAAACGGCTGATGTCTTCGTTCTTTCATTTATACCGAAAGGTAGAGTCCCTTTCGTTGAGATGAGAGATTACGTTTGATACTGAAAGATAGAGTGTCCTTCTATTGAGATGAAAGATTCCGTTTGAAACTGAAAGGTAGAGTATCTTAAGCCGAAAGGTCAAGCACCCTATACCGAAAGGCCGGACACCCTTTCATTGAAACGAAAGATTACGTTGGTAAAAAATCAATCACATAAAATTAACGATTATGGCAAAAGAAAAGAAATTCATCACCTGTGACGGTAACTTCGCTGCCTCTCAGATTGCTTACCTTTTCAGTGAGCACGCAGCGATTTACCCTATCACACCATCATCGACAATGGCTGAGAACATTGACGAGTGGGCTGCCCACGGAAAAAAGAACCTGTGGGGTGAGACCGTAAAGGTTACCGAAATGCAGAGTGAAGGAGGTGCCGCAGGAGCCGTTCACGGTTCACTTCAGGCAGGAGCCCTCACCACTACATATACAGCTTCACAGGGTCTTCTTCTCATGATTCCAAATATGTACAAGATTGCCGGCGAGATGCTTCCGGCCGTGTTCCACGTTTCTGCACGAGCACTTGCATCTCACGCGCTGTCGATCTTCGGAGACCATCAGGACGTAATGGCTTGCCGTCAGACCGGTTTTGCAATGTTGGCATCCGGTTCTGTCCAGGAAGCTCAGGATATGGCTGCAGTAGCACATCTCGCAGCTATCAAGTCCAGCATTCCGTTCCTCCACTTCTTCGACGGTTTCCGTACATCACACGAAATCCAGAAGATTGAGGCTATCGATGAGGACGATCTCAGAAAGATGGTCAGCACCAAGTCACTCGAGAAGTTCAGAGCAAGAGCACTTACTCCGGAATCTCCTGTAACAAGGGGTACAGCACAGAACGGCGACGTTTATTTCCAGGCTGTAGAGTCCAGAAACCAGTTCTATGATGCTGTTCCTGATGTCGTTGCACGTTACATGGGCGAGCTCGGTGAACTTACCGGCAGAACATACCGTCCGTTCGAGTATTACGGTGCTCCGGATGCAGAAGAGATTATCGTGGCTATGGGTTCAGTTACCGAGACCATCAAGGAGACCATCGACTATCTCGAAGCACACGGAAGAAAATACGGAGTTGTTTCTGTACACCTCTACAGACCGTTCTCAGAGAAATACTTCTTCAAGGTGCTCCCTAAGAGCGTGAAGAAAATCGCTGTCCTCGACAGGACCAAGGAACCGGGAGCTCTCGGAGAGCCTCTCTACCTCGATGTAAAGGCAATGTTCCAGGGCAAAGACATGGAGCCGGTTATCGTAGGCGGCCGCTATGGTCTTTCATCCAAGGATACCACACCTGCACAGATCGTCGCAGTATTCGACAACCTCGAGCAGGCAGAACCTAAGAACGGTTTCACCATCGGTATCGTAGATGACGTCACCTTCAAGTCACTCCCTATCAAGAAAGAGATCTCCATCGTAAAACCTGGTACTACAGAGTGCAAATTCTATGGTCTCGGTTCAGATGGTACAGTAGGTGCAAACAAGAACACCATCAAGATCATCGGTAACCATACGAACAAATATTGCCAGGGCTATTTCGACTACGACTCCAAGAAATCAGGCGGATACACCTGCTCTCACCTCAGATTCGGTGACGCCCAGATCAAGGCTCCGTACCTCGTGTCCACACCTGACTTCGTGGCATGCCACGTTCCTTCATACCTCCGCAAGTATGACGTGCTCAAAGGCATCAAGGATGGCGGTACCTTCCTTCTGAACAGCCTTTGGAACGCAGAGGAAACAGTCAAGAGACTTCCTGAGTTCGTGAAGGCTACACTTGCCAAGAAACACATCAAGTTCTATATCATTGACGCTACCAAGATTGCATCTGAAATCGGTCTCGGCGGAAGAACCAACACCATTCTCCAGTCTGCATTCTTCAAGATTACAGGCATCATCCCTTACGAGGACGCTGTAAAATACATGAAGGACGCGATCGTGAAGAGCTACGGCAAGAAAGGTGAGAAGGTTGTCAATATGAACTATGCCGCTGTTGACCGCGGTGGTGAGTACGAGCAGGTCAATGTCCCTGAAGAGTGGGCAAGCATTACTGCCAAGTTCGAGAATCCGGGCAAGGACCGTCTCGCACCTGAGTTCGTAAAAGAAATCGCTGACGTAGTGAACTCCCAGGCCGGAGATACACTTCCTGTAAGTTCATTCATGCCGTACGTGGACGGTACAATGCCTGCCGGCACAGCCGCTTATGAGAAACGTGGCGTGGCAGTGTTCGTTCCGCAGTGGCAGCCTGACAACTGTATCCAGTGCAACACTTGTGCATTTGTCTGCCCTCACGCAGCTATCCGTCCGTTCCTTCTCAATGAAGAAGAGGCAGCAGCTGCTCCTGCAGGTCTCAAACTTGCCCAGGGTAAGGCTAACCTCAAGGATTACAAGTTCGCCCTCTCAGTTTCAGTAGCAGACTGTACAGGTTGCGGCAACTGCGTTGACGTATGTCCTGCCAAGGAGAAAGCTCTCGTTATGGTTTCCGCTCTCGACGCACAGGCAGAGCAGGAGAACTTCGACTTCCTCAATACCAAGGTAGGCTACAAGGAGACTATCGTAAACAAGGCCCAGAGCGTGAAGAACTCACAGTTCGCACAGCCATTGTTCGAATTCTCAGGCGCTTGCGCAGGTTGCGGCGAGACTCCATACATCAAGAACATCACCCAGCTCTTCGGCGACAGAATGATGATTGCCAATGCTACAGGATGTTCTTCCATCTACGGAGCTTCATTCCCTGCATCACCATACTGCACCAATTCTGAAGGACACGGTCCTGCTTGGGCAAACTCCCTCTTTGAGGACTTCTGCGAGTTCGGTCTCGGTATGAAACTCGGTTCTGACCGTATCAGACAGACCATCGCTGAAATAATGACAGAGGGTCTCGACTGCGACAAGGCTTCTGACGAAATCAAGGCGCTCTTCAAGCAGTGGCTCGAGAACAAGAACAATCCTGCTGTTACCCGTGAAGTAGCTGACAAGCTTGTTCCTCTCATGGAGAACACTGATTGTCCTCATTGCAAGAAACTCCTCACATACAAGAAGTTCCTTGCTGCACGCAGCCAGTGGATCATCGGAGGTGACGGTGCAAGCTACGATATCGGATACGGCGGACTTGACCATGTGCTCGCTTCAGGTGAGAATGTGAACATCCTCGTACTCGATACTGAGGTTTACTCAAACACCGGCGGACAGTCATCCAAGGCAACTCCTGCAGGCGCTATCGCCAAGTTCGCTGCAAGCGGCAAGAAGATCCGCAAGAAGGACCTCGGAATGATGGCAATGAGCTATGGCTATGTATATGTGGCTCAGGTAGCTATGGGCGCAAACCCTGTTCAGTACCTGAACGCTATCAAGGAGGCTGAGGCTTATGACGGACCATCACTCATCATCGCTTACGCACCTTGTATCAACCATGGTCTGAAGGCCGGAATGGGTCTCAGCCAGAAAGAGGAGAAACTCGCAGTTGAGTGCGGTTACTGGCACCTCTACAGGTTCAACCCTGAACTCGAAGGAACAGACAAGAATCCGTTCTCTCTCGACAGCAAGGAACCTGACTGGAGCAAGTTCCAGGACTTCCTGAAGGGCGAGGTCCGTTTTGCATCCCTCTACAAACTCTTCCCTGAAAGAGCTGATGAGCTCCTCCAGAAGACAGAGGAATTTGCAAAACTCCGTCTCGAATCATACAAGAGATTGGCAGGCAAATAAGCCTACATCCTACTGAATAGAATCCCGGGAAATCATAGAAATATGGTTCCCCGGGAATTTTTTTTGTCAATGACGCCTCAAGTCCAGCATCATTTTTGACAATGACGATGATAATTGCTAAATTTACGTGTTTATACACAGGTGTTGGATATTATTATGAAAATGAACAATAAGACTATAACAGCTGCATTGACAGTAGCCATAATGGCCGCCTCGTCATTAACCTCATCCGCATCGGATTACAGTGTGGATTTCGGGAACATTGACAGGAATTGCGCAGTTGCCGGCGACGAAAAGTCGGACCTCAAGTATGCAAGGGAACTTTACGAGCACGGAATGTATGTGAAGGCGCGTGAGATTTTCCTTTCGTATCCTGAGAATCCTTTCGCCAACGGGTATGCGGTACTGTGCGATATCAAGATGAAATCCTATGCTGCCCAGGCCGCAATGGAGAAATACATTGAAAAGTACCCGTATTCCGGACTTGTGCCTCAGATGAAATACGCTGATGCGCTGAATCTCTTCGATATCCCGGACTATCCCGCTGCTTCGGCCGAGTTCTCCCAGATCAAGGTCAAGTCTCTCTATAAGAGCCAGTTGGCGGAGTTCAGGTTCAAGAAAGCGTATGCTGATTTCCAGATCGGCAGCGTGGACTCCGCATTGGAAGGATTCCTTGAAGTGTCCTCTCTTCCGAAGAACGACTATCAGGCTCCGTCAGCATATTCAGTCGCTTATATCTATTATGAACGGGAGCAGTTTGCAGAGGCAGAGAAGTGGTTTGCGAAGTCGGTGAAGGATCCGCGTTTCGCTGAAGTGTCGGCATACTATATCCTGGAATGCCGTTTTATGGACAAGGACTACAAATATGTCACTGACAATGCCGAGAAGATATTCGCTTCGGTGCCGAATGAGCGGAAACCGCATCTTGCCCGTATTATCTCCGAGTCCTACCTTGTGCAGGGGGATGCTTCATCTGCCAAGAAGTATTATGACCTTACCGATACCGCTTCAGGAACCAGGAAGGACCACTTCTATGCAGGATCGCTGCTCTATGCATTGTCCGACTACAAAGGTGCTGTCGAGAACTATTCCAAGATGGATGACAGAAGCGACTCGTTGGGACAGATAGCGAATTACCAGATGGCATACGGCTATATCAAACTGAAGAACAAGGTGGCTGCCATGGACGCTTTCAAAGACGCGGCATACGAAGAGTATGATGCTGATATCCAGGAAGATGCGTATTTCAATTATGCGAAACTCGCTTTCGACCTGAACCATGACCCTTCCGTATTCGAACAGTATATCAAGAAATATCCGGAGCTGGCCAAAGGGGACCGTATCTACAGCTACATCGCCCTTGCTGCTCTGTACAATCATGACTATGCTGCCGCCGTGGAGGCTTATGACAATATCGACGTACTCGACAAGGATATGAAGGCCAATTACATGAAGGCTAATTACCTGCGTGCGGAGCAGCTGATTTCTTCAGGTTCATACCGTAAGGCGATACCATGCCTCAAGACGGCAGCCTACTATTCAGGAAAACGCTCACCGTTCAATCAGCTGTCACGTTATTGGCTCGCCGAAAGTTATTATCGTTCAGATGATTACGCCAAGGCTGCCGAGGTTTACAAGACATTGTACAACAATTCTGCGCTTTACGGTCGTCCGGAAGGCAATCTCCTGCCTTACGACGTGGCATACTGCTATTTCAAGTCAGGCGCCTACCCGTCTTCCTGCGAGTGGTTTGACGTGTATCTGCAGAGCGGCGACAAGAGAAGACGTACAGATGCATTGACCCGAAAAGGCGACAGCTATTTCATTGACAAGAACTATAAGGATGCGATAGCTTCCTATGAGGCGGCAATCAGGAGCGGAGGCAACGCGAATGACCTGTATCCGTACTATCAGGCGGGCCTGGCACTTTCATTGACCAACAAGACGAAAGATGAGATCAACCTGCTTGCGCCTGTTGCCCAGACAGTTCCGACGGCTTCGTTCTGGAGCGAGACTGTCTATGAACTCGGCCGCGCGTATATGGCTGATGATGACAATGCCAATGCAGCTGAAATTTTCAAGAAACTTTCGTCTGAGAGCCGCGACTCCACTTATCGCGCAAGGGCATTGATCGGATTGGGAATGATTTCGGCCAATGAATCCCAGTTTGACGATGCGCTCGGATATTATAAGCAGGTCGTCAGCAGGATGCCTTCGACGGTGTATTCGGAGGATGCGCTCAGGGCCATCGAGTCCATATACCAGACCAAACAGGAACCTGAGGCCTATTTCGCTTATCTCAAGACATTGGACGGTCAGGGGACTGAGGGCAATGAGGAGACGATGTTCTTCAATGCTGCCGAGCAGATTTTCCTTGCGGAGAATTACCAGAAGGCCATCAAGTCGCTGCAGGCATATCTGGATGAGTATCCTCAGGGCTCGAATGTAAATCTTGCGGAATTCTATATGGCCGAGTCGTACAAGAACATCGGCAAGAAGGAGCAGGCCTGCGACTGGTACAAGAAGGTCATCGAGTGTGGCGAGACATCGTTTGTGGAGGCCGCTTCGCTCAGTTTTGCGAAATTGTCCTACAGCATAGAGCATTACAATGATGCTTATTCAGGTTATCAGTCCCTGCTTGAGAATGCGAAAATCGAGAACAACAAGCATACGGCCATCGTGGGAATGATGAATTCAGCATACAATGCCAAAGATTACGATGCGGCTGTCAGCAATGCGGTGAAAGTCGCTGCGGACAAGAGGAGCGACAAGGACGAAGTCCGTCATGCACAGTACATTGAAGCGAAATCTTATCTTGCTTCGAGCCGCAGAAATGAGGCATTCGCGATACTCCGCAAGCTTTCTTCACAGAAATCTACACCAGAGGGGGCTGAGGCTGCGTATCTGATTATCCAGGACGCTTACGACCAGGGCAAGTTCGACGAGGTCGAGAAACTTGTGTATGCGTTCTCCGATGCGGGAAGCGACCAGACTTACTGGCTTGCGAAAGCATTCGTCACATTGGGCGATTCTTTTGCCGAGAGGGACGATATGGCTCAGGCAAAAGCGACTTTCGAGAGCGTCCGTGACGGATATGAGCCGTCAGGCAAAAATGATGATATCCTTGACAATGTTAATATGCGTCTGAAGAAGATCGCACAGAGGGAAAAGTAGTATGAAAAAGATATATTTGACATTAGCGGCTGCAGGTTCGGTATTTGCTTGCGTTTCTGCCGGAGCTCAGAATCTGAATCCGACTGTTTCAGTGACAAAGGCGTACGAGGGCAGTCTTATGGAGGTTCACAAACCGGCTCAGGAGATGTTTGTGCCTGATTCGCTGAAGCGCTTTGACCTGGATTTCGACTACTCTGTTTTTGAGAATCCATATAAGGGGTCTTATGATTTCAGCCCTTATCTTCTGGAAATGAAACCGCAGGCGGCTGCGCTTACCGGACGGAAGTTCTATCTCAAGGCAGGGGCCGGATATCGTCTCAGACCGTCGCTCGACTTAGTCTGGGAACCATTGACCAAGGGCAGGTTCAGAATGTCCGTATATGGCTCACATCATTCATACATAGGTGATTACAAGAATATGCAGTTCGATGCGGACGGTATGCTGAAATCGGTCGGTGGATCGTGGAACGGCTATGACCTGTATTCGACTGCAGGGGCCAATGCGCAGGCTGATCTCGGCAAGGCAGTAATCGCTTTCGACCTGAATTACAAGGGGATTCATGGAAAGACCGGGGAGGGTGCCACAGGATTCAATTCTGCGAGGGCATTTGCCCATATTTATTCCACAAGCCTTTCGGAGAATTTCCTGTATTATGACATTGCAGTAAACTATGCATTCTCTTCGCAGGGTATGCTTGCCGGTGACAGAGCGTTGAATGCCAATGACTTGGACTTCAAGTTTACTCTTGGTCCGGTGCTCAGCAGGCACAACAGGATCTTGGCGGATGTGGGTTATGGCATGACTTGGTATAAAGGCTATATGAACACGGCCATCGGGACGGCTTACATCACCCCGAAATACGCATTTGACAAGAACAGATGGGATCTGAGCCTCGGTGTGAAGTTCGGTTTCAACATCAGCGAAAAGGACAAGCCGGAGTCTGTCAATACCAATAAAGGAACGATGATTTATCCGGATGTCTATATCGGGTTTGAGGCAATGAGGGATTATCTGAACCTCTATTTCAGGGCGACCGGAGGCGATTACAGGAATCAGTTCTCGTCAATGAAGGAGAAGTACCATTTCTATCTTCCGTCACACGGCCTGACCAACAACTATGTGGAGCAGTATAATCTGGCGCTCGGCTTCGCCGGAAATATCAGGAACAGGTTCCGTTACGACGTGCGTGGAGGCTTCAGAAGCTATGAGGACATGCCTTTTGACGGTATCTCCGCCATTCGCATAGGAACTGCTGCCCCGACTGTTGCTGACAATCTTATGTATATGTCCAATATGACGGTGGTAGGCGGTACGGCCGGTTATGTAAATATGAAGTTCCAGTGGGATTCACGTGATTTCACATTGGATTCGGATTTCAGGATCAATTCCAATTCATTCAAGGATTCGGAAATAGCAAATCAGCACATTTATCTGAACCAGTCGCTCTTCTCCGGCCATCTCGACGGCACATATAACTGGAAGAAGAGAATCTTCGCGGGAGTTTCTGCCGAATTCGCGACCGTGAGGAAGGGAGAAACCACTCTCGTGTCAATGCAGGAGAGCGGAGGGGAACTTACCCCTGTAGCTCATACGACCATGAATGTGAGGGTTCCCGGATGGCTGAATCTCGGTCTTCATGCCGAATATGCATTCAACAACAAATTGTCATTCTGGCTCAGAGGTGAGAACCTTCTGAATATGAAGATACAGCGTTATGGAATGTATATGGACGGCGGTGTAGGATTCACTGCAGGCATTTGTCTGAATCTCTAATTTTTACTATATTTGTGAGATTAAGAACCTGTTTTGAAATGATTGAATAGTTGTTTGAGGTAAAATTCCTTCATCTTCTTCCCGAGTTTTCAGGTCAGATAGTCCCGGCTATCTTCCCTGAACCCTCGTTTGAATCTGAAGTTTTTTCCACTCAAACCTTCTGTGAATAATTTCAAAACAGTTTCTAAAAAAGTCAGACAGACAAGTTGATTTGAATAGAAAATTTTAAAAGAAAATAATGGAAGAGAACGAGAAGATGCGCGAAGCTGAAGAGCAGTATTCTGCGGGCAGTATTCAGGTCCTCGAAGGACTGGAGGCGGTGAGGAAAAGACCGTCAATGTATATCGGCGATGTGGGTGTAAGAGGTCTCCATCATCTGGTGTATGAGGTAGTGGACAACAGTATCGACGAGGCTATGGCCGGATTCTGCGACCACATCGAAGTTTCAATATTGGAAGACAACTCCATCAGAGTCCAGGATAACGGACGAGGAATCCCTACGGGAATGCATCCGAAAGAGCACAGGTCTGCTCTTGAGGTGGTTCTTACGGTTCTTCACGCCGGCGGTAAGTTCAACAAGGACAGCTACAAGGTGTCAGGAGGTCTTCACGGTGTCGGTGTATCCTGTGTGAACGCGTTGTCGGACAGCCTCGTGGCAGAAATCCACAGGGAAGGCAAGATCTATCAGCAGAAATATTCCAAAGGAAAGCCTTTGACTCAGGTAGAAGTGATCGGCGAGTGCGAAGACACGGGAACCATCATCACATTCCATCCGGATCCGGAGATATTCAATGTCACTACCATCTATAACTACGAGACTCTTGCGAACAGGATGCGTGAACTCTCGTTCCTGAACAAGGGAATCAAGATTACATTGACAGACAAGCGTACCCTCGTGGACGAGTATGTGGTCGATGCGAACGGAAACAGCAGTCCTACCGGAAAGCAGATCTACAAGAATGATGTATTCTACTCCCAGGAAGGATTGAAGGAATTCATCAAATATCTTGATGCGAGCCAGGAAGAGATTATTCCTGAACCGGTATGTGTGACATCCGACAAGATCATCCCTATCGACATTGCCCTCCAGTACAATAACGGCTACAAGGAGACAATCCTCTCGTATGTGAACAATATCCACACTATTGAGGGCGGTACCCATCTCCAGGGCTTCAGAATGGGCCTTTCCCGTTCGTTGAGGAACTATGCCGACAAGAACAAGCTCCTGGAGAAGGTCAAGGTGGAACTTACACAGGAAGACTTCAGGGAAGGTCTTACCGCCGTGGTTTCCGTGAAAGTGGCTGAGCCTCAGTTCGAGGGCCAGACCAAGACCAAACTCGGAAACAGTGAGGTCACTTCCATCGTGTCCCAGGCTACTTCAGCGGCGATGGACCAGTATCTTGAAGAGAATCCAAAGTACGCCAAGCTCATCATCGAGAAAGTCGTTCTTGCCGCAACAGCAAGAACTGCTGCCCGCAAGGCACGTGAAATGGTTCAGAGAAAGACGGTCATGTCAGGTGCCGGTATGCCGGGCAAGCTTGCGGACTGCTCCGAGAGGAATCCTGAGCTTTGCGAATTGTTCCTTGTCGAGGGAGATTCCGCAGGCGGTACCGCAAAGCAGGGTAGAGACCGACGCATCCAGGCCATCCTTCCGTTGAGAGGTAAGATTCTCAACGTAGAGAAGGCAGCCGAGGACAGGGCATTCGACAGTGAGGAAATCAGAAACATCTACACAGCGCTCGGCGTTACTGTGGCACAGGCTGACGAGAACGGCGAGAAGAGAATGGACCTCAGCAAGTTGCGTTACCACAAGGTCATCATCATGACCGATGCCGATGTCGATGGAAGCCATATCGCCACATTGATTCTGACATTCTTCTTCAGGTATATGCTCGACCTCATCAGAAACGGCTATGTCTATCTGGCAACCCCGCCGCTTTATCTGGTGAAGAAAGGCAAGGAAGAGATCTATTGCTGGACTGACGCACAACGTGCTGAAGCAACCCAGAAACTCGGAAAGGGTTCTGACAAGGGCGTGACAGTACAGCGCTACAAAGGTCTCGGAGAGATGAGCGACCATCAGTTGTGGGATACGACAATGGACCCGTCCAAGAGAAGACTCCGTAAAATCACCATTGACAATGCTGCCGAGGCAGAGAGGACCTTCTCAATGCTTATGGGCGATGATGTGCCGCCACGCAGACAGTTCATTGAAGAAAATGCACATTACGCAAACATTGACGCATAGTAAAGACAATATCTAAAATCTAGACAATATGTTAGACATTTTTGACAGAATTGAAAGAGACTCAGGCGGTCCTATCGGCCAGTATTTCGACCAGGCTTACGGCTATTATATGTACCCTCGGCTTGAGGGCGAACTCGGACCTCACATGGTTTTCAACGGAAAAGAGGTACTGAACTGGAGTCTGAACAACTACCTCGGACTTGCAAATCATCCTGAAGTGCGTAAAGCGGATGCAGAAGCTGCCGCACAGTGGGGTCTTGCATACCCGATGGGCGCCAGAATGCTGTCGGGCAATACCAGATACCATGAGAAACTGGAGAAAATGTTCGCTGAGTTCGAGAAGAAAGAGGATGCCTTCCTCTATAACTTCGGATATCAGGGAATCGTTTCCACGATCGATGCTCTTACCGCGCGTCATGATGTAATCGTCTATGACGCAGAGTGCCACGCTTGTCTGCTCGACGGTATCCGTCTTCATATCGGCAGCAAGTACAAATATCGTCACAACAATATCGAGGACTGCGAGAAGGTTCTTGCCCGCGCTTGTGCTGAGGCTGATGCCAACGGCGGCGGTGTGCTCCTTATCACCGAGGGCGTATATGGTATGACGGGTGCGCTCGGTATTCTCGACAAGATCGCAGCTCTCAAGAAGAAATACAACTTCCGTTTCCTGATTGACGATGCCCATGGCTTCGGACTTCTCGGAGAACACGGCCGCGGAACTTCTGAGGCACTTCACTGCATGGACGAGGTTGACCTTTACATCGGCGCATTTGCCAAGTCAATGGCTTCTATCGGCGGATTCGTTGCAGGTCCTCACAAGATCATCAACTATCTCCGTGCGAACATGCGTTCACAGATGTATGCGAAGTCGCTTCCTATGCCGCTCGTCATCGGCAATACCAAGCGTCTTGAAATCATCATGTCTCCGGAAGGTGACGAACTCCGCAAGAAGTGCTGGGCCATCACCCATGCCATCCGGGACGGTTTCAGGAAAGAAGGATTCGATATCGGTGAGGCTCAGGCTTGCGTGACCCCTGTACATATCAAGGGAGGAGTCGCTCAGGCTACCAAGATGGCAAAGGATCTCCGTGAGAACTACAGGATTTTCTGTTCTATGGTCATCTATCCTGTCATTCCTAAGGGTATGGTCATTTTCCGTATCGTCTGCACGGCAGCCCACACTATGGAAGATGTCGAATATACTCTCAAAGCATTCAAGGAAATCAAGGCCAAGCTCGACGCAGGTGCTTATGATGGAGACGACATCGCTGCAATGACTGTGGAATAGTCCAAAATACACTTCATTATGAACCGGTCTTACTTTAAAGATAAGGTGATAATCATAACAGGAGCCAGCTCGGGTATCGGGTTGGCTTCTGCCAGATTATTCGGAAGCTTGGGCGCGAAGGTCGTCATGGCCGCCCGTCATCTCGACAAGCTCGAGGCTGAAGCCGCTTCTGTCAATGCTGATTTGTCCAAAGTCCTCTGCGTCAAGACGGACGTTACCAAAGAAGATGATTGCAAGGCATTGATAGAGAAGACGGTGGAGAAATTCGGCGGAATCGATATCTTGGTGAACAATGCCGGCATTTCCATGAGGGCGATGTTCAATGACCTGGACCTTTCTGTGATCCATTCCCTTATGAACGTGAATTTCTGGGGAACCGTGAATTGTACCAAATTCGCGCTGCCTTGGCTGTTGAAGTCCAAAGGCTCAGTGGTGGGTGTCATCTCGATTGCCGGATATTCCGCGCTTCCTGCGAGGACCGGTTATTCAGCATCGAAATACGCTATCCGAGGCTTTCTGGACACGCTCAGAATCGAGCACCTGAAAGACGGCTTGAACGTGTTGGTGTTCGCTCCGGGCTATACCGCCTCCAATGTGCGTAATGCGGCATTGACAGCGGACGGAAGCGCTCAGGGAGAAACGCCGCTGGATGAAGGCAAACTTATGAGTGCTGAAAAATGTGCAGAATATCTTGCCAAAGCGCTCGCTTCACGTAAGTCAGAGATGATTCTTACGGCTCTCGGAAAGATTACCGTGCTTGCGCACAGGCTGTTCCCGAGACTTACTGACAAACTGACTTACAAGTATATAGCCAGAGAAAAAGATAGTCCTTTCAAATAGTATTTCATTATGGCAAAGACTGGAATTCCCCGCGATCCCAAAATCTACATATCGCTGTTTTGTCTTTTCCTGATTCTTCTGCTGATGATGCCGAGGAACGGAAAGTTCAACTACGACTACAAGAAGGGTACGCCGTGGCCTTATGAAACATTGGTTTCACAGATAGATTTTCCTGTCCTGAAAACACAGGAGCAACTTCGTGCTGAGAAAGATGCCGCAGGCTCCAGTATAGTGCCATATTACAAATATGACGACGGAATTCCGCGTAAAGTGGTGAATGGCATCGAGCAGCTGAATTTAGGCGAGGCCAGCCAGATCAGGCCGAAAATGCTCGAGGCCGTGTCTGATATTTACAGAAGGGGAGTGATGGCTGATGAGGCCTCTTCCAAGGAAGAGAACTTCTCGGCTGCAGATGATATCATATTCATCCAGAGAGACAAACGTGCGGTGAAAACCCCGGCTTCCGATGTTTATACGGTATCTTCCGCATTGGACAAGGTCATTTCAGAGACTGCCAAGGCTTTTCCGTCCGAAAGGGTGGATTCGATTGCCAATGCAGTGGGCATCGACGATATCATTGTCCCGAATCTGATCTATGACAAGGAAACAACGGACTTGGTGCATGCAGAGTCTGTGGATTATATCTCTCCGACCTCCGGATCTGTGACCGCCGGGCAGCTGATCGTGACCAAAGGCGAAATAGTGACGGCTGAGATACAGCAGCTGCTGGATTCGTACAAGGCTGAATATGAGGAGAGTCTGGGATATGACGGACCGAGGATTTTCCTGTGGATCGGTAACGGAGTGGTATCATTGGCATTGGTCTTGATACTCTTCCTTTCCATTTTCTACACGAACCCGGACATATTCAAACTGATGAACAAGTATCTTTATCTTCTGTTCATCTTCACATTGACGGCATTTGCAGCGTTTGCAGTGGACAAACTGGACCCGACATTGCTGTATATGATTCCGTTCTCGCTTTCGGCGCTGTATCTGTTGGCGTTTTTCAGAAGGAGGGTCGTGCTTCCGGTGTATGTCGTTTCATTGATGCCGCTGCTGATTTTCGCGCACAACGGCGTGGAACTTTTCCTGCTGAATCTGGTTGCGGGAGTGGTGACAATGTTCGTGTTCCCGTTTTTCAGCAAGGGATGGAGACAGTTCGTGGCGGCTATGCTCGTGTTTGTATGCCTGCTGCTGACCTTCATCGGATTCAGGCTTATAAATTCGGGCAATGCTTTCGACGACTTGTGGCTGATGCTCTATCTGTTTTTCGGGGCGCTGCTTTCAGTCGCAGGATATCCGCTCATATATCTGATGGAGAAGATATTCTCGCTTGTGTCAGGTACCCGTCTCCAGGAACTGTGTGACCCTAACAATAAACTTCTTAGAATTCTTGCACAGAAGGCTCCGGGGACATTCCAGCATTCACTTCAGGTGATGAACCTTGCTGATGCGGCTGCGAGGAGCATTGACGCGGACGTGCTTCTTGTTCGTGCCGGCGCGATGTATCATGATATCGGAAAGACTGCCAATCCGCAGTGTTTCGTGGAGAACGAGAGTCTGGGAGCCAAGTTCCACGACGGGCTTACTCCCAAGGAAAGCGCTGAGATGATCATAAGACATGTTTCGGACGGTCTCGCTCTTGCTGCCAAGTACAAGCTGCCTCAGGTGGTGAGCGATTTTATTCTCACACATCACGGAACTACCTGTACGGCATTCTTCTACAACAAATTTATAGAAGAGGGCGGAAACCCTGCCGAAGCTGATGCCTTCTATTACAAGGGCAAGAAACCATGGACCAGGGAGCAGGCGGTAGTCATGATTTGCGATACTGTGGAGGCCGCTTCGCGTACATTGAAGGACAATACTCCCGAGACTTTCGACAAGTTCGTGGAGAACATCGTTTCAGCCAAGATGGCTGCAGGACAGCTTGACAATGCAGATATTACATTGAAGGAACTCAGCCGCATAAAATCTGTGCTGAAGTCATATCTCGGGCAGATTTATCACGAAAGAGTGGTATATCCCAAGCAGTATAGACAATAATAGGCTTTCCCGATTGGAAATTGTCTGAAAAATACCTATTTTTGCAGGCTAAGTGTGAGATGGCTTGAATCTCGCGCAAACACATAGAAAAATTCGCATTGAAAATATAAAATATTGAATAAGATGAATATTGTAAAAAATCAGATTGATGAGCTTAATATCCAGCTCACTGTCACTGTAGCTCACGATGATTACGCTGAGGCTGAGAAGAAAGAACTCCAGAGATGCAAACGTACAGCCGAGTTCAAGGGCTTCAGAAAGGGAATGGTTCCTATGTCCCTTATCCAGAAAGTTTATGGCGAGCGCGTGCTTGGCGAGGTTGTGAACAAGGTTCTTTCAGATGCTATCAATAATTTCGTTAAGGAAAACAATATCAAGATGGTAGGTGAGGCTCTTCCAAGTGAGGACCAGCCGGAAATCGAGTGGAAGTCAGGCAACGACTTTACTTTCAAGTTCGATATCGCCACCACTTCAGAGGTGAACTTCGAACTCTCCAAGGATGACAAAGTGAAAGTTTATGAGATCAAGGTTTCTGCTGAGGCCAAGAAAGAGATGAAGGACAACCTTCTCCGTCAGTTCGGTTCTCTCACGGATGCTGAGCAGGCAGGTGAGGATGATTTCGTAATCGTTGATTTCGCTCAGGAAGGCAAGACCGTTGAGGGCTCATATGTAGGCGTGAAGAATGTAGAGGGCGAGGCTAAGTCCAAGTTCCTCGGCGCAAAGGTCGGAGACCAGTTTGATGTCAATGTAAATGAGGCATTTACCAATGAGTCTGACCGTGCATATATGCTCAAGGTAAAGAAAGAGGAGCTCGCTTCTATCGCACCTGAGTTCCACGTTACAGTGAAGGAAGTGAAGACTTTCGCTCCGGCAGAGGAGAACCAGGAGACTTACGACAAGATTTTCGGTGAGAATCAGGTCCACAATGCAGAGGAATTCGACAAGGCTGTAACTGCAAGACTTGAAGAGAATTACAAACAGGAGTCTGACTATAAACTTTCCAAGGATCTGCGCGAGTATCTCGTAAAGAAAGCTGACATCAAGCTTCCGGAGGAGTTCCTCAAGAGATGGCTGTTCAATATCAATGACGGCAAGTTCAGCAAAGAGGAGATCGAGAAAGAGGCACCTGCATTCTTCGAGGATTTCCGCTGGCAGATGGTACGTGGCTACATCATGCAGAAGTTCGACCTCAAGATCGAAGAAAAAGATGTTCACGAGGCAGCTCAGGCATATGTTGCTTACCAGTATGCTTCATACGGCATGGGAAATGTTCCTGAGGCAATTCTCAAGGACAGTGTTGCCCGTGTACTTCAGGATGAGAATACCAGCCGCCGCATTGTAGAGAATGTTGAGGCTACTAAGGTTATCGAGGCAGTTAAGGGTGCGGTTACACTGAAGGCTGAGAAGGTTTCAGTAGAAGATTTCCGTACACTTTAGTCTTAATCCCAAGAAATATGAACAATAACGAATTTTATAAATTCGCGAGAATGGGCCGTGGAATCAGTTCTACGACCCTTCATCGTTATGAATCGGCTCTGGATTCGTATATAAATCCGACCATCATCGAAGAAAGGAAACTCAATGTCGCATCCATGGACGTGTTCAGCCGTCTTATGATGGACAGGGTGATATTTCTCGGTGTGCCGATTGATGCCGACGTGGCGAATATCATTATGGCCCAGCTCCTGTTCCTTGCTTCCACCGACAGTATGGCGGACATTTCGCTGTATCTGAATACCCCTGGAGGACAGGTTTCTTCTGGTCTGGCCATTTATGATACGATGCAGATCATTGAACCGGACGTGGCAACCATCTGTACAGGTATGGCGGCATCGATGGGCTCGGTGCTGTTGTGCGCAGGTACTGAAGGCAAGCGTTCAGCATTGCCGCACAGCCGTGTCCTGATTCATCAGCCTCTTGGCGGCGCCCAGGGACAGGCATCTGACATCATCATTGCAGCCAAGGAGATAGAGAAGACCAGAACAGAGCTGTGCAACATCATTGCCCAGCACACAGGTCAGACTTTCGAGCGTGTGCTTGCTGATGCTGACAGGGATTTCTGGATGACTGCAGAGGAAGCCAAGGCTTATGGTATGGTGGACGGAATTCTTTCCAGTAAGAAAAAGGTGAAATAAAGTGGCCGGAAAAAAGACACAAAATTATTGTATGTTCTGCGGGAGACCGGAATCTCAGGTTCCGTACCTTCTCCCGGGACAGAACGGGGCTTGCATCTGCAGCGACTGTATCATGTTGGCTGCAGATTATCTGAAAGAGGTTTCAGGACAAAAAGCTGAGAAAACTGCACCCAAGAAAATCAATAAACTGCAGAAGCCTAAGGAAATCAAGGAGTTTCTGGACCAATATGTCATTGGCCAGGACCGTGCGAAGAAGCTTCTGTCAGTGGCTGTGTACAATCACTACAAGAGGATAAACCACAATCTGGCCGACAAGGTGGATGACGGAGTTGAACTTGAGAAGTCCAACATCCTCCTCGTGGGTCCGACCGGAACAGGAAAGACATTGCTCGCAAAGTCCATAGCAAGGCTTCTTCAGGTGCCGTTCACGATTGTGGATGCGACTGTGCTCACTCAGGCCGGATATGTAGGTGAGGATGTGGAGAGTCTGCTCTCAAGGCTTCTGCAGGAGGCTGATTATGACCTTGCGAAGGCGGAGAGGGGTATCGTCTTCATCGATGAGATAGACAAGATAGCCCGCAAGGGAGATAATCCTTCGATTACTCGTGATGTTTCCGGAGAGGGAGTACAGCAGGCATTGCTGAAACTTCTGGAAGGAAGTGTCGTGAATGTTCCGCCACAGGGTGGACGCAAGCATCCTGAGCAGGAGTTCATTCATGTAAATACCCAGAATATCTTGTTCATCTGCGGTGGCGCATTTGAGGGCATTGAAAGGTCGATTGCCAATCGTCTGAATACTCAGGTCATCGGTTTCACAGCAGGCAGCACAAAACAGATTGACAAGAACAATCTGCTCAAATATGTTGCTCCGGAGGATCTGAAGTCCTATGGCCTCATTCCGGAGATCATCGGTCGTCTTCCGATTGTCACTTATCTGGACAGTCTTGACAAGGATTCACTTCTTCGTATTCTTACAGAGCCAAAGAATGCCATCTTGAAGCAGTATGAGAAAATGTTCGAGATGGACGGCATAAAACTGGAGATAGAAGAAGGCGTGAAGGAACTCATCGTCGATACAGCCATCAAGAACAAACTCGGAGCGCGTGGTCTGAGAGGTATCTGTGAAAGGATTTTCGATGATGCCATGTTTGAGGCTCCGTCTTCGCGCAAAAAGACATTTACCGTGACACTCGAGTACGCCAAGGAGCATCTGAAAGATGATATTTAATATTACGGGAAATGACAGACAGGCTGCTTCACGTTTTGTGAGCAGCCTGTTTTTGGAAAAGTCACAGTTTGAGAAATAGTCGCTATTTCTCAAACTGCACTAGATGTTGGCGGTAGCAGCTGCAGCGCGTCCGGCAGCCTCAGCGAAATCCTCACCATTTGAGGCGTAGATGATTCCACGTGACGAATTGATAAGCAAGCCGCCCATTGCATTTGCACCGTGCGCGATTACCTCTTCTGCGGAACCTCCCTGTGCTCCGACACCTGGTACGAGGAAGAAATTGTCCGGACAGAACTTGCGGATTTCAGCGAGTTTGTCAGCCTTTGTAGCGCCTACCACGAACATCATGTTGTCAGGAGTCGAGATGGACATCATCTTTTCCATAACTACCTGATACAGAGGCTTGCCGTCCTGCTGAGCCAACTGGAAGTCAGCGGAAGACTTGTTGGATGACAGGGCTACCACGATAGCGAATTTTCCAGGATATTCGAGGAACGGGGTGACAGTTTCACTTCCCATATAAGGGGAGATGGTCACAGCGTCGAAATCCATCGTCTCGAAATATGTCTTGGCATACATCTTGGCCGTGTTTCCGATATCCCCGCGCTTTGCGTCTGCGATGATAAACTGCTCAGGATGATTGTTCCTGATATAATCTACGGTCTTTTCCAGCGCCAGCATGCCCTCTCGTCCATAGCACTCATAGAAAGCCAAGTTCGGCTTGTATGCCACACAATGCTCTGAAGTCGCGTCAATGATGGCCTTGTTGAATTCATACAGCGAGCGTGCAGTTCCTTTCAACAATTCCCCGTGGACGGCAATCTCTCCGTCCTGGGCAAGTTTCTGAATGTGCTGGGGCATCTTGTTGAAATCAGTGTCCAATCCCACGCACAACATGGTCTTCTTGGCCTGGATCTGAGCGTATAAATCTTTGGTATTCATATCTTTATAAATAATCTTCAAAATACATTGTCACTTTGTCCATGAGGTGGATACGGTCCTTGCCGAAAACATTGTGCTCTGCGCAAGGATATGGGAAATAATCCAGCTGGACATTGTTCTTGATACATTCTCTTACGAAACTCAGGCTGTGCTCCCAGACTACAGTGTTGTCGATAGCGCCCTGACAGATAAGCAGTTTGCCCTTCAGGTCAGTCGCCTTGTTGATCAGACTTGTCTCGGCGAAGCCCTCAGGATTTGAGTCAGGCGTCTCCATATACCTCTCTCCGTACATCACCTCGTACCATTTCCAGTCGATTACAGGACCGCCTGCAACGCCGACCTTGAAAGTCTCCGGGTAGTTCGTCATAAGCGAAATCGTCATGAATCCGCCGTAGCTCCATCCGTGCACGCCGATTCTGTCCTTATCCACGTAAGGCAATGTCATCAGTTCGCTAAGCCCGGCCATCTGGTCAGCCATCTCCGCCTGTCCGCAGTATTTGTGGATGGCCTTCTCATAAGCTGCGCCACGGTTTTCCGTACCCCTGTTGTCCTGCACATAGACGATGTAGCCGCGCTGCGCCATGTACATTTCCCAAAGCCTTATCTGTCCAAGCCAGGAATCGTTCACCATCTGCGAGTGAGGACCGCCATAGACATACAGGATGACCGGATACTTCTTGGCAGGGTCGAAATCCACCGGAAGATAGAGCCTGTACCAGTTGTCATATTTTCCGTCGGCGCTCTTTACCGTTCCCAGAGTCATCTCACCTGTAGCATAATCCTTCATCGGATCCTCGGCGGTGAAGATAGTCTTGGACATCTTTCCGTCTGTAGAAGTCACTTTCACCACGCCGGGAACATTGAAACTGCTGTAACTGTCGATAAACCATGTGCCTGATTCATTGACACTTACATTGTGCCATCCCTCATCGGAGGTGAGCCTGACAGGCGTCCCGACATTGACCTTTCCCTTGCGCGAGACATTGACCCGGACAGAGAACAGGTGCTGCTCGACAGGGGAGATCTCTGCGCTGGTATAGAAGATGCGCTCGCCGTCCTCGGCAACGAATTTCACGTCAGCATTAACGTTTGTGACGCGCGTTACTGTGCCGAGCGTGTCGCAGAGGTAGAGACTCTTGTAGCCGTCTCTGTTGTCAGTGCGGTAGATGAATCGGCCGGAGAATCCGAACCAATGCAGAGGGGCCGTCGGTTCCACCCATTTTTCGTTGTCCTCAGTAAGTACGGTTCTCAGGAATTTGCCGTCGCGGGCCCTGTACATATTCAGGTGCATATGCTTCTGGCTCCTGTCCAGAACCTGGATGAAAATCAGCTTTCCGTCAGGAGACCAGGAAACATTGGTGAGATACTGGTCGTAGCCGAAATCGTCCGCCTGGATGTATGTAGTCGTGTTTTCCGCTAAATTGTAAACGCCTACGCGCACATTCTCGGAGCCCATTCCGCTCATCGGATATTTTATGCTCTTGAGAGAACCGGTACGTGTGGTGATGTCCAGAAGCGGGAATTCCGTTACCTGACTTTCATCCTTGCGGTAGAACGCGATGCTCCGTCCGTCCGGTGACCAGAAAATCCCTCCGGATATACCGAACTCGTTTCTGCTGACCGACTGGCCATAAGTGATTTCAGAATTCTCGCTTTCAGCGACAGGACGGACATGCTTGCGCTGGTCAATGTAGTAAAGGCTTTTGCCCACGGTAAATGCCAATGCTGGGGCTGCACCGACGGCCCTGTTGCCCATCATTGACCAGTTTGCAGACATTGCCGCCTCGTTCGGCGTGACATTTTCAGCGCCTTCCGGCAATGACTTCTTCAGATATGCTCCGGCAGCTTCTGCATAGACGCCGAGCACCTCGTCAGCATCCACATCTTTACCGGCATTGACATCATACAGCTGCGGCTTTCCGTCCTTCATATATACAATGGTGTTCTCGCCGTACCATCCTGCACGGAATCTCTCAGGTCTGAGCTCGCCCGAATATACAGCCTGCTCCATCGTCATCATCTTGCTAGTGTTGTTGGCCGGATGAACAGAAAAAACTTTCATTCCCTCAGCTCTCTGATGCTCCTCGGCATTCAGAGATACGGCGGCCAAAGAAGATGCCGCCAATATTGTCAATGCGATAAAATGTGATCTTTTCATCTTATTGTCTTTCAATAGCTTACCTTACGGACAGGATATTATCCACGATATATTTCTGCTGACCGCGCCACGGAAGCGCTCCCAAATACTCTTTATAATGAAGTTCCACGGTCTTGCCGCTGCACCTCATCAGGGAATCAGCAAGCTCCCCGTTTTCCACAGAGAACTCGAAAACGTAGGATTCCATACCATTGGTACCTTTTCCTGTTCCTCTCAGACCGGACTGGATCAGCCTGCCTTCGTAGGTCTTGAATACATAGCCCTTATACATCACCTGATTCAGGTCTCCTGCCTTGACTCCTTCACCGAAGACAAAGTAGAAGCGGAAGTAGAAGAACCCTGTCAGGGCCAGCACAACCACAAGCGTGACGGTGCTGATGATCTTAGTCTTGATACTCATATTATTCGATATTGTCATTGAGTTCCCATCCTGTCAATGTGGAGATATACGGAATCAGCACATGGGCGAGCTTTTTGTGTCCCTTGTAGCTTGGATGCCAGCTTGCGCCGAGCTCATCATCCGTATTGTGCACAGCCTTGGTGAAACTCAGGAAATGCACATTCTTAAGGCCGCAGCTGTTTACGCAATACCTCACATAATCGGCTGCCAGGTCATCGCAGTTGCTCGAAACACAGAGAACCGGATGATTCTCACCGTAGTTCTTCTTGATCTTGTTCAGGAGTTTCACATAATTGTCCCTGAAAATCGACATCTTGGGCTGTCTGCCGGTAGAGAAGTCATTGGTACAGAGGTAGATGATGGTGACCTGCGGTCTGAATGCATCAGCAGCGGCATCCCATTTCACATCCTTGTCCTCGTCGAATGTCTGGTCATAACGGTCAGGCATATAGTAGTCCTTGAACTTGTCCGCATAATTTCTGGCAATCCCCATTCCGGAATGCGCAACAGCATAGTAATCAGCCCCGAAGTACCTTGAAAGGATAGCAGCGTAAGTCAGATTGCTGTTCTCGGTCTCGCTCTTGTAAGGGTCGGTCCTGACACTGTTCTCAGTACCGTAACCGCAGGTGTAAGAGTCACCGATCACCTCGAACTGGCGCTCCTTAAGACCTTCAGCCTGAAGCAGTTCGCCTGCCTTGGTTATATACTCGCTGATGGTGGTCCTGCCTTCACTTCCCTCAGTACGCTTTTTCAGAACCACAGTGTGTTCGAAGCCTTTCCCCTTGGAATTGAACGACTTGAGGGCAGCCGGTTCCACCAGCACATATACAGAGTCCTTACCGCTGACCCTGATGGTCCTGTCAGCCTTCGCGTCCGGTTCCCTGTCAATCCAGAGGTCATAATAGTTCGCCTTGCTGTCGGAGGCCTTCATCGCGAGGTAAGAACCCTCAAAACGGATTCTGACATATACTCCGGTCCAGTCGAAAGAAACATTGTCCTTCTCCTTCAATGTCCTGCCCACATAAGTTACCCTGGAATCGGATGCCGGCGTATGAATCTCCGGCAGTTCCCTTGCAGATAAACCGCTGATGGTCAATGTCAATGCCATCAATGCTATAATCATCCTTTTCATATCTTTTATTTCATTTTTTCAAGTCCTGAATTCAGGAACTCGACAAATCCGTCTATATCAGTATTGTATCCGCGAATCGGAACGAGCTGTTTTCCGTCAGGAGAAAGAAGCACGTAGTTAGGCTGTGCACTCACGCCGAAATTCTCACGGACGAACCACGCATTGACACGTCCCCTGTCCTTCAGAACCTTTCCGCTACTTGTTGTAACCCATTCGCTCTCAGGAAGTTTAGTCTTGTCGTCCGTATAGAGAACCACAATGACGAAATCATTTTTCAGTATCGACAGTACCTTCGGATCACTCCATACCCTCTGCTCCATCTCGCGGCAATTCACGCAGGCGAGACCGGAAATATCCAGGAAAACAGGCTTGCCGGACGCTTTCGCAGCAGCATATCCCTCTTCCATAGAATGATACCCTGTAAGTCCGAGCGGCAGTTTTTCGCCTTTATTGGCCTCTTCTATGCTGACCAACTGTTGGCTTGGATTGCTGCCCATTATGAAGTCCTGCGTCTCGATAGGCGGGAGATATCCTGACAATGCCTTGAGCGGCGCGCCGAACATTCCCGGAATCATATACACCACGAAAGTGAAGTCCACGATTACCAGGAAAAGCCGGAATATTCCGATATGCTTCACCTCGCTGTCCGCCTCAAACCTTATCTTGCCGAGCAGGTACAGGCCAAGCAGGGTGAATACCACAATCCAGATAGCGAGATAGATCTCCCTGTCCAGAAGGCCCCAATGATAAGTCTGGTCCGCCACGCTGAGGAACTTCAGACCGAGAGCCACCTCGATAAATCCGAGCACCACCTTCACGGAGTTCAGCCAGCTGCCGCTCTTGAGCTTCTTCAGCAGAGACGGGAACATCGCGAAAATCGTGAATGGCAATGCGAAGGCTACCGAGAATGCAAGCATTGTCACCATCGGAGTCCAGAACTCACCCTGGGTGGATTTGATCAGGACGGAACCTACGATAGGACCGGTGCACGAGAATGACACCAGGACCAGTGTCAATGCCATGAAGAAGATTCCTGCAAGTCCTCCCTTGTCGGAATTCTTGTCGCTTTTGTTCACGAGAGCTGACGGCAGAGTGATCTCAAACGCTCCGAAGAACGATGCCGCAAATACCATAAACACGATAAAGAAGATGATATTCGGAAGCCAATGTGTTGAAAGCCAGTTGAATATGTCGGCCGTAACTGTCTCGCCTCCGAAGATGTATGTAGCTCCGATAATCAGTGAAATAGGCACCGTGTAGAGCAGGACGATGAACAGTCCGTACATGAAGGCCTTGAAACGTCCGGCCGCAGGTGTTGAAGAACCTTTCATGAAGAATGATATGGTCATCGGCACCATAGGGAAAACACAAGGCGTGAGAAGCATCGCAAATCCCCACAGTACGGCCTCAAGTATCAGTGCCCACAGGGAACCGCCGGCCCGCTGTTCCTCCTCTGTTACATTCTGTGAAATCTCTGGAGCCTCTGCAGTTACGGCAGTCTCAGCCTTTTCAGGAACAGCAGCAACTGCCGCGTCAGCCTCTTTCCGGAGCTTTATCTCGAAATTCCAGTCCTCAGGCGCTCCGCAGGAGTTGTCCGTGCAGCTCGAAGACGTGACCATACCTTTCAGACTCGAGGCATCTTCTGCCACTCTGATCTTCTGCGCGACCTTGATCTTGTCGAAGAAAACATCATCCCCGTCGAATTTCTCAGGCTTGAGCAGATCGTACAAACCGCCTTCAAGAGAATACCCTTTGACATCCTCGAATTCCACCGTTACAGGTGAATCCTTGTGAGATGCTCCATAGGTATGCCATCCGGAGCTGATAGTTCCGGAGAAGATGATTTCGGTAATCCCGTTTTCCGTTTTTCCCTGGGAAACGGACCATTTTACTATAGGTTCGCCCATTTGAGCGAATAAAGGCACTGCACTCAGTAAAAAGAGTACAATGCCTGATATAATACTGCGTCTTTTCATTATCATATCATTTTCGGTATAAAAATGAGTTCGCTTATTTTGCGTAAGCTACTGAACGGGTCTCCCTGATGACGGTAATCTTCACCTGTCCAGGGTATGTCATTTCGTTCTGTATCTTGAGAGCGATGTCGGAAGAAAGCGTAGCTGCCTGCTCGTCGCTTACATCCTCTGCGCCTACGATTACACGGAGCTCCCTACCTGCCTGGATCGCATAACTCTTGGTTACACCAGGATATGCGGCAGCAAGGTCTTCCATGCCCTTGAGTCTCTTGATATATGATTCAATGACCTCGCGGCGTGCTCCAGGACGTGCTCCTGAGATAGCGTCACCTACCATGACGATAGGGGAGATGAGCGATGTCATTTCAGTCTCTTCGTGGTGAGCGCCGACAGCGTTGCAGATTTCTGGTCTTTCCTTGTACTGCTCTGCCAGTTTCATACCGAGCAGTGCGTGAGGAAGTTCAGGATCGTCCTCTGAAACCTTTCCGATATCGTGGAGAAGTCCGGCCCTCTTCGCGAGCTTAGGATTGAGACCGAGCTCGGAAGCCATTATGGCACAGATATTTGCAACCTCACGTGAGTGCTGGAGAAGGTTCTGTCCGTAAGAAGAACGGTATTTCATACGTCCTATGAGTTTCACGAGTTCGATGTTCATACCGTGGATTCCAAGGTCAATGCAGGTTCTCTTACCGGTCTCGAGGATTTCATCCTCAAGCTGTTTCTGGACCTTCGCCACTACCTCTTCAATACGTGCAGGATGGATACGTCCGTCCACGACAAGCTGATGGAGCGCAAGACGTGCGACCTCTCTTCTGACAGGGTCAAAAGCCGAAAGAAGAATTGCATCCGGAGTATCGTCCACTACGATTTCCACACCGGTAGCAGCCTCCAGAGCCCTGATGTTACGACCTTCGCGGCCGATGATTCTACCTTTGATATCATCGTTCTCGATAGGGAAAGTGGTGACTGCATTCTCAATGGCAGTCTCTGTCGCAGTTCTCTGTATCGTGGTGATTACTATCCTTTTGGCTTCCCTTGCAGCATTAAGTCTGGCGTCATCCATCGTATCGTTTATGTACGCTTGGGCTTCGCTTCTCGCCTCGGCCTTCAAGTTTTCCATGAGAAGGTTCTTGGCTTCGTTGGCGGTCATGCCGGCAATGCTCTCAATCTGCTTGTTGGCTTCCTGACGGAGTGACTCGTATTCTTCGGCCTTACGGTCGAGCGCATCTTTCTGGGACTGGAGGCTTGCCTTGGTATTGTCGAGATCCTTGATTTTCTTCTGGAGCTCGTTGTTCTGCTGGTTAAGATTGTTCTCTTTCTGTTTGAGACGGTTCTCGGTATCCTTGATCTGCGCATTCTTCTCATTCACGAACTTCTCGTGCTCGCTTCTGAGCTGGAGGAACTTCTCCTTGGCTTGAAGGATCCTTTCTTTCTTGATGTTTTCTGCCTCAAGTTCCGCCTTTTCCAGGATGCTGTCCTTGCGTCCCTTCATAACCATTCTGTGAACCATTATGAAAACTGCAATTCCGAATGCAGCTGACAGCAAGGCTACTGCTATGAATATCAAAATGTTGTTCATACGTATATATAAATTTATGTTTTATGTTTTAGTCGTCTCTTTCCGGATTACAAAAAACCGGCTGCAAGTTTCCTTGTACGAAGAAGCTTGCAGTCGGAATATATAAAAGCCGTCAGCCGGGTCGTCAGAAAAATCTAATATTGCAAGATTTGAGCTCCGTGCCGGTTCAGTAATCCTATGTCCCGCATAGCGGAATCCCATTAAAGGTACTTAGGCCCGCACATCCCCGGCTCGAGAACACCCGGTTCCGAAGAACTTGTTGTTTTCAGCGAGTAGTGGGCCGACGGCTAATCTTTTATACCATCAAGATAAGTATTTGTCTGCTTCTCAAGCGCTTTCACCTCATTCTCCAGACTCTCCACCATCCTTCTCGCGGACAGCCTCGCGATACACTCGTTCAGGGCCACAAACGTAAGAAGCTCCGACGTGTCCTTTTCGGGAAACCTGTTCGAATACTTGCTTAACGTGCTTTCTACCAGTTTAGCGGCATTTCTGTAAATCTCCTCGTCATCTGGCGTCTTGGCCGACAACTCGTATTTCTTGCCGTTGATCCGTATCGTAATCTTCTGCCCCATATCTATCTTTCCAATAATGAGATGCATCTGTCAATCTCAGAAATCATCTTGTCAATCTTCTCCCTCGCAGCTGCGCTGCCTTCCTCATGAGCAGTAAAAGCTTCAATCAACTTGAGATTATCTACTTGTCTTTCCAGATCCGAAATCTGCTTCTTATATGAATCAATTTCAGCATCTTTCCTCCTCAGTTCGATGACAAGATTCTCTTTCGTCTGTCTCTCGCGTTCATACAGCGCGATAAGTCTTTCGATATTTTTTCTTACATCTTCGAGCATCAGAGGCAATACTTTAGATTCATAATATGCAAATTTAATAAAAAATTTTCCATATTTGCGTTGGAATATAAGATATTTCTGATGGAATCTTCAAATTTATTAGACCGATACGTGTGGCTTGTGGATTTGCTTGTCCAGAACCGCTATATGTCCTTCACCGAAATTGACGAGGCCTGGAGAGAATCGGACTTGAATCCGAAAAAGGAACCGATGCCCAAGAAGACTTTCCAGAATCACTGCGCGAAGATCAAGTCATTGTTCGGGATTGAAATCAAATGTACCCGCCGAGGCACATACCAGTATCATATAGTAGAAAAGAGGGACGCTTTCGTGACAGGAGTCCGTTCCTGGCTGTACAACTCATTCGCATTGAACAGCATAGTATCTTCAGACGCATCTCTGTCTTCGAGAATCGTGCTCGAGAAGCTGCCGTTGGGCGTTTCCAAACTCTCACCCGTGCTGAAGGCAATGAAGAACAGCAAGATGCTCCGCATCGAGTTCAGAAGTTACCGCTCACGGGAACTGTCCGTAAAGGAGGTTGTGCCGTATTGCCTGAAAATCTATCATCTCGTCTGGTATCTTCTTGCCAGGGACAGAGATTCTTCTGCTCTTCATATCTATAACATGGAACGCGTGACCAATGTAGAAGAGATTGACTATCAGTTTACTATTCCGCCGGAATTCAATGCGGGAGCTTTCTTTTCGAACTATTTGGGCGTCATTGTTCCGGAAAAGCCTGTTGTAGAGACCATTCTGCTGAAAGTGAAAGACGGTCAGGAAGAATATCTTCGCAGCATTCCGTGGCATCATTCCCAGAAGGAAGTGGTGACAGGGCCGGACTATGCGGTCTTTGAATTCAGAATGTGCATCACCATTGACCTTATACAGAGAATATTATCTCAGGGCTATCTGGTGGAGGTGCTTGCTCCGGAGAGTCTGAAAGAAAGAGTCAAGAATGTGCTGCTGAAAATGAATGAAATCTACGGACTCTGATTAAAGGTGAGGATAGCGACTTATGGGTAAAGAAAGCCACATATCAGGCAGAAACACATTCGTCCTCGTGTATTTGGGAGCGTTGAGCGCCTTCGGGCCTTTCGTAATGGACATGTATGTTCCGGTGCTGCCTGCCATGCAGGACTGGTTCGACTGCCCGGTGTCCAAGGTGCAGTTAGGCCTGACCACAGGTCTTGTCGGGCTTGCAGTCGGCCAGCTGATATTCGGCCCGGTGAGCGACAGGTACGGCCGGAAACGCCCTCTGATATGCGCTATGGCGCTGTTCCTGATATCCACATTCGGCTGCATCTTCTCAGCCAATGTCCATGAATTCATCATCATGAGGCTCTTCCAGGGCCTGGCCGGGTCCGGCGGAGTCGTCCTGTCCAGAAGCATTGCCACAGACCGGTACAGGGGGAAGGAGTTGACGAAAATGATGTCAATGATAGCCGCGGTCAATGGCGTAGCGACGGTGGCTGCACCTATCGTAGGCGGACTTATAGCCCTTGTGGGAGGCTGGAGGGCCATATTCTGGAGCCTCATAGTACTGTCGGCGGCATTGCTCATCGGAGCTACCCGCATGGATGAAAACCTGTCGTTCAAGAATCTGAGCATCTACAAGTCCTCGTCATTGAAAGTCATTACCGACGGCATCTACAATATATTGAGCAACAGGCGATTCCTTCTGTATGTCCTTACATATATGTTCTCCATGGGCGTACTTTTCACCAACATCGCCTCGGCCCCATTCCTTATGCAGGAACATTACGGACTATCCACCCTGCATTTCAGTATAGTGTTCGGATTCAATGCATTGACCTTCGCCATTGCGGCAGCGCTCATCCCTAAATTCAAGGACAATGATGCGGCTATCCGGTTCGGTACATTCGCGCTTGTGGGATTCTCGGTGCTGACGGCAGTCGTTCTGTTTTTCAAACCGGGGTTCTGGTGGTACGAGATACTGGTATTCATCCTCATGCTGATGGTCGGCATAGTCTCCACAGCCTCCAACGTCTCAGCTATGGATTCGGGACGGGACAATGCAGGGGTCGCATCTGCCTTGCTCGGCGCCATCGGTTATGCTTTTGGCGGAATTGTGCCTGCGATAGTGGGAATGGGGGACATGTTCATCACCACCGGGGCTCTTTTCCTCTGCAGCTCATTGTTTACGCTCGTCTGCGTGCTGATTTCTCTTGCCGGAAAGAAATCCGCTTAGTATTTTTGCCCTCAAATTAGAGTGTGTATGGAATTGTATGAATATGCAAGGCCTGACATAATGTCAGGGAAGAAGATCCTGTACCTGCACGGTTTCGCTTCGAGCGGCCAGAACGGTACGGTAAAGACAATGGGGACATTGCTCCCTTCAGCAGAAATCATTGCCCCGGACATCTCCGTAGAGCCTGTCGAGGCCATGGATATGCTTAAAAAACTTTGTGAGGCGGAAAAGCCGGACCTGATCATAGGCGCATCGATGGGTGCGATGTATGCAGAAATGCTGCGCGGATATGACAGGATTCTCGTGAACCCGGCATTCAAGCTTGCTGATACCATATTGAAGAACAATGGTTTGGGCCGACAGGAGTTCCACAACCCCAGACGCGACGGACAGACATCATTTCTTGTAAACAAAGGACTTATAGAAGCGTTCCGTGAAGTGTCTTCGCACAATTTCGAAGGACTCGAGCCCGACAGTTCAGCTCCTGTCTTCTTCGGGAAGGTCAATGAAGAGAAACAGCGCGTTTACGGAATGTTCGCTATCCACGACACGCTTGTGACAGGCACTTTCGAGTTGTTCTCGACCTATTATCCCAATGCAATCCGGTTCAATGGGGAGCACTATCTGGATGACAGCGTCTTCCTGCATTCGGTCATGCCTGTGATAGAAAGGATAGACGACAAGCAGGAAAACCGGGCCAAGAAGGTGATGCTCATAGCATTGACAGATACCCTTCTGGATATGACAAACGGACAGGCTCATGGATTCGCCATAGAAGATATGGAGCCTTACGGCAGCGCGGTGAAGGCCTTCGCCAAACTCTCAGAGCAGTACTCGCCTTATGTGCTGATTTCCAATGACTTCAATGCCCCTGAACGCCTTCCGGAACTCTATCATTGGGTGGAAAAACGACTTGGCGTGTCGGCATGGAACAGAGTGGTCATTGCCAATAAGAAGGATATGCTGCTCGGGGACTATCTCATCGACAGATATCCGGAAAGGCTTGGTACTGATGACTTTATGGGAACTGTTCTTCATTTCGGAGAAGAACCGTTCAAGACATGGGAAGAGGTCCTGACATATTTCTCCCGTCTCGGGGGCCAGTAGAATTGCTGATTCCTGTCATGGTGTGATTTTTGCGGTAAATCTCTGCTTGGTGACAAAGGACTATGTGCCGTCGCCCAGTTTTATTTAAACATAATTAGTATGAAACGTAGTTTATTGTATTCAGGACTGATGCTTGCTCTCTTGGGAGTATTTGCCGGCTGTAACAAAGACAGCAAGTCCGATGAAAATTGGAAAGATATTCCGTCAAATCAGTTTACCGCAGAAAGCGGAAAAGCTGAAATATCTGTCAATTCCATACCTGTAAGCATGGGAAATGTGAAATTGACGGCATCCAGCGAGACCGAAGGCGTCCTCCAGATGAACAATGTCATTCCTTGCGCTTCTTCTGTCGCAGTCAATGTGAATCTGAAGAATACCGGTGAGGCCAAATGGGCATTCAGCGGTGAGGGCAACATCTACAATATGGCAGTCATGTCATTGTTCAGTACAGACAAGACACCTATATACACAGTGTCAGTGGAGGGTGAAATCGACGGCAATGAAAAAATCTCCGTCAAGGCAGCAACGAAAGTAGTCGCAAAAGGCGGCATGGAAGGAGACTGGAATCTGCTCAGAGAGGCTGCTCCTGATAAGGACGGAGTGCCTGTGGTAACTCCTTTGCAGATTACCTGGACGGCAAGTGGTGATTACGCTGTAAGTGCAGCCATGATGGGCAAGATGCTAAGTATATTTGGTAGTGTTCAGCTTGCTGACCAGCTTGACCGGCTTTCATTTACAGAGAACGGAAACGTGACTGCAAGATTTTGGGAATCTGACGAGGATTCAGGCAATTCAGGAATCCCTGATATGAAGGAGTTTGATGGAATCATCAAGAGTCTTGTCGGTCCCGACGGCAAATACCATTTCGTTCCGACCACCCACACGGAATGGATAGACCTTCCGCCTGCAAACTTGGCTTTCTGGTTTGCGAACGGAGGAAACCTTTTCGTTCTGCCTAATCTCGCTGCATTGTCAGAAATGGAAGAAGCACAGGCTGATGCGTTCGTGACCAAGGCAGCTGACCTGTCCGGTTTGAGCGAACTCCTTGAAGAACTTAAGAAATTGGGCATTGATCCTAAAGAAATGCTGCCGGTCATCAAGAATTTCATGGCCAACGGCTTGGTAATGAAATATGTGGTTACAGACAATTCTCTGCAGCTCTTCATGGACAAGGAGCTTTGCGATCCTATAGTGAAACCGCTGCTTCCGTTGCTGGACCAGCTCGACAAGAAACTTGAGGAAATGGCCAAAAATCCGGATATTACGGAGGAGCAGAAGGCTGAGCTTCAGAAACTTCAGACCCTCATGGGAGTGTTCAGACTGACAAAGCCGTCCGACCTCAAGGCCGTCTGGGCGAATACTACAGAATTTGCAGTAGCGATGAATTTCGTGAGGTAATGCTCAGAAGCACTCACGCATTATCTGCGTGATGTTTAAAACAATGCAGGGACTTCATTCTTTATGAGGTCCCTGCATTGTTTTTGAGTGCTTCTACTATCTGGAGAGTTTCACCTTGAGTTTTGAAATCATGTCCCTTGTCATCGACTCCAGATCATATTCCGGTTTCCAGTACCATTCCGCACGGGCGCAACTGTCGTCCATGCTGTCCGGCCAGCTGTCTGCAATGCTCTGCTTGAGCGGGTCCGGGGCATACTCCATCTCGAAAGAAGGTATTTCCTTGCGGATGGCTTCGTATATGTTTTCAGGAGCGAAACTCATGGACGCGATGTTGAATGCGTTCCTGTGTATTAGCCTTGAAGGATCTGCTTCCATCAGACTGATGGCGGCGTTCAGCGCATCCGGCATGTACATCATGTCCATAAATGTACCCGGTTTTAGCGGGCAGATGAACTTCTCACCTTTGACTGCAGAATAATATATGTCCACAGCGTAGTCCGTGGTGCCGCCTCCCGGGAGCGTGACATTGGAAATCAGGCCCGGAAATCTCACTGCACGTGTGTCCACGCCATATTTGAGGAAATAATAGTCGCTCAGGAGCTCGGTCGTAACCTTGGAAACTCCGTACATTGTCCTGGGCCTCTGGATGGTGTCCTGAGGAGTCCCCACGTGCGGGGTGGTCGGGCCGAAGGAACCGATGGAACTCGGCGTGAATACGGCGCATCCTTTTTCTCTGGCCACTTCCAGCACGTTCCACAGGCCGTCAATGCCGATTTTCCACGCGAGCTTGGGTTTGGACTCGGCTACCACTGAAAGCAGTGCCGCAAGATTGTATATCGTGTCAATATGATACTTCTCCACCACGGAGGCAATCATTTCCCCGTCAGTGACATCCACCACCTCACAGGGACCGGACTCTTTCAGAATTCCTTTCGGCTCGCTGCCGTGAATATAACCGACTACAACATTGTCATTGCCATAACGGCTGCGCAGTTCCATTGACAGTTCAGAACCTATCTGTCCTGTAGCTCCGATGATGAGAATTTTTTTCATTTTTGAAGTGATACATTTTCTTGGGAAATGCTGCTTTCCCCTGTTAACCAATCTTATGTGACTTATGTGACTTATGTGACTCTTTAATGTAACCCTTTAAAAAGAGTTACTCACAAAAGTAAGCAGTTTTTTTCATCATTCCTATATGGAAAATCCAATTTTAATCCGTAATTTGCCAAGACAAAAAGACTTTACACAAAACAGACTTTATAATGTACGGAAAAATGAAAGAGCATCTCAGCAAGACTCTCACTGAGATTCGCGAGGCGGGACTCTATAAGGAAGAACGCCTGATAGAGAGTTCACAGTCAGCAGTTATCGATGTCGCTGGAAAAGAAGTGCTTAACTTCTGTGCCAACAACTATCTCGGACTTGCAAACGACCCGAGACTTGTCAAAGCTTCTGCGGCAATGATGGAGAAACGCGGTTTCGGTATGGCTTCAGTACGTTTCATCTGCGGAACACAGGACATCCACAAGCAGCTGGAAAAGGCGATCAGCGAGTATTTCCATACTGAAGACACCATCCTCTATGCCGCTTGCTTCGATGCCAACGGAGGAGTTTTCGAACCGCTTCTGACTGAGGAAGATGCCATCATTTCCGATACATTGAACCATGCGTCCATCATCGACGGCGTAAGGCTCTGCAAGGCGAAGAGATACCGTTATGCCAATGCTGATATGGCCGATCTCGAGCGTTGTCTGCAGGAGGCTCAGGCCCAGAGGTTCAGGATTATCGCCACTGACGGAGTGTTCTCCATGGACGGAAACGTGGCTCCGGTGGACAAGATCTGCGAACTGGCGGAGAAATACGATGCCCTCGTGATGGTGGACGAGTCTCATTCAGCAGGAGTAGTAGGCGCTACCGGTCACGGCGTAAGCGAGCTCACTGACACCTATGGCAGGGTGGACATCTACACCGGTACTCTCGGCAAGGCATTCGGCGGCGCTATGGGAGGATTCACCACAGGAAGAAAGGAAATCATTGACCTTCTCAGGCAGAGAAGCCGTCCTTATCTTTTCTCCAATTCATTGGCTCCTTGCATTATCGGCGCAAGCCTGGAAGTTTTCCGCATCCTGAAGGAAAGCAACGAACTGCATGACCGTCTCGTGGAGAATGTCAACTACTTCAGAGACAGGATGATGGCTGCAGGTTTCGACATCAAGCCGACTCAGAGTGCCATCTGTGCAGTGATGCTTTACGATGCGCGTCTTTCACAGGTGTTCGCGGCCAAGATGCAGGAAGAAGGCATCTATGTTACCGGCTTCTACTATCCGGTAGTGCCTAAGGACCAGGCCCGTATCCGCGTGCAGCTTTCTGCGGCTCACAAGAAGCAGCATCTCGACAAGTGCATTGACGCATTCATCAAGGTCGGCAAGGAACTCGGTGTGCTGAAATAGCATTATAGAAATAAAAAGGAATTGCGGCATTCTCCGGTTGATGGAAAATGCCGCAATTTCATGTCGCTTTTGTCGCTTACTTGGTGCCGAAGATCCTGTCTCCAGCGTCACCCAAGCCAGGAACGATGTATGCGTCCTGATTCAGGTGGTCATCTACGGACGCTACATATATATCTACGTCCGGATGCTCTTTCTGTACCTGCGCGATTCCCTCTGGAGCTGCTACAAGGCACATGAGGCGGATATTGGTACATCCGCGTTCCTTCAGCATCGTCAATGCGTCGCAGGAACTTCCTCCAGTCGCGAGCATAGGGTCGGTAACGATTACCAGGCGCTTGTTTATATCCTCAGGAAGCTTGCAGTAATAAACTACCGGCTTGTGAGTCTTCTCGTCGCGGTAGAGGCCGATGTGACCGACTTTTGCCACAGGTACCAATGTCTGGAGTCCGTCCACCATGCCGATACCTGCACGCAGAATAGGTACGATGGCAAGTTTTCTTCCTGAAACCTTCTTCGCCGTCATCTTGCAGATAGGGGTTTCGATTTCGACATCAGCCAGCGGAAGGTCGCGGGTGACCTCGTAGCCCATCAGAAGTGAAATTTCTTTAAGTAATTCGCGGAAATCCTTGGAACCGGTTTCCTTTTTCCTCATGATTGTCAGCTTGTGCTGAATCATCGGGTGGTCTATAACGTGAATTGTGCTCATTTGGCCGTTAATTTTTCGTAAAGTTACCATAATTTTTCTATTTTTGTACGATTTGAAAAACGATTTCCCATATGCTGAGAGTTTTCTGCAAGAATACCGGTACTTTTCAGGAGTTTCCTGAGGGTACGATGCTGCTCGAAATGATAGACCGTTTCGAGTTCGAACGCCCTTATGAAATCATTGCGGCGAAGGTCAATAATGTCGCACAGGGACTGAAATTCCGGGTCTATAACAACCGCGATGTGGAATTCCTGGACTATCGCTCGTACAGCGGAAGGAATGTCTATAGCCGTTCACTCTGCTTCCTGCTCTACAAGGCGGCGCAGGACGTTTTCCCGGATTGCAAGGTGGTGATGAGAAGGCCGATATCCAAGGGCTTCTTCGTAAGCATCGACAAGGCTGACGGAAATCCGCTGTCCGCGCTGGACGTGGCCCGTGTAAAGCAGCGTATGGCAGAAGTCGTGGAGGAGAAAACGCCGTTCCACAGGCATGAGGTGCAGATCGAGGAGGCGATAGACGTGTTCAGGAAACTGGGCCACATGGACAAGGTGAAGCTGCTGGAGTCTTGCGGCGAGGTATATATCAGCTATTATACATTGGGCGACACGGCTGACTATTATTATGATGTACTGGTCCCTGATGCCGGCTATCTCAAGGTCTGGGACCTGACCCCATATCGTGACGGTGCGATTCTGAGAGTTCCGGACAGGCATAAGCCCGAGCAGCTGGCTCCGTTCATTGAACAGCCCAAGACTTTCGACGTGTTCGCGGAGACTATACGCTGGAACCGCATAATGGGACTGGACAATGTCGGTGACGTGAACCAGGCCTGCATCGACGGCAAGGCAACTGACTTGATCCAGGTGGCAGAGGCGCTGCAGGAAAAGAAGATTGTCCAGATCGCGGAGGAGATATTCAGCAGGTACAAATCTCCGCAGAAGGTGCGCATTGTCCTGATTACCGGCCCGACCAGCAGCGGCAAGAGCACGTTCTGCAAGCGTCTGAGTGTGCAGCTGAAGGCTTGCGGTCTGCATCCGGTGTCTTTCTCTACAGACGATTATTTCGTGAACAGGCTGGATACGCCTAAACTTCCGGACGGCAGTTATGATTTTGACAATTTCGATACTGTGGACCATGCGGCGTTGCAGAAGGATGTGCTGAAGCTTATTTCCGGTGAGACTGTGGAAGTGCCTGAGTATAACTTCGTTACCGGTATCCGGGAGTACAACGGTAAGAAACTGGCTCTCGAAGAGGGTTCCATCCTGCTGATCGAGGGGCTTCATGCGCTGAATCCTAAACTGCTGGACAATATCCCTGATTCCGAGAAGTTCCGCATATTCATAAATACTATCACGAGCATTTCGCTGGATGACCATAACTGTATTCCGACAAGTGACAACCGTCTGTTGAGGCGTATTGTGAGGGATTTCAACAAGGGGGCGTTCACGGCCCAGGAGACTATTTCCAACTGGCCGAATGTGCGTCGTGCCGAGGTGAAGTGGATCTATCCGTATCAGGAGGATGCTGATGTGCTGTTCAATTCTGCCTACCTTGTGGAGTTTGCGGTGCTTCGCAGCCATGCAGAGAGGATCTTGGCTACTGTGCCTAAGAATTGTCCTGAATACAGTGAGGCGCACCGGCTTGAGAAGTTCCTGCATTATTTCGTCTATGTTTCGGACAAGCAGATTCCGCCTACTTCGCTGATGCGCTACTTTATCGGATAGATTGTGGGTTGTAACGGCTCTTGGTGAACTCTAAAAATCATTGATTATGAATACTTTATATAAGAAACTTTGTGCTATTCTCTTTGTCGGTCTCATGACATTGACATTGTCTTACAGCGGCTTTGCTGCCGGTCCGGTGGAGTCTGCCGGCATTGAAAAGAATGGTGCGGCGAAGAAGGGGGACGGCGTCATCCGGATTCTGGCGATCGGGAACAGCTTTTCGCAGGATGCTGTGGAACAATATCTTTACGAGCTGTTCGATGCTGCCGGAATCAAGGTGATAATCGGCAATATGTATATAGGTGGCTGCTCGTTGGAGAGGCATTATAATAATTCTGTTTCGGGCAAGGGTGCGTATGCTTACCGGAAGATTGTCGATGGGAAGCGGACCAATACTCCGAATACCAGACTGATTGATGCTGTCATGGATGAGCCGTGGGATTATATCAGTCTCCAGCAGGCGAGCGGCAAGTCCGGTCTGTATGAAACTTACAGTCCGTATCTGCCTTCATTGATTTCGTATCTTCGTGAGAATGCGCCGAAGAAGGATTTCAAGCTTGTGTGGCATCAGACGTGGGCATATGCTTCGGATTCTGACCATAGGGATTTCCCGAAATACGGGAACAGCCAGATGACGATGTATGAGGCGATTGTGTCTGCGGCCAGGAAGGCGTTGAAGGACAATGATTTCGATGTGCTTGTTCCGTCTGGTACTGCGATTCAGAATGCGAGGACTTCGTATGTGGGCGACAAGTTCAACAGGGACGGTTATCATCTGGAGCTGAATTATGGCCGTTATACTGCTGCCTGCACGTGGTTTGAGGCGATTTCCGGAAAGTGTGTTGTGGGCAATTCCTATGCGCCGGATTCTGTAGATGAGGGCAAGAAGGAAGTGGCGCAAAATGCTGCTCACTATGCTGTGCGGCATCCGTATCGCGTCACTATAATGAAACGCTTCCGCTAGGTAGCACTACATTGTTGTCGTGTTGTGCCCAGAGGAGCACTTGTGAGGACCAGGCCCTTGACTGTTTTTTTATTGGGACTCTGTCCCAAACCCTGACACTCCGTGCGGCCTTTGCGTCCTCTACGTATTTACAGGTTTACAGGAGCAAATACCCGGACCCGGCCGGTCGTCTGATGACGACTTGTTAAATAGCGCGGGTGCTCCGCCTGTGACGGCGACAATTTCGCTTTTTTTGTCAGATGAATAGAAAATATATGAAAGATTGAGCATATTATTGGGGATATGAATGTTTATGGCGGCGCAAGGACAGGGGGCTGCGCTTGAGAGGACTTGCCGCCCTCGGCACTAGAGGGAGGGGCCCACGATAGTGGGAGGGCCTGGTCCTCACAAGTGCTCCGCCTGTCACGGCGGCACGTTAGCTATAATAAATTAGATATGAAAAGATTGAGCATATTATTGGGGATAGGAATGTTGATGGCGTCGGTGCAGGGGACTGCGGCCGGCTATAAGGCAGTTGCGGACATGGCTGCGTTCAGGGAAGAGCTGGCGTCCAAGACATCGGTATTGACCACGATTCAGGCGAAGTTCGTCCAGACTAAGTACCTGAGCGTATTCAGCAGGGAAATGAAATCCGAAGGACGGTTCTATTGGCAGAAGACCGACAAGATCTGCCTCGACTACCGTACGCCAGTCGCCTACGAAATCGTCATCAACGGCGATAAGATCAAGACCGTAAACGCCGGCAAGGCCTCCGTCATTGACACCAAGGGAAATCCCATGATGGACCAGATGAGCACACTCATAACATCCTGTATGACAGGTGATTTGACCAAACTTGGCGCTGATTTTGCCGTGAACGTGGAAGAGTCAGCTGCTGATTACAGACTTACCATCGTCCCGAAATCGAAAACAGTCCGCGCATATATCGACAAGATGGTTATCCTGCTGAACCGCAAGGACTTGTCCGTGAACCGGCTGACCATGTACGAGAATGCTTCCGACTATACGATGTATGACTTTACAGATAAGAAATTCAATGCGGCGATACCTCAGACTGTCTTCAATATGCGTTAGCCTCGCATTGACGACCTCCTGCTTTCCGAAACTCCTCGTTTCCGAACTGCCTCAGGAACAGAATGTCCAGGAACAGACCGCGACATTCGAACCGCGCACCTTTACATTTACATTGGGCGTAGGGAAGCGGCTGTTGTCAGGAATAATGCTGGCCAAACCTGTTGAGGAAGGCTCGTGGAGAGTAGTCGGAACCACATATTTCGGAATGACATTGTTCGACATGACAGTCTCCAGAGACAGTTACGTCACCAACTACGTCGCAGACGCCATGAGCAAAGATGCCTTCTCGGCATTCCTCGCTTCCAAACTCAGAAAATCATTATCAATGTAACGCACGATGCCAGAAAACGAGATATATAACTACACGCCGGAAGCGAACAATGCTGTGGCTAAATCTCCTCAAGAGTGCCGCAAAGCCTTGAAAGACCTGGGCTGCTGCGTGATAATCCCGACCTACAACAACGCCGGAACTCTCTCGCAAGTCATCTCCGAAGTTCTGCAATGCTCTGAAGACGTGATAGTTGTGGATGACGGCAGCACTGACACCACACCTGAAATCATCCGGTCATTCGGAGATGCCATAAAATCATTGACCCAGGAGAAAAACCAGGGCAAGGGCGTGGCGCTCCTGTGCGGAATGGTCTATGCGAAAAGATACGGCTTCAAGTATGCCATCAGCATTGACTCCGACGGGCAGCACTATCCGTCAGACCTTCCGATTTTCGCGGAATCGATAAGCAAAATGCCTGATACACTGATAGTCGGGGCACGGAACCTACGGGCCGAGGGAATGCCCGGCAAGAATACATTCGCGAACCGCTTCTCCAATTTCTGGTACAAACTCGAAACCGGAATACGCCTCGACGACACGCAGTCCGGCTATAGAGCCTACCCGCTCGACAAGATCGAATTGGGCTCGAGATTTCTCACCGGCGGATACGAATTCGAGCTCGAAATCCTCGTCTTCTCCGCATGGAGAGGAACCAATGTCGTCAATGTCCCTATCCGCGTCTATTATCCGCCTGAAGGAGAGCGCGTCTCGCACTTCAAGCCGTTCCGTGACTTTACGAAAATCAGCATACTGAACACCATCCTCGTACTGTATTGCCTGCTCTGGCGCTGGCCCGTGAACTTCTTCAGGAAACTAACGTGGAAGAATTGTAAATCATTCATTGATAGATATATAATTCATTCGCCCGAGAGCAATGCGAGAATAGCGTCAGCGATAGCGCTCGGCGTGTTTATGGGCGTGGCCCCGATCTGGGGATATCAGATGCTATGCGCATTTGCATTGGCCCATCTGCTGAAACTGAACAAAGTCATTACGCTCGTGGCATCGAACATAAGCCTTCCGCCCCTCATTCCGTTCATCATTTTCGCAGGATATTGGGTCGGGTGCGTCCTGTTCGCAAAACCGGTCCTTCTGACGCCGGAAAACATAACGCTCGCATCTGTCGGATCAATGCTTCTGCAATATGTTGTAGGCAGCATTGTCTTCGGCGCGCTCCTGTCGGCATTCAGCTGGTGCCTCTCGATGTCCCTGCTGGCCATTTTCCGGAAATCCCCTGATAAACCTGCATCCAATGTCTAAAATCTTCACACGACTATATATCTGGTTCCGCTCGCATAAGACGGTGTTTTGGATAACGCTGATACTCAGCGTGTTGTCAATATGTCTTATGGCATCGCGGATCGAGTTTGAAGAGAATGTCACCTCATTCTTCCCGTCATCTAAGAACTCCTCGCATCTCGCGGACGTCTATTCGCACCTGAAAGTGAGCGACAAGATAGTCGTGATGTTCACTCCAGAGCAGGAAGACGACAATCTGCTGTCAGAAGCATCGGAGCGACTCGGCGAACTGTTTTCCGATTCGGAGGACAAGAGTCTGATAGACAATTATATGTGCGAAGTCGGACAGGCCGATATAAGCGAAATGATGAACTTCATCCTCGGCCATCTTCCGTGCCTGATGGATGACAGCGATTTCCGGCGTCTGGAGGAACTGGACCGTCCTTCGGCAGTCGATTCCGCCATAATGAACGACTATGTGAACCTGATATCCCCGGCCGGATTTGCGATGAAGGACTACATACTCGCAGATCCGTTGGCCATAGGAAGCAGTGTCCTCGGACGCACAGCCGAACTGAACCCGGTATCCGAATACAAAGTCCGTTCAGGACACGTCTTCACCCCGGACGGCAGGACAATGCTGACCTTCATCGAACCCGCATTTCCGTCAGGCGAGACCGCCCACAACGACAACCTTGTGAATCTGATAGACAATGCATTGGACACCCTCGCTGAAGAATTCCCGAGCATTTCGCTCCACTATTTCGGCGGCCCTGTCATGAGCGTGTACAACGCACGTCAGATAAAACGCGACACCTATTCCACGTCGATAGTGGCCCTCATAATCATAGTCCTGTTCATCCTCGCGGTATTCAAGCGGAAACGCTCCGTGTTCCTGATATTGTGCCCGGTGTTGTACGGCGCATTGTTCGCCCTGGCATTGTCCTGGCTCATTCAGGGCAGCATTTCCGGCATCGCAGTCGGAGCGGGAGCGGCGATAATGGGTGTGGCGCTGAGCTACTCGATACACCTTCTCGCGCACCAGAATCACGTACATACCATCGAGCAGCTGCTTTATGAACTATGCAGCCCGATGATTATCGGAAGCGTCACCACCATAGGCGCCTTCGCCGGTCTGCTTTTTACCTCCTCCAAACTGCTTCAGGATTTCGGCCTTTTCGCATCCCTCACATTGCTCGGGACAATGATTTTCTGCCTCGTTTTCCTTCCGCAGTTCCTCACGGCGCAGGCTGACCTCCGGGAAGGACGCATCCTCAGAGGCATTGAAAAATTCAGCTCCTATCCGTTCCACAAGAACAAATGGCTTGTCGGCGCGCTGATAATATTGACAGTCGTATGCACTTACATGTCCACCAAAGTCGGTTTCGACAGCGACATGATGGATTTGACCTACTGGGAGCCGAAACTGAAAGAGGCGGAGACGATTCTCAGCGGCAAGACCGGGGGCAATGCAGAGGCCGGCGTCGCCGATGGAGTTGGCAAGTCAGTCGCTGAGGAGTCTGAGTCCGGAGAGAAGAGCCTGTCCGGCGTCGCCGAGGGAGTTCAGGTCAATGAAAAGAGCGTGATGTTCGTGAGCGTGGGAAAGACGGCAGGGGAGGCCTTCGCCGCACAGAAAATGACATTGGCCCAACTCGATTCGCTGAAAGCCAAAGGCTTGATACTCAGCTATTCAGATGGCGGCTCGTTTGTCCGAAGTCAGGAAGAACAACAGGCAAATCTCGCGAAATGGCAGGCATGGTGGACGGAAGACCGTGTAGCCAGGCTGAAAAGCGAAGTTGCGGAAGCAGCCGTCAAATACGGATTTCGCGAAGACTCGTTCGATGCCGCACTGACTTCTCTCGTAAATAATTGTGAAACAATAGATTATTTCAGCGGAGAAGGTATGCCGGAAGCTGTGTCAGCGTGGCTCGGAAACTCAGACGACCTGAAAATGCTCATAACAAGAGTCGGCCTCGACGAAAGCCTGATCGACCAGGTTTACTGCACATTCTCGGACAGGGCAGACCTTGTCATCTTCGACCAGGCCTATTTCGCAAACCAGGCAGCCAAGAGCATCAACGATGACTTCTACCTGATACTCTTCATCTCCTCATGCCTCATCTTCTTCGTTCTCTGGCTCTCTTACGGCAGGCTCGAACTCGCATTGCTCAGCTTCCTGCCGATGGCAGTAGGATGGCTGATAATCACCGGAATAATGGGTATCCTCGGGGTGCAGTTCAATATCGTGAACATCATCCTCTCCACCTTTATCTTCGGTATGGGAGACGACTTCAGCATCTTCATCCTTGAAGGCCTGCTGCACAAATACAAGACCGGTCACGAACTGCTCAATTCGCACAAGACCGCAATTTTCTTCTCGTCATTCACGATGATAGTCGGCATAGGCGCCCTCATTTTCGCCAAGCATCCGGCCCTGCACTCCATTGCACTCATCACCATACTCGGAATGGTAGCGGTGGTGCTGATATCCTATACCGCAGAACCATTGATATTCAATGCTTTCGTAACATGTCCGACATCGCAGGGGAGACCTCCATATACATTCGGAATGATAGTCCGCAACCTGGCGTTCTATGTGCCGACCGTGCTCGGATGCTTTATAATATTGGTGCTCACCTTGTTGCTTCTGTGCCTGCCGATCAGACGAATACATAAGCAGGCATTGGTCTCAAAGATGCTTCATGTCGGCTGCAAGGCTCTCGTGGCGGTGACGCCGGTCATAAAATCTTTACGGATAGACAGAGAACTGGTCGATCCGGAAGAAAAAGACGGTAGCGACGTCCAGGCCAATAATGCCCGTCAGTCCGGAGCATCCTGCAGCACTGTAGAACCCGGAATCATCGTGGCAAACCATCAGTCGTCGCTTGACATCATCCTGCTGATGGCAGCCTTCCCGAAAGTGAAATTCTTCGTGGCCGACTGGGTGAAAAACTCCCCTCTGTTCGGCCCTATAGCAGAATACCTCGGATATTACGTGCGCTCCGAAGGATATGAAGGCTCATTGACAAATCTCAAGAAAGACATCGAACAGGGCTGGAGCCTCGTGATATTCCCGGAAGGAACCCGCACGACCGACGGAACCATCAGGAGATTTCACAAAGGCGCATTCTATCTCGCTTCTCAGGTCAATGCTCCTGTCACTCCGGTCGTGTTCTACGGCAACTGGCGGATAATGCCGAAAAATCATTGCTTCACCATTACGCGTGGCCTGTCCGTGATGCAGGTGCTCGAGCCTGTGAAGACGGAAAACATTGACTATCACGACTTGGCAAAGCGAGTGGCGACATTGGTCAAAGACAGTTACGCAAAACTCTGCGACAGGTATGACGGGCCGGAAAACCCGTATTTCGCTGCGACATTGGCCTCGGCCTATATATATAAAGGTCCGGTGACCGAGTGGTATGTGAGGGTGAAAATGAAGATGGAGAAGAACTATGCCTTCTTCGATTCCATGCTTCCTGATTCCGGTCAGATTACGGATATCGGCTGCGGAATGGGCCAGATGGACTTCATGCTGTCGATGTATAAGTCGGGGCGCAGTATTCTGGGAATCGACTATGACGACGAGAAGATAACGGTGGCTCAGCATTGCTGGCTGAACAAGTGCCTGGGCGGCCTGTCGTTCAGATGCGATGATGCCTCGAAGGCGGAATTGCCGGAGAGCGATGCCTTCATCATCAGTGACATGATGCATTATCTCAGTGCTGAAAAACAGTTGGAACTTATACAGCGCTGCGCGTCCAATCTCAAGAGCGGAGGACTGATTCTGGTGCGTGACTCTGACTCTGAAAATGCTGAAGGACAGAAGATTACAGCATTGAGCGAAGTGTTCTCCACCAAGATTCTTAGATTTAATCGGACAGAAGGAGAACTGAGCTACATATCCCAGTCGAGGATGGAGGAAATCGCACGTAAGACAGGGCTCTCGATGAAAGTGAAAGCAAATGACGAGATTACATCCAACACATTTTACATTTTGAGGTTGGAGTAGGTATAATATATAATTGAAGCCGAAATGAAAATTGTCCTGAAAATATTCAAGTGGACGCTGACCGTGATATTGGCGTTGGTGCTGGTGGCGGTTCTGGTCTGCGTCGGCCTTCACTCAAGCGCTGACCTTGCCGAGCCGGCGTTTGCACCATCCGGGTCACAGGCCGTCCAAGTCGGTGACAGCCTCCGCCTCTGGGGAAGTCCTGCTGCTTCACGCGATACTTCGGCGAAAACTGACGGTGACTCAGAGACTGAAACCTCGGACAGCCCCCGAGCCATAGCCCCCACAGCCAATCCTGCGGAAGTCAATGCCTTGAGACTCAGCGAGTCCGGACTGTGGGAAATGAGAGTCATCGGCAATGCCTTCGAGCGTGGAGAGGCAATCGGAAAACTCGCTCCGGAACTTCTTTACGAGCAGGAAAAAGCTTTCGCGGACAAACTTTTCGAGATAGTTCCGAGCCGGAGTTACAGGAAGCTGCTGCACTATTTCATAACCATTTTCAACAGGCGTTTAGGGGCCAATGTGCCACTGGAATACCGTCAGGAAATCAAGGCGATGTCCACCGCCTGCACAGATGAATTCGAGGAGTTCGGCAATGCCTACGAGCGCCAGATGCAGTATCATTCTGCCCATGACATCGGTCACGTCATGCAGGACTATATGCTGGTGGGATGTACCTCATTCGCATCGTGGGGCGAGGGTACAGCAGACGGTAACCTCCTGATAGGTAGAAACTTCGACTTCTATATGGGCGAGGAATTCGCGCGGAACAAACTCGTCATGTTCGAAAAGCCTGACACCGGATATGCTTATGTGTCAGTTACTTGGCCTGGAATGACAGGAGTCCTCAGCGGAATGAACGTGGAAGGGCTGACCGTCACCATCAATGCCTCCAAACTCGAAACACCGTCGATGTCGGCCACACCGATATCCATATTGACCAAGGAGATCCTCCAGTACGCATCGGACATCGACGAGGCTGTTCGTATCGCCGCATCACGCCAGACCTTCGTGTCGGAATCCATATTGATAGGCTCCGCAAAAGACGGCAGAGCGGCAATCATCGAGAAAACCCCGTCTGAGATGGCGGTCTATGACCCAGCTTCAGAAAATCCGGACATACATCACATCATCTGCACGAACCACTATCAGTCCACCACCTTCAGGGACAATCCTGTAAATCAGGACAATATCAGGATGTCCGACAGCATGTGGCGATTCAGAAGAGTGGAACAGCTGCTGGACAGCGCAGGGACATTGACTCCAGAAAAAGCAGTGCAGATACTGCGCGACAAGAAAGGACTCGACGGCGAAGAAATAGGATATTGCAATGAACTGGCCATCAATCAGTTGCTTGCGATGCACTCGGTAGTGTTCTGTCCGGCTGAACATAAGATCTGGGTATCCACGTCGCCATGGCAATGCGGCCGTTTTGTCTGCTATGACATTGACAAGGTCTTCGCTTCCGACTTCAGAGGCGAAATCAGAAACGCCTCAGAGGACATCGCGCAGGACCCTTTTGTGGAAACGGAAGATTATCGCAAAGTGCTGGAATTCAAGGAACTGCTTCCAAAAGTAAGAAAGGCGGCAGGGGAGAGAAGACAGATGGATGAAGATTCATTGACATATATCATTGGCCTGGACTCATTGTACTATGGCGGGTACAATGCGGCGGGCGACTATTTCCGTGCGACGGGGCAGATGGAAAAGGCGCGGGAATATTGGGGGGCGGCATTGGCGAAGAAAATGAAACTCGCTGAGAGACAGTATATTGAAAATAAATTAAGATAGAGATGAACATATTGGTTACAGGGGCCGGCGGGCAGCTCGGACGTGAGATGATACGCGCAGTGGAAGGGACATCGCACAGGTATTTCTTCACCACTCGGCAGGACTTGGATATCGCTGATACTGAGGCGGTACGCGCGATGGTGCAGGACAATGGAATCGACCTCATCGTGAACTGCGCGGCATATACTGACGTGAACAGGGCGGAGTCCGACAGGGATACCGCTGATCTGATGAACCACGTGGCTGTGGGCGGAATGGCGACCGTGATGAAAGAGCGCGGAGGAACATTGGTCCATATATCTACGGACTATGTTTTCGACGGCAATGCCTGCGTTCCGTATCGTGAAACTGACCCCACCTGTCCTGTAAGCGTCTATGGCGAAACCAAGCTGAAAGGGGAACAGGCAATCATTGACTCCGGATGCAATTACTTGATTTTCAGAACATCGTGGCTGTATTCCGAGTGGGGCAAGAACTTCGTGAAGACGATGCTGGGACTGTTCGCCACCAAGGATAGGGTCAATGTCGTTTTCGACCAGGTGGGCACGCCGACTTATGCGGGCGACCTGGCTGCGGCCGTGGCATACATTATCGAGAGCGGACAGACAGGAAAGAGCGGAATCTACCACTACAGCAATGAGGGAGTCTGCTCCTGGTATGATTTCGCAAAACGTATCTGCGAACTGAGCGGAAGTGCTTGTGAGATAAGTCCTTGCCATAGCGATGAGTTCCCGAGTCCTGTGGCGAGGCCGCATTATTCTGTGATGGACAAGACATTGGTCAAGACTGTTTTCGGCCTGAAAATTCCACATTGGAACGATTCGTTGGAGGCCTGTCTGAAGAAATTCTGAATCGGCTGTTTCTGAATATTCTCTCTTATTTTTTAACTCCTTTATTTATAGTATATTACAATGTGGGGGGGGGGGGTAAATGCGCGTGAAATGAACTAAATATGAACCAGTTATTTGACGCAAAATGGTTGTCAATTACGACCATATTGACTATCTTTGGAGAGTTTTTTTTGACAGACAAAATTCGGGGGCAGAAGTCAATAAATGAAATATAACGATGTTATTATGGAGATTTGTGAGAGAACATCGGACCAGAGCCGTCCTTTTGCCTTTAGAAAAGGTGACGACATAAAATAGAAAACAGTCGATGAAACTGGATAGTACAGATGCGTTTTCTATAGCTTCAGAGCAGAATTCTTCCGAGCGGAAAGCAGTCCGTCCGGAGGTAAGTTCGTGCAATGACTGGTGCTATGTCTATGTGCATCATGCCAAGCTTCCGGCCATCATGGAACGGTTCGCGAAGGATGGTGTGTTCCATGTCTTTGCACATAAGGCTGTGAACGGCATTCTGTTCATCCAGGGGAAAGTCCGTGCAGTGAAGAAATACCTGCAGGACAATTTCCAGTCACTTTATCTCGTAAATGATTGTGGTACAGGATGTGAGGCGGTAATCCGCGACAGCGTGATGAAGGCGTTTATGAAGGTTCTCGAGATAGATCCGGACAGAGTCCGCTTTATGCTCAAGCCGATTTCCGAATATGCCGAAGGCAATCCTCTTCTCCGTATAACATCAGGTGTGTTCGAAGGCCTTGAAGGCTATGTCATCCGCATTGACAGGGACAGGAAACTCGTCATGGCTGTGGGAGACAGGACCATCGCAATTTCTGGCGTGAACAAGGAGTCCTTCGAGAAGGTAGAAGACTACGACAGGATGATGGAACTATTGGATAACCATTGATCTCTGAATTTATAACTATTTTAAAACCAATTAAATACTGATATGAATATTGTACGGAAAATCTCCAATTGGTATTTCTCCGGAAAGGCGCTGCCATACTGGGGACTGCTGATTCTTGATTGCTGCATTGTGGCTTTCTCTGGTTATGTCGGATACTATGTTGATCTGGGAGGGGACGGTTTCGCTGCGAATTTCTGGCCAATGACGGCTGCAAATCTGCTGGCGCTGGTCCCGTTCGCGATATCGTTCAAGCTCTTCCATACCTACTCCGGAATTGTAAGGTACTCGTCATTCATTGACCTTCAGAGAGTTGCGACTGCTGCATTTACCGGTTCAGTTGTATTCTATCTGATAGGATATGTCACCGGAGCAGTATTCCCGAATCAGACGATATTCTATTTCCCTAAGTTGAATACAGCCGTTACCGTCTTCATTCTCAGCACATTGCTGCTGTGGGTGGAGCGTATATTGGTAAAGATGCTTTTCGACTCCTTCCATCTGGACGGCGCCATCCCTGTGGCTATCTACGGTACCAAGGCTGGCGGAATCAGCATTGCCAAGAGCATTGTCTCCATCAAGGACAAGAAGTATTCGCTTCATGCTTTCGTATCTGACGGACCTGAGATGAAGGGCGCCTACATCATTGGCAAACCTGTCTATCAGAATGGGGCAAATATCGCTGAGAAACTGCGTGACGAAGGGGTGAAGGCTCTGCTCGTCTCGCCGCTCAAGACCGAGAGGTTCCGCCAGAACCAGGAAATGGTGGATGATTTCCTCAATGCAGGCCTCAAAATTCTTATGATGACCAATGCCGAGGAATGGGATGGAAAAGACATTTCATTGACACATAATCAGTTGCATGAGGTGGCGATCGATGATCTCCTGCCGAGGGACAAGATCGAGGTCGATATGGAGGCCATCGGAAAACTACTGAAGGGACGCCGGATCCTGATAACTGGCGCGGCCGGTTCCATCGGCTCTGAGATGGTGAGACAGATCGCGAAATTCTCGCCGGCGGAGATGACATTGATTGACCAGGCGGAGACTCCTATGCACGATATCAGGCTGATGATGTCGGAGCATTACCCGCATATCCATAACGAGACCATCGTCACCAGCATTACCAATGCTGAGCACATGGAGCGCATCTTCTCCGAGCACAAGCCTGAATATGTGTTCCACGCGGCTGCCTACAAGCATGTTCCGATGATGGAGGACGACCCGGCCATCGCCGTGCAGAACAATATATACGGTACGCGCGTGATTGCGGACCTCGCCGTCAAATACGGAACGAAGAAGTTCGTGATGATTTCTACCGACAAGGCGGTGAATCCGACCAATGTCATGGGCTGCAGCAAGCGTATTTGCGAGATATACTGCCAGAGTCTCAACCAGGCCATCAAAGACGGTAAGGTTCAGGGAGTTACACAGTTCGTCACTACCAGATTCGGAAACGTTCTCGGCTCCAACGGCAGCGTGATACCTATATTCAAGAAACAGATCCGAAGCGGCGGACCGATCACCGTCACTCATCCTGACATCATCCGTTACTTCATGCTGATTCCGGAAGCCTGCAAGCTCGTGCTTGAGGCCGGGACCATGGGCAAGGGCGGCGAGATCTTCGTCTTCGATATGGGCAAGCCGGTGAAGATCGTCGATCTGGCGAAGCGTATGATAGCCCTTTCAGGAGCGAAGAATGTGAAAATCCAGTTTACGGGACTTCGTGATGGCGAGAAACTCTATGAAGAGGTGCTCAACGACAAGGAGGAGACCATCCCTACCACCAATCCTAAGATCATGGTGGCGAAAGTCCGTGAGTATGACTATGATACGGCTTGTGCCAATGAGAAGAGACTCCTCGAGGAATCACGTACTTTCGACGATATGGCCATCGTCCGCATCATGAAGGAGATAGTGCCGGAGTACAAGAGCCGTCACTCGAAATATGAAGTTTTAGATGAAGCAATATAAATTATGAAAGAGTGCAATGATATCAAAGTGGCTGTCGCCGGAACAGGTTATGTAGGCCTCAGCATTGCTACGCTTCTTTCACAGAAGCATCATGTGACCGCAGTGGACGTCATCCCTGAAAAAGTGGAGAAACTGAACAACAGGATTTCGCCTATCCAGGATGACTACATCGAGGATTACCTGAAGAACAAGCAGCTCGACCTCACGGCCACGCTCGACGGCGAGTCAGCGTACAAGGATGCGGATTTCGTGGTGATTGCCGCTCCGACCAATTATGACAGCAAGAAAAACTTCTTCGACACGTCACATGTGGAGGAAGTCATTGAACTGGTGCTGAAGGTTAATCCTGATGCGGTGATGGTCATCAAATCCACTGTTCCTGTGGGTTATACTGCATCCGTAAGGGAAAAATTCTCCTATCGTGAGCGTCAGGCTGACGGCACGATGAAGGTGGTGACTCCGAATATCATTTTCGCACCGGAGTTCCTGCGTGAGTCCAAGGCCCTCTACGACAACCTCTACCCGAGCCGTATAATTGTAGGTTTCGAGCAGGGCAATTCTTTCCTCGAAGAAGCTGCGCACACTTTCGCCCGTCTTATTCACGAAGGGGCATTGAAAGAAGATGTACCTGTCCTGTTCATGGGCAGCACCGAGGCTGAGGCCGTGAAGCTTTTCGCCAACACTTATCTGGCACTCCGCGTAAGTTATTTCAATGAACTCGATACCTATGCTGAGATTAAAGGTCTTGACACTCAGTCGATTATAAATGGTGTTTGTCTGGATCCGCGAATCGGCTCGCACTATAACAACCCTTCATTCGGCTACGGCGGATATTGCCTTCCTAAGGACACAAAGCAGCTTCTCGCCAACTACAATGACGTTCCTGAGAACCTTATCCAGGCCATCGTCGATTCGAACAGCACGAGAAAAGACTTCATTGCAGACCAGGTACTTACTAAGGCAGGCTACTACAGCAGCAACAGCCAGTGGGACAGCACCCAGGAGAAGAAATGCGTCATCGGCGTATATCGTCTGACCATGAAGTCCAACTCGGACAACTTCCGCCAGAGCGCCATCCAGGGCATTATGAAGCGTATCAAGGCTAAAGGTGCGGAGGTCATCATCTACGAACCTACTCTCGAGAACGGTACTCATTTCTTCGGAAGTGAGGTGGTCAATGACCTCGCGGCATTCAAGTCCCGTTCGCAATGCATCATTGCCAATAGATATGACATCTGCCTCGATGACGTGAAGGATAAGGTCTATACACGCGACATTTTCAAGAGAGACTAAGATGCTGGAATACAATATCTCTTTGTACAGAAAGACAGTCCTCGTGACTGGTGCAGCTGGATTTATCGGCAGCAATTTAGTGAAAAGGCTGTTTCATGAATTCAACGGTATTAAAATCGTCGGAATTGATTCGGTAACAGATTATTACGACGTTAATATCAAATACGCCAGACTCGAGGAAATCGAGGCATTGGACAAGGACTGGACCTTCGTGAAAGCGAGCATTGCCGACAAGGGCATTGTCAATGAGCTTTTCTCGAAGTATCATTTCTCTGTGGTGGTGAATCTCGCTGCGCAGGCCGGTGTCCGTTATTCCATCACGAATCCTGACGCGTATATCGAGAGCAACCTTATAGGTTTCTACAATATTCTCGAGGCTTGCCGCCACAATGAGGTGGAACACCTTGTATATGCTTCATCATCAAGTGTTTACGGCTCGAACGAGAAGGTGCCGTACTCCACTGACGACAAGGTGGACAATCCTGTAAGTCTCTATGCAGCGACGAAAAAGAGCAACGAACTGATGGCGCACGCCTATTCTAAGCTCTACAACATACCGTCCACCGGACTGCGGTTCTTCACTGTTTACGGCCCTGCAGGACGTCCTGACATGGCATATTTCGGTTTCACGAACAAGCTTGTGAAAGGGGAGACCATCCAGATATTCAACTACGGTAACTGCAAACGTGATTTTACCTATGTGGATGATATCGTGGAGGGAGTAGTGCGTGTCATGCAGCACGCTCCTGAGAAGCAGACTGGAGAAGACGGTCTGCCTGTGCCTCCGTACAAGGTCTATAACATCGGCAACAGTCATCCTGAGAACCTGCTTGAGTTCGTGGATATCCTTCAGCAGGAACTGCTCCGTGCAGGAGTCCTCCCGCAGGACTACGACTTCGATTCGCACAAGAAACTCGTTCCAATGCAGCCGGGCGATGTTCCGGTAACATACGCAGATACCACACCACTCGAAGACGATTTCGGCTTCAAGCCATCCACACCGCTCCGCGACGGTCTCCGTGCTTTCGCCCAGTGGTACAAGCGCTATTATGGAGAAAAGGAGTAGATGAACGACTTCGTGGCGTCGATAATGCTGATGGGGGCGATGGCATCGACCGACGGTTATCTTCCATACTGGATGACGACCAATCAGTATGGACTGATGCCTGAGCGCAGAGGGGGACTGGCATTGTTGCAGGTTTATTCTCAGAGTGACAAGTCCAGGACTATACAGTACAGTTGCGGCGTTTCATTGGCGACCAATGCCTATCATAATCCACTCGACCCGTCATCCCGGACGGTCAATCTGATGGCCGATGAACTCTATGGCTCAGTCAAGTGGAAACTCTTGACTCTGGACATTGGCATAAAACATAGAGAGAACGACTTTATCGGCGCATCGCGGGAATTGGGCTCATTGTCAGTGACCGGAGGACATCTTGCGGAGACAGGAAATGCGCGCTCGATGCCCGGATATCTCCTCAGTTTGGAGCCCGTCGCCTTGCCATGGACAAGAGAGCATCTGTGGCTCTATGGTGCGTACGGAGATTACATGACGATGGACGACCGCCATGTCGAAGGTGCATTGGTCCACAGAATGAGGGTGGGGCTGCGATATGCTGCGACAGACAGGCTGTCATTCGACGCGGTGATCGACCATTACGCGATGTGGGCAGGTCATCATCCGACAGATGTCAGCTATCCAGTGACGATAAAGAACTATATCAAGGTTGTGACCGGACGTCATGCAGGAGAAGGCGGAACCATGAGCGACAGGCTGAATGTCATCGGGGATCAGGGAGGAAGTGAGATATTCAGGGTTACATATCGTGCCGACAAATGGACAGTCACGGCCCAGCACGACATACCATACAGCGACGGCTCTGGAATGGGATTCTACAATTTCCCCGACGGAGTCAATACGCTGTCATTCAGTTTCACTGACAAGAACAGATGGGTTAGCGACATCCTGTATGAACACCAATATACGCTTTACCAGTCGGGACCGATAAACGGCGAGATTTTCGATGACAAAGGCAATTCCATCACGCCGCCCGGAGTATCTACGGTAGGCATCGATGACTATTTCGCCAACTCCTATTACCGATCCGGCTGGACCTATCATGGAAGGGTAATCGGCGACCCGCTGTTTCTGCCGAGAGGCGTGCACGAGCAGACGTGGACCTCAGCTCGGATAAACCGCGGCATAGAGAACAATCGCGTGAAGTCGCATCACCTGGGCCTCGGCGGAAAGCTTTTCCGCAAGCACCCCTATAAACTGATGCTGACGTACTCCAAGAATTACGGCATCTATGCTGCCCCATACGTAGGTGAGTCACAGATCCAAAAGCCCTGGGGAACAGTCCATGAAACCGGTCTGAAGCAGATTTCCGCTGCCTTCACAGGCCAGCTCGAATCCGTCTTCCGCATCCCCGGCCTCTCCGTCCTGTATGGCCTCTACCTCGACAAGGGCCAGCTCTACCAGGACGCCATCGGCATTACAGTAGGCGTCAGATACACCCTCGGCCGCGGGGAAGTGAGGTGAATTTTGATTTAAACTCATTGATAATCAATTAAAAATTCTTTACTTTTGTTACACTGACAGGCTTAAGTAAATGATATATTCAAGTAATATGGCATCATTACACATCAAACACTTCGGTCCGATTGAAGACTCTACCAGAATTGAATTCACTCCTCTTATGGTACTCATCGGACGTCAGAGTTCTGGAAAAAGTACTTTTATGAAAGTGCTTTGCTTCTGCCGATGGATAGAAAAACGAATTATGGTATCGACTGATGATATCATTAACCAATATACACATTATGGGCGTTTTGTCAAGGAACTCAAGCAATTCCATAGGTTCAATGATGATTATTTCAAGAAAAATACAAGTATTGAATATGAGGGAGATACCATAACTATCGAATATCACGGTGGTACGAATCCTAAAATCAGCAGAAAGTCAGATTTCGCTCAAAGGCGTTACAATAGCAAAATATGCTATATCCCTGCCGAACGCAATCTTGTTTCTGCCCTTCAGAACATTGATAGAGCATATAAGGCTACCGAAAGAGATGTATTGTTCAACTTCATTTATGAATGGGACGAGGCTAAATTCACTTCGACCAAATCAAATCCATATAAATTATCGGTGACAGGAGACTTCAGTTATGCGAATAAATCAGGAAATGATTTCATCATAAGGAAAGACGGGACAGAATCTCCGGCGTTTTATGCGTCCAGTGGTATCCAGTCTGTTACACCTTTGGATGTCATGTCGCACTATATGATGTCACAAGTCGGGAAAAGGGCTCCAATGTCAATGTCGGATTTGAATGCTATCCAAGAACCGAATTCCAAGAGACTCACCTACCAGTCAGCTCAAGTTTTCATTGAAGAACCTGAACAGAATCTCTATCCTGAATCTCAACGTCTGATTATATTGAGTTTGGTCAAAGCTCTTGCGGAAGCTCAAAAAATAGAATCTGAGACGAGTATGATTATGTTGACAACACATAGTCCATATATTCTTTCTGTCATAAATGTGTTGCTTTCAGCATCTGCCGCTTCAAGTAAAGAATCCGGCAAAGGCATCATTGACAGCAACCTCCTTTTGAATCCGTCCGACGTTTCAGGGTATTTCATCGATGAAGACGGAATTTTCAAAAGCATTGTAGATGATGACCTTCAAATGCTTGACGGAATGCATCTTGATGGCGTTTCGGATTGGGTCGAAGAGAAAATCAGTCAGTGTAACAAGGTCTTATATGGAGATGAATAGTAATCTTGATCAATACCTCTCAACTTACAGTCGACTGACTGGAGAAGGTTACTCTCCGCAGCAGGACCTGAAGGTTCGCAAAATAGTTTCAGTAAGCGAAAATGGAACGAAATATAGACTTGCGACAGATGACAAATACTCAGCTGTATTTCAGATTGACGGATACATTATAAAGAAAGAGGAAGGACGAAAATGTGACAAGTTGATTCTTGTCAGAAAAGATAGTACAGCTAAAGAAGAAGACTGGACCGAATTATTTGTCGAACTGAAAGGAAAAGATATTCTGCGAGCAATAGATCAACTACGTGCCACTCTAAAGAATCCCAAATTCAGACACCAGTCAAACAAGGACATACGCGCAAGAATAGTAGCCAATTCCTATCCGTCAAACAAAGCGAATAGCGATATGGAGAAGGCCAAACGAGATTTCCGCAAAGATTTCAATTGCGATCTCCGCAGCGTAAAGAATGGGCAGGAGGATAGATTGTAAAGTCTTGCTTGAATTGATAATATTGAATAACACTCGCTATTTTACATTGAAGATTTAAGATATGTCCCAATATGATTTCTCTTATAACTATGATTCCCTAGAGGATGCGTTCAATGCGGTGAATAGGAAGGGAAAGATGCAAAAAAAGTATCTTTCACCTGAATATTTAGTTGCTGCTCAGGAATATCGAGATATGAGAACAGAACTAAATACGATATTGAGAAAGAAAAAGGCAGATCGTAAGGAGGCAGAGACTAAAAGAGTTGACCAGTTGAAGCAATCAATGAAGGATAATGTTCAGCGACAGAAAACATTATTGCGAGAGCATCTTAGCGAAGTGTCTTCAAAAATTTTATCAAGTAATTTTCGTTTCAACCTTACTCCGGATACGTCAAAAGATTTGCGGAAGCCACTTTATAGTATTGGCGCTACCGCTGAAGAGTTTTTCGCGATGCAAGTCCTTTGCAGAAATGTAAAGAAACTGTTTAAAATCACCATGTCAGGTCGCCATGAAATACTTTCTCAGTTAAAGATTATATTAAGGGAGGATAAGAGCTGGTTTTATATTATTCGAACAGATGTTTGTCATTGTTTTGAGTCTATACCGCATGATAAGTTATTTGAGTATTTAGAGGGTAATAATTTGCTTGATGTGAAGAGTAAATCCCTTTTACGAGGACTTATCCGAAATGAGTTTGAAGCCAAGAATTTGCGCCCACTAGTGTTGACTGAAAAGACAGGTGTTCCTCGAGGTTGTGCTATCAGTTCTCTTTTATCTGAATTTTATTTGTCCAAAATCGATGAGGAACTTAGACATACACTACCTGGGATAGTGTCCCTATCAAGATATGTTGATGATATTATTATAGTTATCCATCCAGATTTAGATGATGAGCATCGGTGGTCATTGGATGATTATGTCAAAGTTCTAATTGATACATATTGTAAACATGGTTTGAAAATTCATACCCCTACAGATGAAACGAACAAATGCTATATATATGATTCCAAGGATACAAGGAATTTAAAATTTGATCTTTTAGGATATACTATACAGTCCATAAAAGGAGACAACGATAGACAAGGCTTTTTCTCTTTGTCTAAGAACAAAAAGCAAAAGATAAAAAATCGCATAACAAAGACTTTTCAGAAATTTGACAGTTTGTTGAATACTATGTCTTATGATATTGCAGCTCATTATTTGTTTGATGCATTACATGTTTTGACATGTAATATCAATCTGTATAATGCAAAGCGAGGTGTAAAGGTGGGTATATTTTACTCAAACCAATTGCTTGACAATACAAAAGATTTAGAAGGATTAGATAAGTATCTTCAATATAAGTGCAGTCAAATATCATTAGGCGGCAAAGCATGCGTAGACCCGGCTAAACAACCACAAATTGAAGCGAAGTTGAAGAATCAGCTTAAGCAAGCATCCTTTGTTAATGGCTTTGTAATGCCTCATAAGCGGTATAAGATAAAGGAAAACAGACTGCAAATGATCAAACAATCGTGGGTATGAGAAAGAAAAAAAAGATAAAACTTCGCTATAGTAAAGAGCGAGTCCTCTTTTCTGATGTCTTGCCTTACGAGTGCCCTATAATATTTTCAAACAGATATTTATATCGATTCCTTGCCAAATATTTATGGACTGGAGAAGAACAAAAGATCGATAATGTCACATGGAATGTCTTGAAACAATCTAAACGTTTGGATCAAAAGGATGCGAATGCTTTTGCTGCATTGCTTTTCGGTTGCTATGAGCATGGTAAACCAATACGCGATTTGAGGCACAAGAATAGCGCTCTATTCTACCCATATCAATTCAATATTGCCCACAAGATAAATAAGAACAGAACATTGTCAATTATTCATCCATATAACCAGTGGCAGGTAGTAGAGTTTTATGAGCAGTATAAGTATTCTATACTCTATCTTTGCAACCTAAGCAGTTACTCTATTCGTAAACCACATAAGATAGCTCAATACTTTTACTATAGAGATCGACTTCACCGGAAGTTATTGGGACATGAAAGTGATAAAGTTGAATTATTTTTCAACGAATATGAGAATTTGAAAACTTACTTCAGTTACGAGAAGTATTCAAATATATATAAGTTCTACGAAGATTACAGATACCAACGAGCTGAAAAGAAATTTAAATATCTTTTGAAGTTTGATTTACAGAGTTGTTTTGATAGTATTTATACCCATACCATAAGTTGGGCGACAGCTGGCGGTGCAGACAAAGTGAAAGTTTTGCCTGGATATCATGGTTCATGGCTTGGCGATGCATTTGATAATCTAATGCAGTCAGTCAATGCTCGAGAAACGAATGGAATTGTAATAGGCCCTGAGTTTTCACGAATTTTTGCAGAGATTATATTGCAACATATAGATCAAAAGGTTGAACAGGAACTATTTGGGAAAGAACTTCGTCAGAAATCCGCCTATGAGTGTTATCGGTACGTTGACGACTATTTTCTTTTCTTTAATGACGAAAAAGTCAGAAATCTCTTCATGGAAAGTCTAACAAAATGGCTGAAGGAATTCAAATTGCAGATTAATCCATCCAAAACAGAAGTGTATGAAAGACCTTTCATAACAAAAGTGACCATTGCCAAACAGCGAATTGAAACTTTGCTTAGCAATATATTCTCGATTCCTCTTTGGGAGGAAATAGAATCAAATTCGATTACGGAGAAAGATGAGGATACTGAAGATGAAGAAACTGAAGATTTGGATAAAGACAAGGAAATATTAGAAAAGAAATTCAATATATACCTGCACGCAAATGACGTAAATACTCAAATAAAAGTAATTGTAAAGGAATGCGGAATTGAATATCGCGATATAGCAAACTATCTGTTAGAGAAGATGAGCCAACGCCTTGACTCTTTTCTTAATCGATATGAAATTGGCTTCGAGAAGTATGAGCGACTTATGTCAAAAGAAGGAACGAATAAATATGATGTCGAAACTCATGCACAACGAGCGCAAAGAAAGCTCACTAATTATCTTGTATCTCTGATTGATGTGACGTTTTTCGTGTTCAATAGCAACAGGCAGATAAATACAACATTAAAATTGCAGAAGATAATGAATTCGATAATTATCTATGCAAAACGACATGGTGATTTCAAAGTTAATCATGCGGTTAGATTCCAAACAGTAAGTAAGGATATCATTTTTAAGAAGATTCAAGATGAAATCGCCCTTGTTCTGGCTACAACGGATTTACATCGGAATACCTTGCATGAGAGTCTCTATTTGTTAATATTGGCCAAAGAATTAGGTTATGCATATCTGTTTGCACCTGAAGTTATTCAATCATTCATAAAGGAAAGTGAACTGCAGTATAATCTTTTCTCATGTCTTATATTATTGTATTACTATGCAAATCACAAGTGCTATGTTGCACAAAAGGATTTATTGAAAGATAAGATTTTGAAAAAGTATCGACTCGTTGCTGAATCAGAACGCAAACGCAACACGGAACTCACGATTCTTACGGCAGATATGATGACTTGTCCCTTTGTAGATGACACCTATAAACAAGATCTTCTTTCATTAATTGGAATTACCGAAACAAAAGACCAGGAGTCGATAATGCGCTATGCCAAGAAACAAAAGTACATTTTCACTCGCTGGACAATGTTTAATTTGAATAAAGAATTACAGGCAAAGATTTCACAGGAGGTATATTCGTAGCTTCTGTAATAGCTGTTGGTCCAACTACACTTTCACACACATAACCTTCAAGCTAGCTGAAACGACGCAGGAAGTTACGTTTTCCAAAATGGTTGGTTAGGATTGTACTGAATGTGAAATCTCTTGCCTTTTCTTAAACTTCCAGAGTGATAAGAAAAGAATGTCTAATCAAATTAGCTAAAATAATTGGAGGCGACAAGCAAAGAGTCAAAAGACTGTTTAAATTGATCTGACTTAAAAGTTGGTAAAAATGGCTGTAACTCCATTCAAATTGAACACAAACGACGACATATCCTAATGTTGTGCCAGTTAACTCAAAACATTAATTATATGCAACTTATATTACTTTCAGGTGGTTCGGGCAAGCGTTTATGGCCACTGAGCAATGATACTCGCAGCAAGCAATTCTTACCATTATTGGCGTCTCCAAGTGGTGGGATGGAGTCAATGATACAGCGAGTGGTGCGCCAAATACGAGAATCAAAGCTCACTGATAATATAACGTTTGCGACTAATTCAGTACAATGTGATTATATCATTAATCAATTGGGCGAAGATGTCAGTGTAGTTACTGAACCTGAACGCCGTGACACATTCCCAGCTATTGCACTTGCAAGTAGTTATCTTTCTAAAGAAAAGAAATGTAGTAGTGACGAAGTCGTCGTCATTATGCCTTGTGACGTATATACAGAATCGAGTTATTTCGCGACTATAGGCAAAATGGTGGAAACTGTTGAAAAGGACGTTGCCGACCTTGTGCTAATGGGAATCTCACCAACATATCCAAGTGAGAAGTTTGGATACGTGATGCCAAAGAAAGATGACTTAATAGACGGTATTGCTATGGTGGAGCGTTTTGTCGAGAAACCTAATATCGAAAAGGCGAAGGAACTTCTTGCTCAGGGTGCATGCTGGAATGGTGGCGTATTTGCGTTTCGTCTTGGCTACATGATGAATATTGTTGAGCAATATATCCAGGCCGAAACATTTCAGGAAACACACAAACGGTATGCGGCATTTCCGAAAATCAGCTTTGATTATGAGGTTGCAGAAAAGGCTCAGTCTGTTGCCGTTGTTCCTTTCACAGGCAAATGGAAAGACCTTGGCACCTGGAATGCCTTGTGTGAGGAATTGCCAAGTACTCACATCGGCAATGTGATGATGGGAGAAAACAACATAAATACGCATGCTGTTAATGAATTGGGTATTCCTGTCTTCTGTGACGGATTGAAGGACGTCATTGTCGCCGCTTCTCCAGATGGTATAATGGTCTGCAACAAGCAGAACTCGGAGAAGATAAAGGATTACGCCAATAAACTTGCTACGCGTCCAATGTATGAGGAGCGCCGCTGGGGCTCCTACAGGGTGTTGGATAATTCGAAGTTTGAAGACGGTACAAATTCTTTAACAAAGGTAATACATCTCGATGCAGGAAAAGCCATAAGTTATCATTTGCATCATCATCGCAGCGAGATGTGGACGTGTATTGCAGGTGATGGTGTCTTTGTGTTGGACAGAGAATGCAGGGATGTTAAGAGAGGTGATGTGATGAACATTCCACTCGGACATCTTCATGCTATAAGGGCGATAACTGATATGACATTCATAGAGGTGCAAATAGGTAATCCTCTTGAGGAGGATGTTGTTGAAAGATTCGAATTCGAATGGTTAAAATATTAATACAATGAAAGGTATAGTATTAGCAGGTGGTAGTGGTACACGTTTGTATCCAATCACCAAAGGCATTAGCAAGCAGCTTATGCCTATATATGACAAACCAATGGTGTATTATCCTATCAGTGTGTTGATGCTTGCAGGCATTCGTGACATACTGATAATTTCGACACCATATGATCTTCCTGGATTTAAACGTCTTCTTGGCGATGGATCTGATTACGGAGTACGCTTCACGTATGCAGAGCAACCGTCTCCAGACGGTCTGGCACAAGCGTTTACAATAGGCAAGGATTTCATAGGTGATGACTGCGTGTGTCTTGTGCTTGGTGATAATATCTTTCAGGGCAATGGCTTTACAGCAAAACTCAAGGAGGCAGTACGTGCCGCAGAGGAAGAAAAGAAGGCAACTGTATTTGGTTATTGGGTGAATGACCCGGAGCGTTATGGTGTAGCAGAGTTCGATGCAGATGGGAATTGTCTATCAATAGAAGAGAAACCGGAACATCCGAAGAGCAACTATGCTGTTGTGGGGTTATATTTTTATCCTAACAAAGTGGTGGATGTCGCAAGTAAGATTCAGCCTTCAGCACGAGGGGAATACGAAATTACGACTGTCAACCAATGGTTCTTGCGTGATGGTGAACTGAAAGTGCAGACTCTCGGGCGTGGATTTGCATGGCTCGATACTGGCACACATGATTCATTATCAGAGGCATCCACATATATTGAAGTCTTGGAAAAGAGACAAGGATTAAAGGTTGCTTGTCTTGAAGGCATCGCTTATCGTCAAGGTTGGATAGACGAAGAACGTATGCGAGAGTTGGCAAAGCCAATGCTCAAGAACCAATATGGCCAGTATTTACTTAAAGTAATAGAAGAGGTAAAGCAGACAGGTAATCCTAATTTAGATTAAAGTAAATCAAAGAGATCTCTATGAACATACTTGTAACAGGGGCTAATGGACAGCTCGGTAATGAGATGCGTATCATAGCCAAACATTCAGATGATAATTATATCTTCACGGATGTAAATCAAGTTGAGGGTGTTGAAACAACTTATCTTGATATAACTGACATGTCTGCAATTCGAAAGGTGGTATCTGACAATCATGTCAATGTTATCGTTAATTGTGCTGCGTGGACAAACGTTGATGCATGCGAAGCTGATGATAGACTTGCTGCTCTTGCAGAAAAACTAAATGCAGATGCTCCGGAAAATCTTGCCAAAGCAATAAAAGAAGTAAATGGACTTTTTGTTCAGATTTCTACGGATTATGTCTTTGGTAAAGAGCCTTATAATACACCTTGTCGAGAAGATCAGAAGGGAACTCCGACAGGTGTGTATGGCACTACAAAGCTGCATGGTGAGCAGAAGATTATGGCTTCAGATGTTAAATATGTAATTATTAGAACTGCATGGCTTTATTCTGAGTTCGGTAAGAACTTCTGCAAAACAATGCTTAATTTAACAGCCACAAAATCTGAAGTAAACGTAGTCTTTGACCAATGCGGAACTCCTACCTATGCTTATGATTTGGCCAAAGCAATAGAGATTATAATTGAGGATTATAAAAAGGAAGCATCTTTGCCTCAATATTCTAAAACTGGCATATATCACTTTTCTAACGAGGGCGTGTGCTCATGGTTTGACTTTACAAAGATGATAGCAGAGTATAGCGGTCACAATGAATGTGAGATTAAACCTTGCTATAGTGTAGACTATCCAAGTCCAGTAAAGAGGCCGGCATATTCTGTGTTGGATAAGAGTAAAATTAAGAATGCTTTTAGCGTTAGAGTGCCTTATTGGACGGACTCTTTGAAGGTATGTATTAATAATTTGCAGAAATAGACAGAACATGGAAGTAATAAAGACTGCAATTGAGGGAGTTGTAATCATTGAGCCTAAGGTATTCAAAGATGCACGTGGTTACTTCTTTGAATCTTTCTCTCAGAGAGAGTTCGAAGATAAAGTTCGCAAGATTAACTTTGTGCAGGACAATGAAAGTATGTCCTCTTATGGAGTGATGCGCGGTTTGCATTTCCAGCGACCTCCATATACTCAAAGTAAACTGGTTCGTTGCGTAAAAGGAGCAGTTCTCGATGTCGCTGTAGACATACGTAAGGGTAGTCCCACTTATGGTCAGCATGTGGCCGTAGAATTGACGGAAGATAATCATCGCCAATTTTTTGTGCCGAGAGGATTCGCTCATGGCTTTTCTGTTTTATCTGAAACTGCAGTGTTCCAATATAAGTGCGATAATTTCTATGCTCCGCAGGCAGATGGCGGCATCTCTATAATGGACAATTCGTTAGGTGTTGACTGGAAAATACCGACAGATAAGGCAATTCTTAGTGAGAAGGACACTCTTCATGCTTGCTTGAAAGACTTTGACAGTCCCTTTTCTATAGATATGAATTTTTATCCAGAATTTAAATAGATATTAGTGTTTGAGTGAAAGATATGGAACAATATAAGCGAACAATCGTAATAACTGGTGGTGCTGGTTTTATCGGATCACACGTCGTAAGGCTCTTTGTAAATAAGTATCCTGAGTACAATATTATAAATCTTGACAAACTTACCTATGCTGGTAATCTTGCTAACCTCAAAGATATTGAAGGTAAGCCGAACTATAAGTTTGTGAAGATGGATATTTGCGATTTCGACGCATTCTATCAACTGATGCAGGATAAGCATGTTGACGGAATCATTCATCTAGCAGCAGAAAGTCATGTGGACCGCAGTATCAAGGATCCATTTACATTTGCCCGGACCAATGTGATGGGCACATTGACTCTACTTCAAGCAGCCAAACTATATTGGGAATCGTTGCCGGAAAAATATGAAGGCAAGCGTTTCTACCATATCTCTACAGACGAAGTGTATGGAGCATTGCAGATGACACATCCTGAAGGAATCAAGCCTCCGTTTACAACAAAGGCAAGTTCGGAAGAGCATCATCTTGCATACGGGGAAGATTTTTTCCACGAGTCGACAAGGTATAACCCTCATTCTCCATATTCGGCATCTAAAGCAAGTTCTGATCATTTTGTCCGTGCTTTCCATGATACATATGGAATGCCGACAATTGTAACAAATTGCTCAAACAACTATGGCCCTTATCAGTTCCCTGAGAAGCTGATACCTCTGTTTATCAACAATATCCGTCATCGTAAACCGCTGCCTGTTTATGGAAAAGGTGAGAATGTCCGCGACTGGTTGTATGTCGAAGATCATGCACGTGCTATCGACTTGATATTCCATAAAGGAAAAGTTGCAGAAACGTATAATATCGGTGGATTTAACGAGTGGAAGAATATCGACATTATAAAGACAGTTATAAAGACAGTCGATCGCCTGCTTGGTCGAGCTGAAGGCGAAGATCTTAATCTTATCACATATGTAAAGGACCGTCTTGGCCATGATGTCCGTTACGCTATAGACTCAACAAAGCTACAGAAGGAACTTGGTTGGGAACCAAGCTTGCAGTTTGAGGAAGGAATTGAGAAAACGGTGAAGTGGTATCTTACCAATGAAGAATGGCTTGAGAATGTGACTTCTGGTGATTATCAGAAGTATTATGAGAATATGTATAATCATTGTTAAGTGAAATGAATATTGTGGCTTTTTTAGTGCTTTTAGTTATTATATTATTCCTAACGTGGCATTGGATTATGTTGGTTATTCTATGTCCTTTTATAATTAGGCGTCAGAAAGACCAATATTTAAGATGGGAAAAACAATATAGAATTGATAATAAATTCATTACAAACCCAAAAGAAATTTGCTAATCTTAGACGTATATATCATAAATTCTATGGCTTTATAGATTCTTTTATAAGATTTATAGACATTAAAGTCGCATATGTACCAAGTTTTTTTATACGAGACTTTATCTATAAACATATTTTGGGTGTAAAGACTGGATTAAATACAACATTACATTATGGTGCAGAAATTCGCAATCATTCGTGTTTGATATTAGGCAAAGGGACTATTGTTGGAGATAAAGCCCTGCTTGATGCAAGAAATGGAATAATATTAGGTGAAAATGTTAATATTAGCAGCAATGTCTCTATTTATACTCATCAACATAATCATCGCTTTCATGATTTTAGAGCGACAACTAATGCTCATAGTTGTGTGAAGATTGGTAATAGAGCATGGATTGGTCCCAATGTTATCATTCTTCCCGGTGTAGAAATTGGCGAAGGAGCAGTTGTTGGAGCTGGGGCTGTGGTTACAAGGAATATTGCCCCATATACTATTAATGTCGGAATTCCTGCAAAGGAAGTTGGATGTAGAACAAAAGAATTAGATTATTCTTTTAAAGGAAAGAATAAGTGCTTTATATAGAATGTCCACTGTATTAGAAAAAGACAATAACAAACGTATTGCTAAAAATACTATATTTTTATATATCCGTATGCTTCTCGTGATGGCTGTAAGTCTATATACTTCACGAGTTGTATTACGTGTTTTAGGTGTTTCAGACTATGGCATTTATAATGTCATGGGCGGAATAATAGGTATGCTTGGATATGTTAATACCTTACTATCAGGAGCAACGTCCCGTTTCTTGACTATAGATCTTGGAAAGGGAGATTTGAATAATCTGAAACTTACATTTTCCATTTCAAATTCACTTTGTATGGTATCATCCATACTATTTCTTGTTTTAGGTGAAACGGTTGGATTGTGGTTTATGAACACGCAGTTAAATATAGAGCCTTCACGAATAGATGCCGCTAACTGGGTGTACCAATGCGCTTTACTGTCATCTGTATTTACAGTGCTTCAATCTCCTTTTTCTGCATCAATTATTGCTCATGAAAAAATGGATATATATGCATATATGAGTATTTTTGATGTGATAATGAAACTCTTAATCGTTTATGTATTAATCGTTTTTGAAATAGATAAATTAAAACTATATTCAATATTGTTATTTGCAGTCAGTATATTAAACTATCTTATTTATTCTACATATGCACGGCGCAAATTCAATGAAGCAAGTATTCGTTTGGCTTTTAATAAGGAAAAAATAAAAGAAATGTTTTCATATTCTGGATGGAATATGATTATACTCTTTGCAAATATGCTTAATAATTATGGCTTGAATATCCTGCTTAATATGTTTTTCGGCACAATAGTTAATGCTGCAAGGGGGTTGGCGCTTCAAGTTAATCAAGTTGCAAGTCAATTGTATTCGAATTTTCAAACAGCCTCTCGTCCACAGATTATGAAGTATTATGCACAAGGAAACCTTAATGGTATGTCCAACTTAATATGCAACACTTCAAAATATAGTGGATTACTTTTACTGTGTTTAATCATACCTGTATTTTGCAATATTGATGGGCTGTTAAAAATATGGTTAGGACAGGTCCCTGAATATACATCATGGTTCGTGAGAGTTATTCTTTTACAAACGCTTTTCTCAGCTATTGATTACCCTGTAGGTATGGGAATTCAAGCCGTAGGTAGAATGAAATTACCTAACCTTACAGTTTCCATCATTTATCTAGCGGTTTTTCCTGTTACTTATGTTTTCTTGAAATTTGGTGCAGGTCCTATTACTAGTTATGTGGTTTATATTGCTTCTGCACCATTCATCCTTTTGGTGGACCTTTTAATTCTTAGAAAATATACAGGGTTTGATATCTTCTTATTCTTACGTAATACTTTATTTCCTTTACTGAAGGTAATTTGTCTTAGTATTATTATGGTTATACCAATTTCTATTTGGGGAGAAGATGCAGGTCTATTGACAATCTTGTGCAAGACTATTGCAATGGCCCTATGCGTTTGTGTATCAGCATTTGTATTTGGGCTTCCAAAGGAAATAAAGAATTCTATCACGAATAAATTATTCAATTTAGTAAAGATTTAATCCGCTAAAATATATCAGATTCGTATGACGCAACATACTACTCAGCATCATAAAATAACAGTAATAAGTATGTTTGTGATGGCTTTTTATCCAATATTAGCCTATTACAATGTTATTGGAGATCACTTAACTTATGCAAGTGTTAGCGTTATTTTATTGTACATTGGCACTTTAATGGTAAAGACTCGAAATATCAGAGTTTTACCTGCTTCATACTATATTTACTGGGTTTATTCCGCATTTCAAATATATTTGATTGCAGGAATATCTGGTTGGTCAGATTATATTCCTGGTGGGGTAAATTTTGTCATATTCACAATGGCGATATATACTTTCGCATCAAATTTTAATGAAGAATTAGCAACAAAATATTTGAAATGGATTTTTCTTGCATCCTCAATTCTCTTCTTGATACAATTTTTAGCCTATTATGGTGCACATCTAAGATTATCTTTTTTTCTACCATTAGGAAACAAACTTACCTATGCCGGTTTATCATATCAAGATCTTGTAACAATTCAGAGTTCCTCAGTATTAAGTGAAGATAACCGTTTTAGTTCTATCTTTGCAGAACCATCTCATTTCGCTCAATATACATTAATTATATTAGCCATTGAAGTATTTCGGGACATAAATAAATCCAAACTATATACCAATTTTTCTTTGTATATAGTTGTCATATTATTCCTTATACAATCTGGTGCCGGATTAATAGGAGCATTGTTCATCTATGTTATTAAATTTGTTTATTTAGCGCTTGTAACTCGAAGCCCAAAGTATTATTTTGCTCTTTCTGTCTTGATTCCAATATTTATATTTTTTGCAAATAACTATCTTAATTCCAGCAGTGGTAGTTATGTGTCAGAACGAATTCAAGAAATGGCTGACTTTGATGAATCACAAACAAATAGCACTTTTGTGCGATTATACTATGGATGGTATGCATATGGCGATTTTGATTCTTTCAGTCAATTATTGGGGGCATCTCGCAATGTTTTAGGATCGTTGCGAGAAAATGGCGGTTTTTTTAATGGAGTTACCACGGTTTTATGTACACAAGGGTTAATTGGAGGCTTACTTTTACTCCTGTTCTATATACAATGTTGTTACAGAACAAAAGCATTGTCAGTTACATTGGCTCTGTTGTTTTTACTTATTTCACTTATTGGGGCAACATATCTAACTGGAATCATGGTAATATTTACTACTATGATTTTAGGTTTAAAACTTGAAAATAGAAGAATATGAGTCACGAATTAGCAATAGTAATTCCTGCATTTAAAGCTGATTTTTTAAAATCAGCTTTAAGTTCTATAGCACATCAGACATGTAAAGATTTTATTGTTTATATTGGAGATGATTGTAGTCCATACGACTTGAAGTCCATAGTAAAAGAATGCGAGAATGTTTTTCCTCTTGTATATAAAAGATTTGATAACAATATGGGTGGAAAGGATTTGGTCAGTCAGTGGAACAGATGCCTTGATATGACACATGGAGAAAAATGGCTTTGGTTGTTTTCTGATGATGACATGATGGGACCACGATGTGTAGAGTTGTTTTATAATCAACTTAAGTCCTTTCCAATCTATGATGTATATCATTTTGATGTAAAGGTAATAGATGACAATAATAATATAACATTTATACCAAATTCATATCCTGAAGTAATTAGTAATTATGATTATTACAGTGGAAAAATGCAGGGTCGCTTCTTAAGCTTGGTGGTAGAGAATATTTTCTCCCGTGAAATATGGAAGGAAACTGGTGGTTTCCAAAATTTCGATCTTGCATGGGGAAGTGATACTGCATCATGGGTGAAATTTATGCATAAAACTGGTATGAAAACTATTCATGGTGATAATGTATTCTGGAGATGCAGCAATCAGAATATATCTCCAAATACATCTGAAGATATTGTGATTAGAAAGCTTAACGCTCTCAATAATTTCTATAAGTGGTCAGTTTCATTCTTTAATAATAAAGGTTTTAAACTTCGTCTTTTGAATTTATATACATACTATCGTCGTATAAGGAATTTCAGAAACTATGTTTCACAAAATGAAGTTAAGCGTTCCAATCATCAATTTTGCATAAATCATAATTTGTTGGTAATTGAACCTATATTAAATTTACTTACAAAGAAGCAATAGCTTTATGTCAAATATTCTATCAACTGAACATCTTTGTCTCGAATGCCGTGCGTGTGAACAAATATGTCCTAAATGTGCTATTTCTATGCGGGAAAATGCTGAGGGCTTTTCGTATCCAAATATTGATATGGATAAATGTATAGATTGTGGCTTATGTGTCAAGGTTTGCCCTGCAATTCATGCGGACGACATAAAGAGCATGTCTTGTGAGGTCTATGCTGCACAACTTAAAGATAAAACTATTCTCAAAAAAAGTAGTTCTGGAGGAGTTTTTTCTTTAATAGCTGAGCATGTAATAGATTCTGGAGGAATTGTTTATGGGGCAGCCTGGGATGAACATCTCCAATTGCGTCATATTGGTGTTGAAACAATTGATGATTTGCAAAAACTTCGTGGCTCTAAGTATGTCCATTCAGATATAGGTAACACATTTGTACAAGCTCGTGATAATCTTAAATCTGGGCGATTGGTATACTTCACTGGTACGCCTTGTCAAATAGCTGGCCTTAAACTATTTCTTCGCAAGGACTACACTAATCTTATAACTTCAGATTTAGTGTGTCATGGAACGCCTTCGCAAAAACTCTTTAATCTGTTTGTGAAGGGTATGGAGAAAGACAGGAATGTAAGATTGATCGATTACCAGTTCCGTGATAAAAAAGTTTTTGGATGGAGTTGTTCTTCTTCTTCTTTTTCTATAAATAAGAAAACAGGCAAGAAAAAGTACCATTTCTATGACAGGAATATGGTAGGGTATTTTCAAGCATTTATCAAAGGTCATATAACGCGGGAAGATTGTTACAATTGTCCTTTCGCATGTCCGGAACGAGTAAGTGACATTACGCTTGCTGACTATTGGGATGTTTCCGAGCATCATCCTGAGTTCCCAAATCGTCGTGAAGGAGTTTCGTTAATACTGATTAATTCTACAAAAGGAAAGAATTTGTTGGATTTGTTAGAGAAGAATGTCATTTTATGTAAGAGTACAATTACAAGTGCTTTGAATACTTCCAACCATAATTTGAAAGCTCCAACGCCTCGTCCGGCAGAACGTGACATCGCATATAATGACGCCTTCTCAGATTTTGAAAGTTTCCGTGATAAATACGCGGCCATGGCACGTCCAGAGGGTTATTATCGAAAAGCATATCGTAATATGAGAATTAAATCTATCCCATTAATACGAACCTTGTTAAAAGCAATAGGAAAAGCATGAGAAAGGTTAGTATAATCACTATTATAGACAATAATAATTTTGGGACTTTCTTACAAGCTTTTGCGTTATGTAAGAAAATAGAGCAGTTAGGAGCTAAACCTGAATTAGTGGATTATTGTCGCCCTCATATGTCTTGGAAATATAGCTTTAAAACAATATTCGAGACAATACACAATCCATTGAGGATACTGAGTCGCTTATTGTCATTATGGAAGTCAAATATAATTCATAAAAAGGACAGAAGATTTATATATCAGTATCTTTCTTCTCACTCTTGTAATAGTATTGAAGATATTAAACGTACTGTATCAGCGGATGTATATATGACTGGAAGTGATCAAGTATGGAACAGTATACACAATAGAGGATTGGATAAGGCATTTTATCTTGATTATGCACCTCAAGGTGCTCCGCGTGTGGCATATGCAGCGAGTATAGGTATGCCACAATTTCAGGAACATGAGAAAGAAGAGACAAAAGCTTTATTGGAAAAATACAATATGATAACTCTAAGAGAGCAATCGTCTATTGATCTTCTTTCAGATTTAGGTCTCGATAAATCTAAGTTGCATGCTGTTCTTGACCCGACTTTGTTACTTGATAAAGAAGAGTGGAAACGGCAGATAACGCTTCCTCGACTACATAAAGAGAAATATCTTCTTGTATATTCTGTAGAAACCAAAGAACAGAATAATGTGATTGAGAGTCTTGCCGAGAAGATAGCTAAAGAACGTCATCTCAAAATTGTAGGAGTTTACTATGGTGGCTCATATAGTAGGATGAAGTGTTGTGACTATAATCATCATTATGCAACTCCTGATGTCTTTCTCTCTTTAATGTATTATGCTGATTATGTGGTTGTTAGTTCTTTTCATGGGACGGCGTTTGCTGTCAACTTTAATAAGGAGTTTATAACAGTGATGCCAGACAGATTTAATAGTCGTGTGCTCAATTTATTGTCAAAAATAAATGCAACGGATAGAATTGTAAAAAATGCAGATTGTGATTTAAAGTCTATGAGATGTCTTGCTTACGTACGTATTAATGATATTCTTGGTAGTGAACGTGAGAAATCAGTTGGTTCTCTTGAACAAATGATAGGTGTAAGTGCTTAATAGGATGCGACAAAAATATGAAGATACTATATTATTCTAAACCTTGTTTTGGGGATTGTGATTTTCCTTTGCTAAAAGCGATGATGGAGCAAGGACACGATGTTAAGGTTATCTATAATCTTACGCCTTACTCCTTGCGTACTACTATCTTTAATGTTTCAAAACAAATTCCTAAGGCAGAAATCTTTAAGGCAACTGATTATCTTGAACTTAAAGCATTTGAAAAGTATATGCCAATGGATAATGTATACATCTCGAATGATCCAACAGGTAGGTTTTGCTTAAAATCATTATGGTTGGAGTTTAAGACGTTTCTGTTCATAAGAAAACAAAAGTTTGATGTTATAAATTATGTGGAGGACCCATCACCACTTTTCTCTTTCCTGTTATGGTTTTTTAGGAAAAAACTGGTTGTTACAATTCATGATGGTAGACCTCATATGGGTGATGATAGTAAGAAGAGCCAATTTGTACGCAGACTATTAAAGACTTATACCAAACGTTTCTTGCTGCTTAACAAGAAAGAAAACAAGTTATTCGAAGAAGGATACGGCATAAATCCAGCGTATATATACAATTCGCATTTAGGCTATTACGAGATGTTACACATGTATGGTAATAAAACAGTCAATAAACAGAATTATATTCTTTTTTTTGGACGTATATCTCCATATAAAGGCATTGAGTATTTGTTGAAAGCAATGACAATTGTTCATAAAGCGCATCCGGAAACCCGTGTAATTATTGCTGGTAAGGGGGAATACAATTTTAATGTGGAACCTTATATGCAATTGGATTATATTGAGTTTCGAAATAAATTCATTGAACTTGACGAATTGGCTGACCTTATCCGTGGCTCTCAGTTTACTGTATGTCCATATACAGAGGCAACTCAAAGTGGAGTAGTTTATTCTTCTTTTGCTTTGAACACTCCTGTTGTAGCAACAAGAGTTGGAGGTCTGCCAGAGATGATAGATGATGGAGAAACGGGTATACTAGTGCCTCCATGTGATGAACAATCGTTGGCGCAGGCAATAATAGATTTACTTGGTGATTCTGTTAAATTAACTGGTATGGCAAAGAAAATAAAAGCATCTGCGGAGAACGGGAAAGGCTCATGGAAATTAATTGTTGAAGATTATATGAAAATTTATTCACTTTATTAGTATTATGGCGAATACACAACAAAAAATAAGCGAACGTTATATCGCTTCTCGACGTATTTGGATCTTCGTATCGTTGGTGCTAGCAGTCCTTGTTATGGGGGTATTGGGGGTGTTCCCTAACAATTCCATTAAAATTTTAAGTCCATTAAATGGATTGATAATGTGGTTCGCACTCTTCTGTGTTTTTTTCTGTATTGTAAATTTATTTAACAAGGAGACTGTGCCAGGAGAGAAAGAATTTAGCAACTTTGCTTACATAAACCTACTGTTTACTCTTGGAATGGGTGTTGGTATTATGGTATATGGATTTAATGAAGCTGCATCCTTGAGCCAATATCCTGATGTTCGAAATCCTATTGGTCTAACAATTAATCATTGGATAGTTATTCCATGGGCTTTTTATGTGACTTTTGCAATCTTCGAAATTTATGATCAAAAATATGGTCTTCTTCCTAAATGGGTGCGGACTATTAAGATATATGTATATGGTTTGTTGATGATGCTTGGTATTGGCACCTCCTTTGCCCTTGGCGTTATTTCTATTTCAGGATCTATTTTTTATATCTATGGTATTCGTATACCAAGTTATGTCTTGGTGATTCTTTTAGGTTCGCTTGTAGCTGTCTCTTTATTAAGAGGTATTCACAAGGGCATGAAAATGTTCGCACAGTGGTCGATGATTTTACTATATGTATTTATGGGTGTCATGATTTTTTGTGCTCCAGCTAATACCCTAAATGAAGGGTGTAAGGCTATCGGTTCTTTCTTTACAGATTTCTTTTATAATAATGTTTATTGTAATAGGGCAGTTCAGAAAGATTGGACGGTTTACTACTGGATTTGGTGGATTTCATGGGCTGCGTTTACCGCACCTTTCATTGTGACAATAAGTAAGGGGAGGACAATTCGTTCTGTTGTATTTTTTACGGTTGTTGTACCTTCAATATTGATAACCATTTACATGATTGTTGGTAACTCTATTGGTATGAATCTTCTTAAACAGGGTAATGCTGTAGCTGATTTACCCTACATTGCTATTAACAGATTCTCTTTTTTGCCTCCGTTATTTATTCTTTTGATGTCTTTGTTTTATGTGACATCTGCTGACAGTATGTCTTTTGCTATGGATTGTCTAATATCTTCAGGAAGTAAGATTCCTGTAGTATTCCGTAAGGTTATGTGGGTGTTGCTTGAAGTCTTATTTGTAACAGTTCTTTTGTCAGCAGGTTCTGGAACAACTTCGGCCGTTCAAGGTCTGAGCTTTTTATTTGTTCCGTTAATGATACTTATGGCTGCTGTCTATATGCTTTATCTTATTTTTTTCTTCTGTAAGAAGTCATTGCTGTCCGGAGAAATTATTACCATAATGTAAGTTGCTCGACGGCCTCTGTC
>OHMI01000032.1_pt1 | contig 72086 bp, 65 predicted proteins | sample 1569271 | NCBI WGS metagenome assembly OHMI01 (sample SAMEA3879529, study PRJEB24766) | human gut metagenome | biome: human-associated habitat; feature: feces | place: USA | collected 1985/1987
TAATTAAATAATATAATAAACCTAATTTATTTGCTAACCATGAAGTCACTTAATGAAATTATTGCACAATTTCCGGAGGTTGGAAAGGTAGGGGAAATAATTCCTTTGACAGCCGGTTTGATTAATCAGACTTATAAAGTTCAGACAGAAGATCCGCAGGCTTGCGATTATATATTGCAGTGTGTCAATCATCAGGTTTTCAAGGATGTGGAACTTCTTCAGCACAACATTGAATGTGTGACCCGTCATATTCGCGAAAAGCTGGAAAAGGCTCATGAAACGGATATAGACCGCAAAGTCCTCCGCTTTGTACCGACTGCCGAAGGAAAAACATATTATTTTGATGGCGAACGCTACTGGCGTGTGTGTGTGTTCATTCCGGAATCACAGACACTGGAAGCGGTAACTCCCGAATCTTCGTATCTGGTAGGTGTGAAATTTGGTGAGTTTGAAGCCATGCTGGCCGACCTGCCTGAAAAGTTAGGGGAAACCATTCCTGATTTCCACAATATGGAATTCCGTATGCAGCAGTTGCGTGAAGCTGTGGCGCAGAATGCAGCCGGACGTATGGAGAAAGTACAGTCACTGGTAGATGATATTGAGAAAGATGCAGAGGAAATGTGTGCTGCTGAACGTCTGTATCGGGAAGGAAAACTTCCGAAACGTATCTGCCATTGTGATACGAAGGTATCCAACATGTTGTTTGATAAAGATGGAAACGTATTGTGCGTAATTGATTTGGATACGACCATGCCAAGTTTCGTCTTCTCTGATTTCGGTGATTTCCTTCGTTCTGCCGGAAATACGGCTCCTGAAGATGAACCTGACTTGAACAAGATTCATTTCAACATGGACATTTTCCGTGCCTTTGCCAAAGGATACATCGAATCGGCCAAGAGTTTCCTTACTCCGCTGGAGATAGAGATGCTGCCATACGCTGTGATGTTGTTCCCATATATGCAGGCCGTGCGTTTCCTGGCTGACTATATTAACGGGGATACATATTATCAGATAAAATATGCTGAACATAACTATGTGCGTACACTGGCACAGTATAAGCTGTATCAGGAAGCACGTCGTGCAGTTCCTGAAATGAAGGAGTATATTTCTTCGTTGCTGTAAATCAATAGCTTGCAAATTCATAAAAGGCGCCCTGGCATTCATTTTCAGAATGTCAGGGCGTTTATTTTCAAACGTCCTTGTGTTTGAACTAAAACGTCAAAGCGTTTTGGTTGAAACGTACTTGCGTTTAAAAGAAAACGCCCTTGCGTTCGTAATGAAACGCAAGGACGTTTTTTTTGATTCGTTTCAGTCAATATTTCCTATGGTAAATTTCTCAGAGTGTTTCCCTTTGAAATCCTTGAAATATAACTTAATTTCCTTCATGTCTTTTTCAATGTCACCCGTGGGCAAGAGGTATTTTCCTGCTGTAATGCACTTCTTTTCATAATCTATTCCAATCAGTACAATCGGAATTTTTGCCCCCAAGGCAATGTAATAGAATCCCTTTTTCCAGTCGGGATTAGCCGAACGTGTTCCTTCCGGTGTAATGGCCAGATGGAATGTGTCACTTTTTTCAATGCGTTGCACCAGTTGGTCTACCATAGAAGTACGCTTGTCGCGGTGTACGGGGATACCTCCCATTTTTCGGAATATGATTCCCAATGGGAAGAAGAACCATTCCTTTTTCATCAGAAAACCTGACTCACGCCCTATGGCTGTGATAAACAATTTTCCGATAAATAAGTCCCAGTTGGTGGTATGCGGAGCCGCACAGATAATGCACTTCTTAAAATCGGGTACATTCACTTTTGCTTTCCAGCCCAGCAGTTTGTGGTAGATAAACCGGCAGATAGCTTGTTTCATGTGCTGTTATTTCGCCAGTTCTTCCAGTTTTTTGAACACGTTGTCTACTTCAGCATTGAAGTCCGCTCTCAGTTTTTTGTAGAACAATTTCACGCTGCCCGGCTCTGTGTGGCTGATGCGGCTGATGATGTCATTACGCAGGTTGATAATCTGCAGGAATACTTCGCTGTAAGCTTCCCGTTTTTCTGCATTTGCGTTTGCTGATTCTACCAGACAGAGTCCTGCTGCCAGTTCTGTAATATAATTGACTGTTTTTTTCAATGATCTTCTACTAGCCATAATTCTAAAGTTTTTAGTTAATAAAAAATGATTATGGTGTAAAGATACGATTTCTTTTGGAATATCCATGAAACAGCGCCCGATTCTTGTAGATAAAAACATTCCGTACTGTTCCGGCGACCTGTGTTGAGTGAAGAAATTGTTACCGGAACGTACGGAATGAAATTAGTAAAGAGAGATTGTATGAATGTGATTTTGTATTTGCTTTTTTCAAAAATAAACGTTTGTTCATTTTCATCCAAATCCGAATGTGGATTGCTGTATCTAAGTCGTTGTCAGATAAAACTATTCATACGAAAATATGGATTATCCGGGCGAAAAATCTATGATATTTTAGCTGAATATTTTTTACCTTTGCAGCATGGAATAAGGACGTTATGAAACGAATACTGATTTATACAGGTGCAGGCTTGCTGCTGTTATTGCTGTTATTGGCCGGCGGACTATGGCTTTTCCGTAACCGTATATTGAACCGGATAGCAGAAAGAAAGATTGCTCAAGTGGAGGAGCGCTACGGATTGGAAGTGAATTATGATGAGTTGCGCTTTGAAGGGACCGGACGTCTTTTCTTGAACGGGCTGTCAGTCGTTCCTGAAGAGAGGGATACATTATTGACACTTCAGTCGGCTACGTTTAATTTAGGCTTCTGGCAATTGCTGAAAGGAAATGTGGAGGTGATGGACGTGGCGTTGGACGGATTGACGGTGGATTTTGTCAAAGAAAATCAGCAGGCTAATTATGATTTCTTGTTCCGAAGCAGACCGAAGGGTGAAAAAGAAACGGAACGGGCCCCCGAAAAGGCGGGATATGACAAGCGTGTGCAAACCTTGCTGAATGGAGTGTTCCGTTTGTTGCCTTCTGAGGGGCGTCTCACCCGTCTGCATGTGCGCGAACGGAAGGACAGCGATTCCGTCAGCCTGTATGTACCGGAATTCAATATTGAGAATCACCGGTTCCGTAGTCGGCTTACTTTTGTAGAAGAAGGACATACACAGCATTGGGAAACAGAGGGAGAAATCAATTCCGGTGAGCGCCGTGTGTCGGTCTGCATTCAGGCACCTGAACTGACTGTGCCTTACATTCGCCGCCGTTTGGGAGCGGAAGTGGCCTTCGACCGGTTGTGGTTAAGTTTCACGCAGCAGGAGGAAGATGAGAAAATGGTGTTGCTTGGTCAGACGGAGGTAGACGGACTGAAAGTCTTCCATCGTCGCTTGTCGCCGGAGCGTATTAACCTGAATCATGGGAAGTTGGATTTTCAGTTGAATGTGGAACCGCATGCCCTGGAACTGGACAGTTGCAGTACGATACGTTTCAATGACTTGCAGTTTCATCCTTATTTACGGGTAGAACCTCCCAGCCACCTTATGGCTTTCATACATCAACCCCTGTTTCCGGCTAAGGAGCTTTTTAACTCCCTTCCGCATGGACTTTTTGAGAACCTGGAAGGGCTTCGTGTGGAAGGAGAACTGGCATACGATTTCGAACTGGATGCCGATTTGGCTCGCCCTGACAGCCTGAAGTTTTATTCCGACCTGCGTCCACAGCATTTCCGGATACTGGGTTACGGAACAACCAATCTTGGTAAGATGTCTGAAGAGTTTGAGTATACGGCTTACGAGAATGAAATGCCTGTACGTACTTTTCCGGTGGGGCCGTCGTGGAATCATTTCCTTCCTCTTGACAGTGTGCCGCAGCTGATGCGCATGGCCGTATTGCAGAGCGAGGACGGAGGATTCTTTTACCATCAGGGATTTCTTCCCGACGCCATTCGTGAAGCGATGGTTTACGATTTGAAAGAACGTCGTTTTGCACGCGGAGGAAGTACAATTTCCATGCAGCTGGTCAAGAATGTGTTTCTGAATCGTCGGAAAAATATCGCGCGTAAACTGGAGGAAGCATTGATTGTCTGGCTGATAGAACAGAACCGGCTTACCTCAAAGGAACGGATGTTCGAGGTGTATCTCAATATCGCTGAATGGGGACCGGGAGTGTATGGGCTGTTAGAGGCATCAGAGTTTTATTTTGGCAAGCGTCCGTCGCAACTGACGCTGGAAGAATGTATTTATTTGGCTTCTATTATCCCAAAGCCGAAGCATTATCGCAGTTCGTTCGAAGCTAATGGACGATTGAAAGAAAATCAGGAAGGACACTTCCGGCTGGTAGCCCGCAGAATGGCGGCCAAGGGAGTAATTTCGGAAGCGGCTGCAGAAGGAGTCGATTTGTCGCGTGTGGTGTTGACTGGAGAAGCCGGAAAATGTTTCGCTGACAGTCTCAGCCTCTCCACGCCACAGCCTGTTCCTTGAGTTATTCTCCGAGGATGGTAGCCACGATGCGTCGTCCTCCTCCATGGTTGCGGAATTCACAGAGGTAAATCCCTTGCCACGTACCTAAGTTCAGTCGTCCATCGGTGATGGGGATAGATAGGCTGGCGCCCACCAGTGAGGATTTGGCATGGGCAGGCATGTCGTCCCAGCCTTCCAAAGTATGGTCGTACCAGGATTCGCGTTCGCGCACCAGGTTGTTGAATATCTTTTCCATGTCGCTACGAACGTCAGGGTCGCAGTTTTCGTTGACCGACAGTCCGGCGCTGGTATGTTGGATAAAAAGATTGAGTAGTCCGGTCTTGGGTAAGGCAGGCAGGTGACTGAGTACTTCGTCGGTCACGAGGTGAAAGCCACGCGCGCGTGCCCGGAGTGTGAAAGTAGTTTGTTGTATCATAATAATAAGCTGTATGAAAGATTACGGATTTTATCTGCTCAAAGATAACACAAATCTTTCAGAAGGAGGGAATATAGCGTGAAAAACCTCCTTTTACCATTCGTTCAGCCACTCGTCCAGTGTTTCTCCATCCGTGAAGAGCTCGGGCTCCAGTGCTTGGATGCGCTTCTTCATCCGCGATTTCTGCTGGTAGACTGAAGTAGGAGAGATGGCCGAAAGTACGGCAATCTGCGACACCGTAAAATGAAGTTTGATAAGAGTCTTTGGAGAGAGGAGAAAGGAAGCATTTCGCATAAGGGCATAAAAAAAGGAGTTCCGCTGAACTCCAACCTTTGTTAACCTTAAATCTAATACTATGAAAAACACATTGCAAAGGTACGCATTTTCTGTTTCTCTGCAAGTAAAATGATGCTTAAAATCTGTTTTATAACATCTATTATAATTTGCATTTGCCAGAAAGGTTTTTGTTAACGCTTCTTTTACTACCTTTGCTATTAAAAAATAGACAGATTATGGCATTTGAAGCGACGAAAAGAGAATGGGGAGAACTGTATGCGTTTTTCCGGCTGCTGGCCGACGGTTACGTGTACGGCGGTACTCCTGATGTGAAGAAGAACGAAGCGCTCCGTCTTCCGGTGGCAATGGTTCAGCGGGAAGAACATGACGGTACGCGTCAGTATATTTTGGAAAAAGATACCGTACACCTGAAAGGGGAAAATATAGACAAGCGGATTCCTCGTGAGGACTTTGCTACGGTGGCAGAGCTTATTTATGCAGCGATTCGTCAGAGCCGGGAGGATGATGTCACATCTCCCGATGGCGTAGAGGAGTTTTTGGATGAGGTAGCCATTTTTGATTTGGAAGCCAAGACGGACGACCGTACGGATTTTAGCGTGGCTTTTTACTCGGTAGATGCTCCGCTCACCGGATTCTGTGTCCGTTCCCGTCTGGGAATGATGATTCCGTTGCTTGACGGGGGAAGAACCGCCAATTTCAAGTTTGAGCAGACAGGTGTGAAGTTTGCTACCCCGACCGTCAACAAAATCAATGCAGAAGGTGAGGAGGACGATGTCATATCCCGTATGCTGATGATAGAGCGTCTGGGAGGCGCGCTGAAGTACAGTGACGTGGCCGATAAGATTTTCCGCAGCAACCTGTCCATGATTGATTTGCACATGGGACGACTGATGGCGGAAATGACACGTCTGATGTGGCTGGACGGTATCACGAAGGTGTCGGAACTGACGGAGGAAATCAAAAAGCTGAATCCGCTGAAGATAAAGGACGAGCTGATTACCAAGCATGGCTTCTATGAATATAAGGTGAAAGAGTTGTTGCTGGCTTTGGCCATGGGACTTCGTCCGGCAAAACTGTACAATGGAACAGATTCTGCCATTGCAGGATTCCTTTTCGTGACGGGTGACGGGGAAGTGTTGTGCTATCAGCGTGCTTTCCGCCAGACATTTGCCGATTTCCTTTTCCAGAACAGTCGCTTGGAGAAAGGTTCTACGGAAAAAGACAAGTATGGTTATCTGGAACGTGAAAATGGAGTGTACTACTTTAAACTGAATCTGAAAATCGGTTTGCTGAAGCGATAAGTCTTAGACAGGGATAAAAGAAAAACGGATTCTCCGACCGTCGAAGTCAGGGAATCCGTTTTTTTATGCATTTCCGTGAAGGGAATTATTCTTCGTGGTTGCTGTAATATTTCATGAACTGTGTACGTTCGAACGGGTTGATATCGCCTGCAGCTGAGGCATTCATTTTTCCTTTGAACTGTGCAATGGAATCATAGCCTTTGTCGTCCATCCATTCGGCCAGTTCTTTCTTCATCTCTTCAATCATCTGGTTGCCGTGCTGGTAGATAACGCTGCAAACTTCTACGGCAGCAGCGCCTGAAAGCAGAGACTTGATAACGCCTTTTCCGTTGTGTACGCCACCTGAAACAGCATAATCCAGCTGAGGAACTTCTGCCGAAGCAATGGCTGTCCAGCGGATGCGGTCAGACAATTCAGAAGGTGAACTCATGACGTTAGCTGTAGTGAAAGTCAGGTTGTCAATCTGGATGTCCGGCTGGTAGAAGCGGTTGAACAATACCACAGCAGCAGCACCGTTGGCATACAACTGGTTGATGAGTGCAACCGGATTAGTCAGGTTGCTGCCCAGTTTCATGATAACCGGGATGCGGACTACTTTCTTGATGTGGCGCAGGATGTCGATGTGACGCTGTTCAAAGCTTCCCGGTGTGTAATTCTTGCTGGTCTGCAAAGAAAGGATATTCAGTTCCAATGCATCGGCTCCGGCTTCTTCCATCAGGCGGGCAAAGTCTGTCCATTCGCTGTCACTGTAGCAGTTGATGCTGGCGATTACCGGAATCTTGCAGTGTTTCTTTACGTCTTCAATCAGGGTGATATGTTCGTTCAGCGCATGTGAGCGTACGTATGCTCCCAGGTAGTCGTCGGCTTCGGGTGAGCCATAGCCCTGCATGCTTCCTGCCTGCATGTTGATTTGTTCTTCGAATACTGATTTCAGTACTACTGCACCGGCTCCGGCTTCTTCCAGTTTCTGAATTTTAGCCAGGCTGTTAGTCAGTCCAGAACTACTGATAATAATCGGGTTGTTCAGAGTTAACCCTGCAAAAGTTGTTTTTAGTTGTGCCATATTCTTCTCGTTTTAATATACTCTATCTCCAAAAATTTTGCTGCCTACACGTACCATTGTACTTCCTGCCTGAACTGCCAGCGGATAGTCGTGCGACATACCCATGGAAATTTCCTTGAAGGTATCACAATCTTTAAAATAGGTAGCTTTCAGTTCGGTGAAGAAACGGTGAAGGCTCTCAAATTCGTTGGTGATTTGTGATTCGTCGTCTGTATTGGTGGCCATTCCCATGACTCCGCTGATGCATACATGTGTCAGCTCTTTCCACGGGGTGGTTTCCAGCATTTCGCGACAGGCTTCAAAAGAAAATCCGTACTTACTTTCTTCTTCTGCGATATGGATTTCCAGCAGGCAAGGTATCACCCGGTTGCATTTAGCCGCCTGTTTATCGATTTCAGCCAGCAGTTTGTAACTGTCTACGGCATGAATCATGGCGATGTAGGGTGCGATGTACTTCACTTTATTGGTCTGCAGGTGGCCGATGAAATGCCACTGAATATCGGCGGGCAGGGAAGCCTGCTTCTTGCTTAGTTCCTGCTCCTTGCTTTCCCCGAAGATGCGCTGTCCGGTTTCGTATGCAGCCAGAATCGCTTCGTTCGGGTGAAATTTGGATACAGCAACCAGACTGACCTGGGGAGGAAGTTGTGCCCGTACTTCTTTTAAATTAGACTGAATATCCATGGTGTGATAGGTGTTTGTTTATCGTTTGTCTGCATCCGGGAATTCCGGTTTTACGTCAGGTTCTGCAGAGTAGGGATATACGTCCATCAGTGCAGTTTCGGCAACAGATGCGATGACGTAGTCGGCCATTGTACCCTTCATGCCTTCGTCCAGTTTCTTCACGGCATCGCGCAGGTCGGCAGCCTGTACCAGTACGTTGGTAGCTGTTTTCTTTTCCGCCCCGCTTTTCTCGTCGAGTGTAATGAAGTAGAGCTTGCACTTGAACCAACGGTCGGCAGCTTCCTCGTCGCTGGGGAAGAGCTCGCTATAGTTGGCGCGTTTGATGTCGGATACAGTGAATTCTCCGCTGATGAACGGAGTGATTTCTTCGATAATACGCGATTCAGCTTCGGTGAAACTGAGTGCGTCCACCAGATAGGGTTCCGTTACTTTCTTGTTCATTCCGTTTTCGGCTACTTTCTCGTAACGGATTTTGCATTCAAACCAATTATGCATCATAATTTTTCTTGCTTTTCAATTTGTAATAATTCACACAAAGATACGATTATAAATTGAATGAGAGAATAAATGGTTTTGAAAAATCAGTCAATTCTCGGTTTGCAGCGGTTTTGTTGCATGAATTCCTGAATGAGGTCGGTGTAATTCCCTTGAATCAGAATGTGGTGGTTGCCCAGCGGATTGTGCAGGAAATAGTCTGCCGGCTTGTCTAGGCGTACCTTTAACTGCGTACGGCAACAAGTCACCATGTTGGTATTTTCGATGAGGTGTCCCGGGGACAGATAATATTCGTCCAGACACTCTCCTCCGCATTTGAAGAGGGTGACTTCTCCCGGATGTACAATGCCCTGGATGGCGATGCCGCTTTCTGTCTCAAAATGGTTGCGGATAATAAACTCTTCGGCCATTTTGGTCGGAATGGAGCAGTGTGCCAGCAAAACCTCGTTGCGTGCAAGGTCTACAAACGAAGGGTTGGCCATAAAGCCGGGCTTTCCGATGAGCTCTTTTACCATCAGTAAAGTCATAATGGACTGCAGGTCGCCTTCGCATCCGGCAGGTATTCCTTCGTCATTCAGCAAAGAAAGGGCCAGGCAGCCTGTGGTTTTCAGGCTCTGAATCAGTGAGAAGCAGGACAGGGTAAGAGCGTCCAAGTTTTCTTCCTGACATACACGCCGGATGGCCTTATACAATCGCATGGCCCGAAGCAGCTCTTCCGGGGTTGCTTCCTGAATCCCTTTGGCGCGGTTGGCAAACAAGGAAGCTTCAGGTCCTATTTCGTCTTCCGTAATCTCGTGGAAGGCTTTTTCTACGGTTTCAATAGAGACGTCTGTGTAAGTCACTCCCCAACGTTGCCCGGCTAACAGGTAATCCACATGACTGGCTACCAGCCAGGAGGCCGGAGTTCCGATTACACCGATGCGTTTCTTTTTCAAGGAACGTTTGGCGGCAAACGCCTGGTGGTGTAAAAGTACCTGATTTACCATATTGGGCACTGATCCATGGATGATTTTTACCTTCATGTCTCTCGACTGAATCCATGCCGAGATTTCAAGGGCGGCAGCCAGTGAGTTGTTCAGGCCGTCTGTCAGCAGGGTGATGGGATAGGGAAGGATGCTGAAAAAACGCACCACGGCGCTCTCTACGCCCCCGCTGGCTATGAATGCCATTTTGTATTCATGGCTGGGAATGCTTTCAGAGTCTGTATAGTTGACAAGGTGAAGGGTAAAATGTTTTTCCAGTTCCACGAACAGGTCTTTATGCTTTTCGTAGACTTGCTCCACCTTGTATGTGCCGGCTGTAAATATAATTAGGTAAAGGTTCATAATGCTTGAGTGTTTGGTTATCGATAGCAAACATACGGATTTTTTGGGTAGAAGACTTGGAAAATGCCTGAAAAGGCGTTAAACTTTACTTGGAGGGCCTTTTTCTCAAAAGAAAGGAGTAGCCGTATTTTTCTGAGCACAAAGTTGTTTAATTTCGACAATCGCTTTATCTTTGCATTTCAGAATCTTTTTTAAACTACAAAATATGCCAAAAATATCCATCAGAGGAACTGAAATGCCGGAGTCGCCGATACGTAAGCTTGCGCCTTTGGCTGAAGCTGCGAAAGAGAGAGGAATTCATGTATATCACTTGAATATTGGTCAGCCTGACCTGCCTACTCCACGAGCGGCCCTCGATGCGATTCGAAATATTGACCGCAAGGTGTTGGAATATAGTCCCAGCCAGGGATATAGAAGCTATAGAGAGCGTCTGGTGGGATATTATGAAAAGTACGACATTCACCTGGATGCCGATGACATTATCATTACTACCGGAGGGTCGGAAGCTGTGCTGTTTGCGTTTATGAGCTGTCTGAATCCGGGGGATGAGATTATCGTGCCGGAACCGGCGTATGCCAACTACATGGCGTTTGCGATTTCGGCAGGAGCGGTTATCCGTACGGTGACGACTACCATCGACGAAGGTTTCTCTTTGCCGAAGGTAGAGAAGTTTGAGGAGTTGATTAATGAACGCACCAAGGGTATCTTGATTTGTAACCCGAATAATCCGACAGGGTATCTGTACACTCGCCGGGAGATGAACCAGATTCGGGATTTGGTGAAGAAGTACGACTTGTTCCTCTTCTCCGATGAAGTATATCGTGAATTTATCTATACAGGTTCTCCTTATATTTCTGCCTGTCATCTGGAAGGCATCGAACAGAATGTGGTATTGATTGACTCCGTATCGAAACGGTATTCGGAATGTGGAATTCGTATCGGTGCGTTGATTACGAAGAATCCGGAAGTACGCAAGGCGGTGATGAAATTCTGCCAGGCTCGTTTGAGTCCACCGTTGATTGGCCAGATTGCAGCTGAGGCTTCGCTTGATGAACCGGAAGAATATGCTCGCGAAACGTATGATGAATACGTGGAACGCCGTAAATGTTTGATTGACGGATTGAACCGTATACCGGGTGTCTATTCTCCGATACCGATGGGAGCTTTCTATACCGTAGCTAAATTGCCGGTGGATGATTGCGAGAAATTCTGCGCATGGTGTTTGTCTGATTTCAATTATGAAGGAGAAACCGTCATGATGGCACCTGCCAGCGGATTCTATACTACACCGGGCGGCGGTAAAAACGAGGTGCGTGTGGCTTATGTATTGAAGAAAGAAGACCTGGTACGGGCTTTGTTCATTCTGCGTAAGGCGCTCGAAGCCTATCCGGGAAGGGTGGATGAATGATGAGCAACTGGAAATTTTTTATTGCCCGACGGATTTACCGTAGCAGGGAAGGAGAGAAAGAAGTATCAAAACCGGCCGTACGCATTGCGATGGCCGGTATTGCTATCGGACTGGCTGTGATGATTGTGTCGGTGGCGGTGGTCATCGGCTTCAAGCATCAGGTGCGCGATAAGGTGATAGGCATGGGCTCTGATATTGTGATTTCCAGCATTGAAGGAGCTCAGCTTTACCAGATGAATCCGGTGGTGGCAAACGACAGCTTGTTGTCGGTGATACGGAATATTCCCCAGGTGAGTCACGTGCAGCGTTACGCTACGAAACCGGGTATGATCATGACCGCTGATAACTTTCAGGGAATGATTGTGAAGGGGGTGGCGCAGGAATACGACTGGACGTACCTGAAGGCACACTTGCAGGAAGGAGAGATTCCTGCACTGACGGACTCCGTAGCCAGCAACCGTGTGCTGGTTTCCCGCTCCATGGCCGACAAACTTTCATTGAAGGTAGGTGATAAGCTTTATACTTATTATATAGAAGGCAATGTGCGTGCCCGTCGGTTGACGGTGAGCGGGATTTTCCAAACCAATTTCTCTGCTTTCGATGATTATTTCCTGATAACTGACATGTACACGGTTCGTCGTCTGAACGGCTGGGAACCGGATCAGGTGGGAGGCGTGGAAGTGGCCGTGTCGGATTATCGTTTCTTGGACTCGGTGAATGATGAGATTCGTGGTCATATTCAGGAACAGACAGACCGTTATGGGGCAATCTATTGCTCTCGCACTTCAGAGGAACTTTATCCTCAGATTTTTGCGTGGCTTGACTTGCTGGATACCAATGTATGGGTTATTCTGATTCTGATGACCGGAGTGGCGGGTTTTACCATGATTTCCGGGTTACTGATTATTATTCTCGAACGTACGCAGATGATTGGGGTATTGAAAGCGTTGGGAGCCGACAACGCTTCCATTCGTCAGATATTCCTGTCATTTTCTGTTTTCCTTATCGGAAGGGGAATGTGCTGGGGAAATGTCATCGGATTATCGTGTTGTCTTATTCAGTATTTTTTCGAACCGATTAAGTTGGATCCGGCTACGTACTATGTCAATGCAGTGCCCGTGGAGCTTCATTTGGGCTGGATTGTATTGTTGAACGTGTGTACCTTGTTGGTGTCGGTAGGGATGCTGGTCGGTCCTTCTTATCTGATAAGCCACATTCATCCTGCAAAATCCATCCGTTTTGAATAAATCCTGCTTTAAAATCAAGAGCAAACAAATCTTTTTTACTAATTTTGCACTCTCAATTGATATCAAAGAATAAAATAACTACATAAAGTTATGGCAAAAGAATTAAAAGACCTAACCAAGAGAAGTGAAAACTATTCACAATGGTATAATGATTTGGTGGTAAAGGCCGATTTGGCTGAACAGTCTCCTGTGCGTGGCTGTATGGTAATCAAGCCTTACGGATATGCCATCTGGGAAAAAATGCAGCGTATCCTTGATGATATGTTCAAGGCTACCGGACATGTGAATGCGTATTTCCCGTTGTTGATTCCGAAATCTTACCTGAGCCGTGAAGCTGAACACGTAGAAGGCTTCGCTAAGGAATGTGCGGTAGTAACTCACTATCGTTTGAAGAATGCAGAAGATGGTTCGGGTGTGATTGTAGACCCGGCTGCCAAACTGGAAGAAGAACTGATTATTCGTCCGACTTCAGAAACTATTATCTGGAGTACTTATAAAAACTGGATCAACTCATACCGTGACCTGCCTATCTTGTGCAACCAGTGGGCAAACGTAATGCGCTGGGAGATGCGTACTCGTTTGTTCCTGCGTACAGCTGAGTTCTTGTGGCAGGAAGGTCATACGGCTCATGCTACTCGCGAAGAGGCTGAAGCAGAAGCACAGAAGATGTTGCACGTGTATGGCGATTTCGCTGAAAAATACATGGCTGTGCCGGTTATCAAGGGTGTGAAATCTGCAAACGAACGTTTTGCCGGAGCATTGGATACTTATACTATCGAAGGATTGATGCAGGATGGCAAGGCATTGCAGTGTGGTACCTCTCACTTCCTGGGACAGAACTTTGCCAAGGCATTCAACGTACAGTTCGTCGACAAGAACAATAAGCTGGATTATGTATGGGCTACTTCATGGGGTGTATCTACTCGTCTGATGGGTGCCTTGATCATGACTCACTCTGACGACAACGGTCTGGTTCTTCCGCCGCATTTGGCTCCGATTCAGGTTGTTATCGTACCTATCTATAAGAACGACGAACAGTTGAAACAGATTGATGCCAAGGTAGAAGGTATCGTCAACAAACTTCGCAGCATGGGTATCTCTGTGAAATACGATAACGCTGATAACAAGCGTCCGGGATTCAAGTTCGCAGATTATGAATTGAAGGGTGTGCCTGTACGTTTGGTTATGGGTGGCCGTGACCTGGAAAACAACACGATGGAAATCATGCGTCGTGACACACTGGAAAAAGAAACTCGTTCTTGTGACGGTATCGAAGAATACGTACAGAACCTGTTGGAAGAAATTCAGCAGAACATCTACCAGAAAGCATTGAATTATCGTAACGAACATATCTATAAGGTAGATACTTACGAAGAATTCAAGGAACAGATTGAGAAGGGTGGATTTATCCTGGCTCACTGGGATGGTACTCCGGAAACAGAAGACCGCATTAAGGAAGAAACGAAAGCAACTATCCGCTGTCTGCCTTTCGAAGCAGATGAAGAAAGCCTGACTCCGGGTGTAGATATGCTGACTGGCAAACCTTCTGCACGCCGTGTATTGTTTGCCCGTGCTTACTAATTGGCTATACTTACAGTAATATCATAAAAAAGTCCGGTTCTCTTGAAAGAGGGAATCGGACTTTTTTGATGGGCTTTATTCTGCTTTCAGACATTCCATATATTCTTCGTAACTGATGAACCGGCCACCCATTGACTTGAGGTGAGGCGTTTCAAACTGGCAGTCGATAAGGGTACCTCCGTGCGCATGGAGCAGTTGGCCCAGTCGAATCAGGGCAAGCTTGGAAGCGCTGGGTACAAGCGAGAACATGCTTTCGCCGAAGAAGCATGTGCCCAAGGTTACTCCATACAGGCCTCCGACCAGCTTGTCGCCTTCCCATACTTCTACGCTGGCGGCCAGGTTCTGTTCGTACATGCGGATGTAAGCTTCAATCATTTCCTCTCCCAGCCAGGCTCCTTCCTGTTCGATGCGGAGCTTGGAACAGTTCCGTATTACCTGTTCAAACGCATGGTTGAAGGTTACCTTATACTTATCCTTGTTCATCAGCGTGCGCATGGAATGGGAGATGTGAATCTCTTCCGGAAAGATGACGAAACGCTGCAACGGGCACCACCACTGGATGACTTTCTCGCGGAAGGAATACCAGGGAAAGATACCGTTGGAGTAGGCCAGGATAAGGCGGTCGACAGACAAGTCGCCTCCAATGGCCAGCAGGCCGTCGGGGTCTCCCCAATGCGGGTCCGGAAAAGCCAGTCTTTTTGTCAGTTGGAAAACCATGGTGTCTAAATTATTTAAGAATGCTCAGTTGATTGTTTTCGGTTGTTACCGTGATGTTGCCTCCCTGCTTCAGTGAGCCAAACAGAATTTCACGCATGAGCAGCGGTTTCAGGTGGGCGGCGATGGCACGGTCCATTTCGCGGGCTCCGTATTCCGGTTTGAAACCTTCTTTCAGCAGCCATTCATGTGCTTCGGGGGTCAGGTGTAGGCAGACGTGACGGCGAGCCAGCTTTTCATCCAGCTGGCGCAACTTCTTGTCGAGCACTTGCGTAGCCATTTCCCGACTCATGTCATGGAATACGACGGAAGCCGACAAACGGTTGAGGAATTCCGGTTTGAAGGTTTTCTTTACCTGACGAAGCATAGCCTGTCCGGTACTTACCTGGCTGTTGAAACCAATGGAAGCCTGATGCGCATACTGAGCACCGGCGTTGGAAGTCATGATAAGAATCAGATGGCGGCAGTCCGATTTCCGTCCTTTGTTGTCCGTCAGCACTGCATAGTCCATCACCTGCAGCAGGATGTTGAAAATGTCGGGATGAGCCTTTTCGATTTCATCCAGTAGCAGCACACAGTTGGGTGTTTTCCGGATGGCATCCGTCAGCAAACCACCATCTTCGTATCCGATGTAACCTGCCGGAGAACCGATAAGTTTGGCGATGGTATGCTTTTCCATGTATTCACTCATGTCGAAGCGTACCAGTGAGATACCTAATTCTGAGGCTAATACCCTGGCCACCTCGGTCTTTCCTACTCCCGTAGGACCGACAAACAACAGACTGGCCAGCGGCTTGTTCTCGTCCAGCAATCCGGCTTTGGCCATTTGCACCGCCTCCACCACTTGACGAATGGCTTCGTCTTGTCCGTAAATCTGTCCCGATATGCGTTCGTACAATGCTTCCAGTGAAGCGTTGTCTTCCTCCTTGAGTGCATTGGCATCAATCTTGCAGGTACGCGAAAGTACTTCGGTAACCAGCTTTCTGTCCACCGTCTTTGTACCGTCTGCGGCCGGATGAATTTCGCGGTAAGCACCGGCCTCATCAATCAGGTCGATTGCCTTGTCGGGCAGGAAGCGGTCGCTGATGTAGCGGGCACTGGCCTTTACGGCATACTCAATCACTCCCGGTTCATAGGTCACGTGGTGATACTCCTCATATTTTTCCTTCAATCCTTCTATGATGCGGATAGCCTCGTCGATGCTGGGCTCCTGAATGTCGATTTGCTGGAAACGGCGTACCATTCCTTTGCTGCGTGAGAAATAACGATTGTATTCTTCGTAGGTGGTAGAACCGATGAAACGGATGTCTCCCTGTTCCAAGTAAGGTTTCAGCATGTTGGAGGCATCCATCGAGCCATCACCGATTTGTCCGGCTCCGATAAGATTGTGTATCTCGTCAATATAGAGAATGGCTTTCTTTTCTGCGCTGAGGCTTTTCATCACACTTTTCAACCGCTGTTCGAAGTCGCCCCGATATTGTGTACCGGCCAGCATACTACCCAAATCCAGTTCGTAAATGCGGCTTCCTTTCAGACGTTCGGGTACCTCTCCGGCTTCTATGCGGGCTGCCAGTCCGTAAGCCAAGGCTGTTTTCCCCACTCCAGGTTCGCCGATGTGCAGTGGGTTGTTCTTGTCTTTCCGGCACAGCACTTCGATGGTACGTTCCAGTTCCATTTCCCGTCCAATCAGCGGATTGTGATTCTCCAGCTGTTCGTTCAGGCAGGTGATGAAATTCTTGGAAATGCCATGAGGTTCGTCTGAATCATTCTCATCCAAGCTGAGGTCGTCTCCATAGATGACTACCAGTTGGCTGATGAAATCCGGAATCCGTTCTTTCAGGTGTTTTTTCAGAAAATAGCAAGCCCAGGACTCCGGCAGCAGCAACATGGCCTGTACTACGTGAGGAATGTCCAGCACTTCGGCATTGGATGATTCCACGAAGGCATACGCATTCTGAAACAGCAGGTTGGATTGTACGGAAAACTGCAGTTCATAGTTGGTATCTTCCGGCACCTGTTCCATTTTCTGTGCCAGGTATTCGTCCACTTCCTCTTCCATCACCGGGATGTGACAGAAACATTCTTCTACGGCCTCCACAAAAGGGTCCTGGTTAAAGAGTGCGCTGAGAATATGCTCCGGAGTAATAAATTCATGGCGATAACGGAACGCCAGTCCCTGAGCAAACGACAGCGCTTTGTCTACATATACAGATTTTTCGATGTGACTCATTGATTCTTTACAGTTTAATTGTCTTCGGGTTCTACGGTCAGTCGCAGAGGAAATCCTTCCTCACGTGCCATCTGGGTGGCCTTCTGTGCTTTGGATTGTGCTACGTCGTAAGAATAGACGCCTGCCGTGGCCGATTGCTGCTGGTGTACTTTCAGCATCAGTGCCTCGGCTTCCTCCTGCGATTTGAAAAACACGATTTTAAGTACCTTCACCACGAAGTCCATAGTGGTGAAGTCGTCGTTGTGGAGAATCACTTTATAATGTTTGGGTTCGTGCAGCTCCACACGCTTTTTTTCTTTACATAACGATTGTTCTTTTTCCATTAGTCTACTTTGATATAGCGATTCGGACTCGCGTCAACGTGCCGTGTTTAGTGTAAATTCTTTATGGTCGTACATTTGTCCACGGGTATCGGTCACAGCCAGTCGGAAAGTGGCTGTACCCGTCTTGATACGTTTTCCGGCAGTGACGGTAGCCGTATACTTCACCCCGTTTCCCGGTAGAATCTGTTCCACCAAAATGGAAGGGGAGATATGCAGGTGTTTTATACTGCTGATTTCTGCCACGCTGGGAATCACGTTGTAGGCAATTTCATTTCCTTCGTTCATGATTTCGAAGATGATTTTGCTGCTTTCTCCCGAGCTGATGACATGGTCGCGGTCGTTATCTATGAAACGGATGTTCCGGATGTATAAAGAGGAGAGGGCAGACTGTGTATAGTCCGGCTCGGCGTACACCTGTTCCACGGGATAGTTTGCCCTGTTTTCTTCACGCGATTTTGGGGCTGTCAGTGCACCCCCAATGGCAGCTCCGGCCAGTGTGCCGACAATGCTTCCAATGGCAGAACCCCTGTAGCTTCCTCTCCAGCCATGACGGGAGTCGCCCACCAGTCCGCCGATAGCACCTCCCACACTATTGCCGATGGCGGCACCACCTACAATGGCACCGGTACGTTCCGGTTGCGTCGTTCCGCATCCGCTACTCAGTAAGGACACGATTATAAGTAAAATTGCGACTTTCTTCATGGATGTTTTCTTGATAAAAGTTTTATTTGCGGTATTTAGCTTTAATGGCCGGAAGTTCTTTCTGAATGTCATTGATACGACGTGCATCACTGGGGTGTGTACTCATGAATTCGGGTACCTTGCCACCAGAACTGGCCGACATCTTTTGCCAGAAAGTCACTGCCTTGTCAGGGTTATAACCCGCCATGGTCATCAGAATCAGTCCCATGTAATCCGCTTCCGTCTCGTGCTTGCGCGAGAAAGGAAGGGTTACTCCGTATTGCGCTCCCACACCGTATACCGTACCCGCGATGGTCTGTACTATCTCACTCTTTTGTGAGAGAGTCTGTCCTAATATTTGTGCGCCATACTGGGTAAGCATCTGCTGGCTGATACGCTCGTTGCTGTGCTTGGCTACGGCATGTGCTACTTCATGCCCCAGTACCACAGCTAGTTCATCGTCCGACGAAACCAATTTCATCAGTCCTTCATACACCACAATCTTTCCTCCGGGCATACAGAACGCGTTGATTTCGTCACTCTTTACCAGATTAAATTCCCAGGCAAACTCCTTGATTTCGTCAGAAAGTCCGTTGCTGCGCAGGTATCGTTCTGTGGCTGCGGCAATGTTCTTTCCCACTCGTACCACCATGGCCGTCTGGGTAGCATTGGTCGACTTCTGGGCGCTTTTTATATAGTCATTGTACTGAGTCAGGCTGGAAGAAAGCACTTCCTGGTCTGAAACCAGCAACAATTGTTTACGTCCGGTGAGCGGTACCGAACTGCATCCTGTCAGCATCAGCAAGGAAAGGACATACACACTTAGTTCTTTTTTCATAACGGTTTCGTTAGTTGTTCTACAAACATAACAAAAAAATGATGATTTTTGATTATGTTTGTGGCAATAAACTATAAAAAAGAGATGAAAAAGGAACTTTTTATAGCATGTTCTCTTTGCGGGACCATGCTGGTGAATGCTGAGAATATAGAGGTCACTACGTTTAAATACGCAGGACCGTATGCATTAGTGCAACCTTATCAGGTTGACAGTGTGGATGTTAATTCCAAGTCGTGGAAAGCGGAGTCACTGCTGGATACGCCGGTGTCATTTTCTTTGCTTGAAGGAGCAGAAGTAAAGCAGGCAAGTCAGTTGTCTCCGTCGGCAGGCTATGCCCTGCACCTTATGGGTTTTGTATTGGAAAATACACACTATGGAGAAGTGTCACTGAAGGTGGAAGGGGCTGAACACTATCAGGTGTATGTGGATGGCAAGCGCGTGGAAGATGCCTCGTTGTCGCTGAATCCGGCTACGCATCAGGTGGTCATCAAGTATCTCTCCATGCCGGGCGAAAAGAACGTGCCGAAGGTGAGCCTGGATGCCAAGCAGGACGGGGTATTTACCTTGCGTACTGAACAGGGCCGTCTGTTTACACTGGCCGATGTACTACATGGTACCCGCTTTACGGGTACTGAACTTTCAGCCGATGGAAAATACCTGATTACGTCGTACACTGTCACGAAAGAAGGTGGGGAAACGACTTCGCAGACCAAGGTAAAGGAACTGAAGACAGGCAAAATATTGGTAACCCGTGGAGAAACCCTGCACTGGATGCCGCGTTCCGTGAAATATTACTATGTACGTCAGGGTGTATCCGGACGGGAACTGGTAACGGTAGATCCTGTATCCGGACACGAGGAAGTGTGGGTGAACCATCTTCCGGAGGGCAGCTTTCAGATAGCACCTACAGAGGATTATCTGCTGTTTACTCTCGTACAGAAAGGGCCGGAAGAGAAGAAGGAAATCTATGAATTCATTGATCCGGACGACCGCCAGCCGGGATGGCGCAACCGTACGTATCTGGCCCGTTTTGATGTGAAGACAGGCGTGTGCCAGCCTTTGACCTTCGGTTACAAGAATGTATGGGCTACGGACATTTCTTCCGACGGACGTTATATTCTGATGATGACTTCCAACCACCGTATGGGAAAACGCCCGACCACCTTGTTCTCCGTGTACAAGATGGATGTGCAGACCTTGCAGGTGGAAGAACTAGTGAAAGATGACGGTTTCCTGACCAATGCGCAATTCTCACCCGACGGCCGTCAGGTATTGCTGGCCGGTACACCGGAGTGTCTGGGAGGCATCGGCAAGAACGTGAAGGAAGGACAGACCCCGAGCATGATTGACAATCAGCTTTACCTGATGGATTTGCAGAGCAAGCAGATTGAACCGCTGACCCGGACATTCAATCCGAACGTGATGCAGACGGTATGGTCAGCTGTAGACAATTGTGTGTACTTCACCGCCGAAGACCGTGATTGCATCGCGCTGTTCCGCCTGAATCCGGCAAAGAAACACATTGAGAAGGTGAACGTGCCCGAAGAGATGGTATTGGGATTCTCTGTGGCCGAGAAAGCCTCTTCGTTGTCGTTCTACGGAGAAAGTGCGTCCAACTCTCACCGCTTGTATGTGGTTGATTTGAAGAAGGATGCCTCCAAGCTGGAAGAAGATTTGAATGGGGAACTGAAAGATGTACTGTTAGGTGAATGCAAGGCGTGGGACTTTGTCAACTCCCGTGGGGATACCATTTGCGGACGCTACTACCTGCCGCCTCATTTTGACCCGAACAAAAAATACCCGATGATAGTCAACTACTACGGCGGATGCAGTCCCACAAGCCGTAATTTTGCCAGCCGTTATCCGCATCATGCGTATGCCGCATTAGGTTATGTGGTATATGTGGTAGAACCGAGTGGAGCGACCGGTTTCGGTCAGGAATTTTCTGCCCGTCATGTGAATACGTTCGGTGATTATGTGGCCGACGACATCATCGAAGGAACACGTAAGTTTGTGGAAGCTCATTCCTTTGTCAACGGTAAGAAGATCGGTTGCATCGGCGCTTCATACGGTGGCTTCATGACGCAGTACCTCCAGACAAAGACCGACTTGTTTGCGGCAGCTATTTCCCATGCCGGTATCAGCGACCACACCAGTTACTGGGGCGAAGGCTACTGGGGCTATTCTTACAGTGAAGTATCGGCAGCCAACAGTTATCCGTGGAAGAATCCGGAACTCTTTGTCGACCACAGCCCGCTGTTCAATGCCGACAAGATACACACTCCGCTGCTCTTCCTGCATGGAGCAGTAGATACCAATGTGCCGGTGGGCGAAAGTATCCAGATGTTTACGGCCCTGAAACTGTTAGGACGTGAAACGGCACTGGTAGTGGTAGACGGACAAGACCATCACATCAAGGACTATCAGAAACGCATCCAGTGGCAGAACACTATCTTTGCCTGGTTTGCCAAATGGTTGCAAGATGACCCGACCTGGTGGAACACCCTTTATCCTCCTAAAACCTTGTAAAACGGATGAAAATATTACATACTAGTGACTGGCATCTGGGACAGCAACTGTTTGAATACGACCGCAGCGAAGAACAGCAAGACTTTCTGCGGCAGTTGTGCCACTGGGTAGCCTCAGAACAGCCCGACGCGTTGATTGTGTCGGGCGACGTGTTTCATTATTGCAGTCCTTCGGCAGCCGCCCAGCGGTTGTACACGGATGCGCTGGTGGAATTTCATGAAACTTGCCCTTCCATGCAGATTATCATCACGGCAGGCAATCACGACAGCAGTTCCAAGCTGGAAATCAACCGGAATCTGTGGAAGTATGCCGGAGTTACCGTGGTGGGTTCTATCCGAAGAGACGAAGCCGGCCAGGTAGACTTGGAACGTCATATCGTGGAAGTGAAGAACGGTTGCGGCGAATTGAAAGGCTATGTGATAGCCCTGCCTCATGTGTATCCGCAAAACTTTCCGGCGCTCGATGAAGAAGTTCCGCGTGAGGAGCGGCAATCCCATTTCATCCAAACCTTGCTGAACCGTGTGAAGGAACGGAACCAGGGAAATCTTCCGGTAGTGCTGATGGCCCACCTGGCCCTGATGGGAAGTGACATTACCGGACAGGACGACGGACGCGGCGGCATGGAATACACGGATATCCGTCTGATGGGTGAGGGGTACGATTACCTGGCCTTAGGGCACATTCATTTTCCGCAAACCCTGCCCGGCGGACGGGCTCGTTATTGTGGTTCCCCGCTTCCGGTCAGCTTTGACGAGAGTTACGGGCATTCCGTCAGTTTGGTAGAACTGGCTGCACACGGTGCTATGCCCGAAGTGCGTACCTTGCCGGTGCGGAATGCGTGGCCCTTGAAGGTACTGCCTTTGCAGGCCGTGCCGCTGGAAGAGGCATTGGAGGTGTTGCAGGCCATCCCCGATGAGGAAAAGATGTACGTGCAGTTGCACGTCCGTATTCAGGATGTACCTCCGGCCTATTGCATGGAGCGGGCCTACGAACTGACCCGTGGCAAAAAGTGCCGTTTCTGCCGTTACAAATGGGAACGTGAAGTAGTGGAAACGCAGAAGGAGATTACAGAACTGGATGTAGACCGTTTGCAGACTTTTTCCCCGTCGCAGGTAGCAGCCATCTATTATCAGGACAAGTTTCAGCGGGACATCGCTCCGGAAATGCTCGACATGCTGGAGGAAGCCGTGAAACGGGTACGAAGTCAAGAGGAGGAATAGCACATGAAATTACAGAAACTGATTATTGAAAATATAGCCTCCATTGAGAAGGCGTGCATTGATTTTGAGCATGGACCGCTGGGTGAGGATTCCATCTTCCTGATTTGCGGACCGACGGGAGCCGGAAAGTCGACGCTACTGGATGCGGTGTGTCTGGCACTCTATAACACCACTCCGCGCTTGAAGCAGGCGGCCAATGAACGCTACCTGGACGAGAACGACAGCTTTTCCGGTACGGGTGAGGTGAGCATTGACGATTCACGCATGCTGATGCGGCGTGACAGTGTGTCGGCACAAGTGGAGCTGTGGTTTACGGATGCAGCAGGGGATGCCTTGCGGGCCGTGTGGAGCGTGGCAAGGGCGCGCAACAAGGTTGGAGGGAAAATTCAGAAAGTGGTCTGGACACTTTCCTTGCAGGATGGTACTCCGCTCACGAATAAGTCGACCGAAACACGTACAGAGATAGAGCAGCGTATCGGTCTTACCTTTGAGCAGTTCTGCCGGACCACGCTGCTGGCACAGGGAGAGTTTACCAAGTTCCTGAAAAGCAAGGAGGAGGAAAAATCGAATATCCTGGAGAAACTGACGGGCACGGAAATCTACTCGCGCATCAGTCGGGAAATCTACGTGATGAAGACCGAAAAGGAGGCGGAGTTGCAGGAGCTGAAGGCGCAGACGGGCGGCATTGTGTTGTTGACTGACGAGGAACTGGCCGCGCTTCAGGCGGAACAGCGTCAGGTGACGGAAGAAACCGCCACGATCCGCACACAGTTGAAGCAGGAGCAGGACCTTTGGAAATGGATGACTGATGAGCAGAAGTTGGCACATGATTTGGAAGAGACTGGAAAGGCGCTTCAGGCACTGACGGAACGGGTAGAGTCGGATGACTACAAGCGCAACAAGTCGTTGCTGGATGATTGGGACCGTACGGCTGATGTGCGTTTCCAATGGACGGAACAGGCGGCCTTGCAGCAGCGTATCCGTACGTCGGAAGAAGAACTGGAACAACTGAAAGAGAAGTACCGTTCGTTGAGTGTCGGCCTGGGGCAACTGGTGCGTATGCAAGTGCAGTGCCGGGAACAGTGGGAGGCGTGCGAGACGTATCTTTCCGGTGTGCAGGAAAAGGTGCCGGTGTACGAATCGTTGCAATCGCTTTCGGCCTTGTCCGACCAGATTCAGCACGCACTTCTGCAGTCGGAAGATTACCGGAAAGAGAAAGTACACAAGGCGGCAATGCATCAAAAAACGTTGGAAGTCCGGCAGGGAGCTACGGCATCGTATGAACAGGCCCGAAAGGTAGCAGAAGAAAAGCAGCAGGAGGTGGCAGCGTGCCGCATGCAGTTAGAGGATTTGCAAGTGGAGGAACTTCGGCAGAAGAAGCAGGAAGCAGACGCCCGGCTGGACGGATGGAAGAAATTGCGGGAGGCACTTTCTGTCCGTGCGGAAAAGGAACAGGCCTGGCTGGATGTGCAGAAGAACCGGAAAACTTTGCAGGACGATTGTCGGAAACTGCAACAGACGGTAGCGCAACTGAAAGCGCAGGCTGAGGTGTGCCGTAAGGAAAAGGAAGAAGTGCAGCAGGTGTACGACAAGCAGCGGATGTCGTGCGAGGACTGGGCACGCGAAGCCCGCGCACGTCTGTCAAAAGGCGATGTGTGTCCGGTTTGTGGCAAGGAGGTAGGTGATGACTTGAAGAGCGAGGCTCATTTTGTGTCGTTGCTGGAACCGGTCCGTGCGTTGCTGGAAGAAAAGGCACGTCGGGCGGAGGAAGTCTTGACCGCACTGGCACGGGCGGAAGCGGAGGTTCGCTCCCTGATGCGACTGGAAGAAATGGAGGCGAAGAAGGAGACTATTGCAAAAGAAGCTTATTCTCTGGCGGAAAAGACCGTGACAGATATGCCGCTTTATGCTATGGTGAAAGAAGCGGATGAGGTAGTATCTCAGGTAGAGCAAGCCTTGTCGGCGCAGCAGAAGGTATGCGGCCGGCTGGAAGCGCTGTGGAAACAGGCCGAGGAAGGACAGCAACGCCTGAACCGTCTGACGAAGGAACGGGAGGAACTGACCACTGCCTGCGAGCAATGGCACCGGAAGGTAGAGGAAGCCGATAAAGCCGTGTCCCGTTTGGAAACCGAACTGCGTATGCTGGAAGAGGCGCTTTCGCGTGAGGCACTGACCGTTTCTCAGTGCGTGGAGAAAGGAGAGACCTTGATTGTCTTTACGCCTTGGCAAGAAGCTTGGAAGACTGATTGGGAGAACTTTATTACCGCCTTGAAGAAAGAAACCAATCGGTATGTGGAACAGCAGACGAGGAGAGAGCAACTTTCGCACAGGGTAGAGTCGCTGGCTTCTCAGGTGGAGCAGGTGCAGTCTGTCCGTCAGTCCATCTTGTCGGAACTTCCGGCTTGGGAGCAGGAGACGGCAGAGACGATATTCGACGGGCCGTGTCCGGAAGGCCTTCCGGGACAATGGAACGCGCTGAACACTTCCGTGCTTTCTGTCTGCCATGCCATAAAGACATCGCAAAAGTTGAGGGAGGAAAAAAGCGCCGGAGTGGAAGCTTTTCTTGTCGGTCATCCTGAGATTTCCCGTGAGTATTTGGAGAAACTGGCCGGACTGGAAGTGGAGAAAGTGAATATGGCACGCCGTACTTTGCAGAAGTTGGACAACGACCTGACGAGCCGGCGGGCAGAAATGGAACGGGTCGGTCGGGAACTGGCACAGCATCGGGAACAGCGTCCGTCGGAAACCGAAGGGATGACCCTGGCAGCCGTAGAGGAAACCATTTCCCGACTGGAAGAACAGCAGACCGGGAAGTTGGCTCGTTTGGGAGCCATCGCACAGATGCTGGCCCACCACGAGGAGTGTCTGCAACGTATTCGGAAAGTGAAGGAACAGATAGAAGTGAAGCAAAAGGAGGTGGACAACTGGGCGGGAGTGGCTGCCTTATTCGGCAGTGCCGACGGCAAGAAGTTCCGTAACATTGCCCAGAGCTACGTGCTTCGCCAGCTGCTGGCCGGTGCCAATCATTACCTGAGCCGGCTGACCGACCGTTACCGTATGGAGTGTCCGCCGGGTGGACTTACCATTCTGTTGCGCGATGAATATCAGGGCGGGGTGAAACGTCCTACATCCACCATTTCAGGTGGAGAGAGCTTCCTGGTGTCACTGGCCTTGGCATTGGGATTGTCTTCACTCAACCGAAAAAGTCTTTCGGTGGATGTGCTGTTTATCGACGAAGGTTTCGGTACGCTGGACAGCGATTACCTGAACACGGTGATGGAAGCACTTGAGAAGTTGCACCAGATAGGAGGCAAGAAGGTAGGCATCATCAGTCACGTGGAAGCCCTGCGTGAGCGCATTGCCACCCAGATTCATGTGGAGCGGGTAAACCATACGCTAAGCCGGGTGGAGGTGGTCAATACGATGGGAAATATGTAAATTGCGGATTTTATAAATGATTGATTTTTAGTAGATTAAAATTTGGATAAAAAACGCCTTTGCGTTTGAACTAAAACGCAAGGACATTTCAGATGAAACGCAAGTACGTTTGAAGTAAAACGCACTTGCGTTTCGATCTAAACGTACTTACGTTTTTTCAGGTAATAGGGGATAACTTTTTTTTATGACAAAAAACCAGGTAGATGTCGTACTTTTGTGTCACAAAACTAAAAACATTATGATTATGTACAAATCTATTCTTCGTCCTTGGTTGTTCCGTATGGATGCCGAGAAAATTCACGGTCAGATTGTTTCTTTACTTCATGTTTATCGTCATTTTCCACCGGTGAAATGTCTTCTTCGTGCATTTTATCGTCCGAAGGCAACTCCGTTTCAATGGCGGAACCTGACTTTTGCCAATCGGGTGGGACTGTCGGCCGGATTCGACAAAGAGGCGAATTGCTTTGACGAGCTGAGTGATTTGGGTTTTGGTTTTCTGGAAGTAGGAACCGTTACTCCGGAAAAGGTAGCAGGAAATCCTTTCCCCCGAATCTTCCGTTTGCCGGAGGATCATGCGCTGGTTTCACGTACGGGCTTCAATAATCCCGGAAAAGAGGTTGTCCTGAAAAATCTGCAACGGAAACGGGAAGGGAAATACATTCTGGGAGTGAATATCAATACCAATACTCCGACCGATGCGGAGCGGGCCGTGACAGAGATTACAGATTTGTACGAGACTTTCAGTGCCTATGCGGATTATTATACGATAAACTGGGGCAGCATGACGCCTGAGATTCTGACTGATGTGCTGACTGCACTCGAGAGCTACAAACAGCGTTTACATAGACCAGTCTTCCTGAAGTTGCCTGCCGATGTGCCGGTGGAGAAACTGGATGCGGTGATTGAATTTGCAAAGGTGCATCATATTGACGGTTTCATTGCTACGGGACCTACCCAGGACCGTTCGCTTCTGATTCATTCCGCACAGACTGAAGTGGAACGGGTAGGAGCCGGAGGTATCAGTGGACTTCCGGTCATTCACAAGTCTTTGGAGGTGATGAAGCATTTGTCGGCACATGCTTCTAAGGACATGTTGCTGATTGGTGCGGGGGGTGTGATGACACCGTTTGAGGCAAAGGCAATGCGGAATGCGGGAGCTCACCTCGTACAAGTGTATTCCGCTTTCATCTATGAAGGTCCTGGTGTGGTAAAGCGTATTGCCGAGAAAATATGAGCAGTGGCGTACATGTTGTATAAATGATGGTGGCCGACCTGTAAGATATAATCTTATGGGTCGGTTTGTTTTTACAAAACACCCTTTATGGCTTTTCGGTTCAGTTCGATGTAATTGCCTTCTTTCCTTTTGAGAATGCCTTCTTTTTCCATCTTATTGAATTCGGTAGACAGGGCCGGACGTGTCACGTTAATGTATTCGGCCAGTTGCGTAAGGGTATGCGTCAGTTTCACGGTAGAAGTGTCTTTATCCAGCCGTTTCAGTAAATAGACCAGGATTCTTTCGCGAATGGTTTTTCGTGACAGCACGTCCAGTCGCATGGTGGTACACACGTTGCAGTTGCCTGATACGCAGAGAAAACTTTTCAGCATATCCGGATATTTGCTGATAAGATGGAAGGTGGAGTCCTTGGTGGCAGTCAGGAGGACAGACTTTTCCAGTGTACGGAATGTGGCGGGGAAACGGTTGTCTTTTTTGAACAGGTGAGGGGTAGCGAAAGCCCTGGGTGATTCAATGTGTTCGATTAAGACTTCATTGCCGTTGGCATCGATGATGTTCACTTCCAAAGTTCCTTCCAGCAATACATACAGATTACAGCATATATCTCCTTGTTCCAGAATAACCGTATTTTCGTTGATTTCCTGAAGACGGAAGTCGAGTCTTTTTAGAATCTCACTTTTCAGATAGTCCGGCAGTTCGCTGAAGAGAGGGATGGAAAACAGGTTTTCTTTGTAACAGTCATTAAATGTCAGGCTTTTCATCATCTGTGTTTATGCTTTTTTCACCACAAAAATAGACTTTTAGTTTAGTATTGTCAATAGGACAGGCCGATTAATCTGAAGGTATGAAAATGTTAATTGAAAGGGAGTGTCATATATCTTACACTTGTATTGATAATCTGGATGTATTTTTGTGAAGCAGGAATTAATAAAAAGATAAAGAATTACAGATGAGAAAAGCAAGTAGAGAAATGGATAGTCAGTGGGCTTTGGAGGTTATGCGTAAGGCCCCTTATATCACGGTCAGCTTTACCCAGGCCGACGGAAGTGCATACGGGGTGCCGCTTTCACTGGCTTGTACAAGTGAGGACGTGTGGTATTTTCATTGTGCTCCTGAAGGGGATAAGCTGGATGCCATTGCCGTGCATCCGGAAGTATGTCTTTCGGCGGTTACGAAGTGCCAGCCTACTGTGGGGCCGAAGGACGGCACGTTTACACTTCAATATCGTTCGGCCATCGCTTTTGGCAAGGCGGAACGGGTGACGGATACGGAAGAGAAGATTGAGGCGCTTCGGGCCATCAGTCAACGTTTCCTGCCCAAGCACATGGATGCGTTTGATGAGGCGGTGCAGAGAAGCCTTTATCGTACGGAGGTGGTACGGATTACTTTATTAAGCCCTCCCACCGGCAAGCGTAAGCAATATGACAAGAATGGAGATGAAATGAAATACGGCAGGATGGAATGACTTTGCCGCAGGCTATATCGTAAAATGTAAAGGATGATGGAACTGTTTGATGTGTATTCGGTTTTTCCCGTGAATGTCGTAAGGGGAAAAGGTTGTGAGGTATATGACGAGAAGGGGCAGGCCTATCTTGATTTGTATGGCGGACATGCCGTGATTTCAGTGGGACATTCGCATCCGTATCTGGTGAAGTGCATGAGTGAGCAGCTGCAACAGCTGATGTTTTATTCGAATTCGGTAGTGAATAAGTTGCAGGAAAGACTGGCTAATGAGCTGGGTGAGCTGTCGGGGTATCCTGATTATCGGGCGTTCTTTGTCAACTCGGGAGCAGAAGCTAACGAAAATGCCCTGAAACTGGCTTCGTTTCATACGGGGAAAAAGCGGGTAGTGGCTTTCAAAAACTCTTTTCATGGGCGCACGTCGGCGGCTGTGGAAGTGACGGACAATCCTGCTCTTCATGCACCGATTAATACGAATCATAACGTGTATTTTGCAGCCTTGGATATAAAGGAGGTGGAAACGGAGTTGGCCAAGGGAGATGTGTGTGCCGTAATTTTGGAAGGGATTTCAGGAGTAGGGGGAATCCAGGTTCCTGATGAGGACTTTCTGCGGCAATTGAGGGAACTGACGATACGTTATGGGGTGGTATTGGTTCTTGATGAAATACAGTCGGGTTATGGTCGTACGGGGAAGTTCTTTGCTCACCAGTGGGCTGGCATCAAGCCGGACCTTATCACTGTGGCCAAGGGTATAGCCAACGGATTTCCTTTTTCGGGAGTCTTGATTAGTCCGATGTTTGCCGCTCGAAAAGGAATGCTCGGTACGACGTTCGGTGGTAATCATTTGGGATGCGCCGCAGCTTTGGCTGTGCTGAAAATTATCCGTGAGGAGAAACTGATAGAGAATGCCCTTCATACGGGAACGTATCTGATGCAGCGGTTACAAGAATTGCATTCTCCGCTTATAAAAGAAATCCGGGGACGTGGACTGATGGTGGGGGTGGAACTGACCGTGCTTGTGAAGAAGGTACGCGAATCCCTGCTGTTTGAGGAACGGATTTTTACCGGCTATTCCGGACAGTATACATTAAGAATACTTCCTCCGTTGATACTTTCAACGAAAGAAGTGGATATATTTGTAGGGAGTTTGAAGAAAGTGCTGGATGATGTCCGAAAAAAAGCACTTGGACAGACTGCTGTTGTACAAGAATAAATGTGTAACAATACGAGACTAATATGAAAACAACTGAATTTATCGGGGCTGCGGAACGGCAGCTTCATGAACTGGTAAGTAGAATGATAGCCTATAATGCGGGCGATCCGAAGCGTATACAACATTTGATAAAAGTACATTATTTTGCCCGTATGATTGGTTTGGCAGAGCATGTGGATGAGGCTACTCAACTGATTTTGGAGGCGGCAGCCATTGTGCATGACATTGGTATCCGGATTTGTGAGCAGAAATACGGAGTCTGCGATGGAAAGCATCAGGAGCTGGAAGGTCCGGACGAAGCCCGGAAACTGCTGACGGACATGGGGACATTTTCTGAAGCACAAATAGAACGGATATGTTGGCTGGTAGGGCATCATCATACGTATGACTCCATTATAGAAATAGACTATCAGATTCTGGTGGAAGCTGATTTCCTGGTCAACATTTACGAAGATAATCTGCCGGCCGATGCCATTCGCAAGGTGAGAGAAAAGATTTTCAAAACTTCGGCAGGACGGGCATTGCTCGATATGATGTTTGGAGTTGAAAAACAGTAAATAGAAATTGATAATACCATGAAAAAACGATTTATCTTCATTTTATGTGGCTTGTTTTTATGCGCAGGTACGATAGCCGCCACAAATTACAGCGTGCTCCAGCAGGGAGCTGTCGGTGATGGAAAAACATTGAATACGAAGTCTTTGCAATCGGCCATTGACGCACTTCATGCAAAAGGGGGCGGGCAATTGTACTTTCCTGCCGGACGTTATTTGACCGGCAGTCTGCAACTGAAATCGAATGTGACACTTTACTTGGAAAAGGAAGCGGTGCTGTTAGGAAGTACGAGTCCTTATGATTATCCAGGCTTCAGCACCGAAAAGGAACTGAAAGTTAACAATGACCATTTTGACCAGGCATTGATTTATGCGGAAGGGGCAGAGAATATCGGCATTACGGGAGAAGGATGTATAGACGGGCAGGGCAGGGAACTGGCACTGACGATTGACAGCCTGCATCATACGGGAGAATTGGTGGACAAGCACTATAATACGTATCGCAAGCGGCCGAACACACGACCAAAGTTGCTTTTTATGCGTAATTGCCGGAAGGTGGAGCTTCGGAAGACCAATTTCCGGAGCGGTGCGGCATGGGGACTTTCTTTTTCTCTGTGTGCCGACCTGACGATTGATAGTCTGCATGTGGAAAATAGGGCATATTGGAACAATGACGGGATTGACATCAGCGATTGTAAGGATGTACGTATCTCCAACTGTTTCATCAACTCAGCGGACGATGGCATTTGCCTGAAGTCGCACAACCGGGGAGCATGGAACGACCGGGTATCCATTTCCAACTGCCACATCATCAGCAGTGCCAGTGCCATCAAGTTTGGTACGGAATCGTTGGGTGGATTCAAGAATGTGACGATTGACAAGGTCGTCCGGACATCAACTATGACCTGCGCGGACCAGCGGTGACGTTCTTCCATAATCCGTTCCCAAGTTCCATCTCAGGCATTCCGGGGCATGATATTGAAAACGTGAAGCTGGAGAATATAGAGATTGTGTGTCCGGGACGTGCTACACGCGGAATGGCCTATATGTCGGTGAGCCGCTTGAAAGACGTGCCGGAAAATGAAAAAGGATACCCGGAATTTACCATGTTCGAGGAACTGCCTTCATGGGGATTCTATGTGCGCCATGTGAAAGGGATTCAGATGCACAATGTCAAGTTGCGTTTGCAGGAAGATGATTTCCGTCCGGCTTTTGTGTTCGACAGGGTAAGCGATGTACGTCTTTCGGACATCAGCTTGCCGGAGAATAAAAAGGCGGGGCAGGTGGTGCTGCGGCAGACAAGCTTGCAATCGGCCGATAATGCGGTGAAAGAGTATGTCAGGGAAGTAGAATAGGTATCAGGAGTTACTTATATAAAAGCATGATGCCTTCCTGAGTCACGGAATGAATGGACTCGGGAAGGCATCATTATTTTTATGGCTATCGGATTTATTCCAAACAGGCATCCAGGTCTTTGATGAGCTGTTCCTTGTCAAGGTGCTGGCCGATGAAGACAATCTTCTGCATGCGGTCGCCATAGTGCTCGTCCCAGTCTCTCAGCAGGCCGGGCTCACGCTTCATCAGTTCCACGATTTCTTCTTCCGGCTGAGTGGCATACCAGAGTCCGGCTTCTGAAATCTGTTTCTGTCGTCCGGCTTGTTCGAACAGGAACGACATGTCGCGGTTGTGGGCAAAGTAACATACTCCCTTGGCACGAATCACATTGCGAGGCCATTTCGTTGCGACAAAGCGGTCGAACTTATGGATGTCGAAGGCAGGGCGGCGATAGTACACGAAACTGCTGATGCCGTATTCCTCCGTCTCACCTTCTTCATGGTGGTGGTGATGGTGGCAGCCTTCGTGTGAGTGTTCATGAGCGTGTTCATGATTGTGCTCTTCCTCGTGGTGATGCTCGTGTTCCCCATGGTGCTCATGTGCTTCATGGTGAGGATGCGCTTCTTCTTCGGATATGGGACGTTCTATCTCCCGAATCCATCCGGCAGAAGTGGCCACCCGTGCATAGTCGAAACGGCGGGTACCGACAATCTTGTCAAGGTCTACCTTGGCATAGTCGCATTCAATGATTTCCGCACGGGGCTGTAGGGTACGGATGATGCTTTTGATGCGTTCCCGTTCTTCGGGAGTGACTTCCGATACCTTGTTCAGCAGCACGGTGGTACAGAACTCAATCTGCTGGATGAGCAGGTTGGCAATGTCTTCCTCTTCCAAATCCTTTCGGGTAAGTTCGTTGCCACCGTCGAATTCGCTTTGCAGGCGGAGGGCATCGACCACGGTCACGATGTTGTCAAGGCGGCAGGTTCCGTACTTGGTGTAGGCACCGCCCAACTGGGGAATGGAACGGATGGTCTGGGCAATCGGTTCCGGTTCGCAGACACCACTGGCTTCGATGACGATGTAGTCGAAGCGCTGCATTTTCATCAGCTCAAATATCTGTTCGATAAGGTCGGTACGGAGGGTACAGCAGATGCAGCCGTTCTGCAAGGCTACCAGACTCTCTTCTTTCTGGCCTACGATGCCGCCTTTCTGTATCAGTTCCGCATCGATGTTGATTTCGCCGATATCGTTTACGATGACGGCAAACTTAATGCCTTCGCGGTTGCTCAGCAGGTAATTGAGCAGGGTTGTTTTTCCGCTTCCCAGGTATCCGGTAAGCAGAAGTATAGGTATTTCTTTTGTTTCCATGTGCAAATGTTTTTTTACGTGCCTGCAAAGTTAGTGTTTTTCTACAAACGGTGTGCGCTTCTTTTTCGCAGAAGCAGGTTTAACTTTCGTTATAGGTCGGTGTCACGTATGTGACAAAGTTTCTCTGCCCGAGGGCCTATCTTTGCACCCGTAATCAATAAAACGAATTAAATATGAAGACAATAGACTGGAAGCATACGAGTGTGGGACAAATTGTGGCCGATGATTTTGCAGCGGCAAGTGTGTTCAAGAAATATGGCATTGATTTCTGCTGTCATGGCGAAGTGACGCTGGAAAAGGCCTGTACCGATTTGGGACTGGCTGTAGAAGAAGTGGAACAGGCATTGCTCCATCAGGGTGAAGCTGGTAACGGACGGATTCCGTTTGCTTCGTGGCCGCTGGACTTACTGATGGATTACATTCTGAAGATACATCATCGGGGAATTCGTGCCCGTGGACCGGAACTGCTGGCGTTGCTGGAGAAGGTGGAACGAGTACATGGGGAAGCGCATCCGGAACTGCATGAATTGAGAGCACTGGTCAGTGAATCATTGGAGGACTTGGAAATGCATCTTCAGAAAGAAGAGAATGTGCTGTTCCCATATCTCTATGAGTTATATGCGGCAAAGGAACAGGGACAGCGTATGGCCCCGATGCATTGCGGTACGATAGCGAATCCTATCCGGGTGATGAAGATGGAACATGAGGGGGAAGGAAACCGCTACCTGCATATCATTCAGTTGACGAATCACTTCTCCGTACCTCAGGATGGCTGTGCCAGCTATCGTTTGCTGATGCAGGAACTGGAAGCGTTTGTGGATGCGTTGTTCGAGCATATCCACTTGGAAAACAATTTGCTGTTCCCCCGTTTTGAGGAGATTGAACGGGAAATTGTATGTTGATGGTTGGGTGTTAGGAAGGATGAATAAGAGTGTGGTGCATGTTGAGAAGTATGCGCCACATTTATTGTAAGTGGAGGTCTGTTTTCTGACTAAAATACCTATCTTTGAGGAGGGAAATAAGATAAAAAGAGACCGTTATGAATAGAAAAATTTTTGGAGTAATCTTATTGCTCCTGTTGAGCATGCCTGTATGGGCACAACAAGTGAAAGTTAGTTATGAATACCCGGTACATTCCCTTTCTGTGCCTTTGCAGGAATACTTCCAGATGCAAGGTGTACAACATCTGAGGCTGATAATCCGGGGCGAGTTTAATGGAAAACGTGCTACCTTTCAAAAGGTATCTTGTCGGAAAGGTGTATTCACAGAGCGTGAACTATTACCCGATTTCTTTCATTTTATATTGGAAGACAGTGTAGAGATACTTGACTTTATGGCTGTACCTTACAAGGAAGATAGTCTACGTGTCACTTGTTTCCATTCGACTGAAAACAACATGCCGTTGTTTACGGATACTGTGCGCATAGATAAATATAAGATTCTTATGGAGACGTATACACCTGGCGATGGTCCCGAAACCCCTATTATGAGTTATACTTCCGGTATTCCCATAGAGGGAGGTTTTTACTTTTGTGGTTTGCGTGGCTCCGGAGTAGAGCCACGCAAATGGTATGAGAAGTATGGCATTGACGATTATGTGTATTATACTATTCGGTTAGAGGAGGATACGTACTCTGAAGGAGCGATTAACGTCAGAATAACGAAGGGTAACTAGTCTTACTTCTCAGAAATCAGTAATCAATTTTATCCAAAATCCCTGCTAAGTAAGCAATGGTGACTCCGTAGTTGGTCATGGGAACATGCTGGGCGCGGGCTTGACCGATGCGGTTCAGCACATATTTGCGGTTGAACATGCAGGCTCCGCAATGGATAATCAGGTCGTATGGCGTCAGGTCTTCTGGGAAGTCCGTGCCCGACACGATGTCGATTTGCAGGCCTTCACCGATGCGCTTACGGAGCATATTCGGGATTTTCACTCGTCCGATGTCTTCTGTCAGCGGGGCATGCGTACATGCTTCAGCAATCAGCACCCGTGACTCCGGTGTGAGCTGGGCAATGGCATTGGCTCCTTCCATGTAGTAGTCGATGTCGCCTTTGTACTGGGCAAAGAGGACGGAGAAGGAGGTGAGTCGGCTTTCGGCCGGTTTCTTGTCATATACCGTGCGGAACACCTGTGAGTCGGTAATAATCAGCTTCGGCGGACGGGTCAAAGCGGCCAGCATGGCATCGATTTTGTCAGTGGTACAGCTCATCACCAGGCATTTGCGGTCCAGCAGTTCGCGGATAGTTTGTACCTGCGGCAGGATGAGGCGGCCTTTAGGGGCCTGGATGTCCTGTGGCATGACCAGCATGACGGTATCGTTTTCTTCTACCAGCCGGCCTACAATGCCTTGTGACATGGTTTCATCCGGCAGCTTGTTCCGCAGACTGCGCAGAATGTCGTCCAGTCCTTTTCCGGTGAGGGTGCTCACTAATAGGGGAACCTGTCCGCATTGCTGTTCGATGCGGCGCATGGTCTGTTCGGCATCAGACAATAGGTCACATTTGTTCAGTATCCAGATAACAGGCACATTCTTTTCCTTTAACAAGCGTTGCCAGTGTAACTCTTCGTCCAGGTGTTCGTCGGTACAAACCATCAGGGCGATGTCGGTCTTTTCCAGCGCACGCTGTGTCTGTCGGATGCGGAGTTCGCCCAGTTCGCCTTCGTCGTCGAAGCCGGCCGTATCAATGAATACGCAGGGACCAAGACCATGGATTTCCATGGCCTTAAAGACCGGGTCGGTGGTCGTGCCGGGAATATCCGACACGAGGGCTGTATCCTGATGCGTCAGGGCATTAATCAGTGATGATTTTCCGGCATTTCGCTTGCCAAACAGACCGATATGCAGCCGGTTGGCACGGGGAGTATCGTTCATACGTTTAATCAGGCTTTAAGTTCACACATTAGAAACGGAAGTCGCGTTTTCCTTCGGCAATCCGTTCCAGATTTTCCAAGGCTCTTTTGCGGATGGCGGGATTTGGAATCTCTTCCATCTGCTTGCGAATCATGTCTTCAGCCAGTCGGCGTGTTTCGGGTGAAGCATAGTCGCAGAGGTATTCCTGAAGCGTCATCAAGGCATTGGGGGCACAGCAGTTGGCTATCTGGCCCGTCTTGACCAGCGACATGAAACGGTCGCCCGTACGTCCTTCACGGTAGCAGGCCGTACAGAAGCTGGGGATGTAGCCCAGTTTCAGCAGCCAGGCCACGATTTCATCCAGGCTGCGGTGGTCGCTCACATCAAACTGAGCCGAGTTTTCTTCCGGCAGTTCTTCGGTAGCATAGCCTCCCACGCTGGTGCGGGAACCTCCGCTGATTTGTGACACACCGAGGGCAAGTACCTTCTCGCGTGAACGCTGCGATTCACGTGTAGAAATAATCATACCCGTATAAGGCACGCTGATTCGGATGACGGCTACAATCTTCTGGAATATCTCGTCGGAGATGGCATTCTCGAAGGTCGAGGCGTCAATGTCGTCGGCCGAGCAGATACGAGGCACACTGATGGTGTGCGGGCCTACACCGTAAGTCGCTTCCAGATGTTCGGCATGCATCAGCAGTCCCACAAAATCATAACGGTAGGTGTTCAGGCCGAACAATACACCGATACCCACATCATCGATTCCTCCCTGCATGGCGCGGTCCATGGCCTCCGTGTGGTAGGCATAGTTACTCTTCGGACCTCTGGGGTGAAGCTTTTCGTAATTCTCCTTGTGGTACGTTTCCTGGAACAGAATGTAGGTACCGATACCGGCCTCGTGCAGGCGACGGTAATTCTCTACCGTGGTCGCAGCAATGTTTACGTTTACCCGGCGGATGGCTCCGTTCTTGTGCTTGATGCTATAGATGGTCTTTATCGACTCCAGAATGTATTCGATAGGATTGTGAATCGGATCTTCTCCAGCTTCCAGTGCCAGACGCTTGTGCCCCATGTCCTGCAGGGCGATGACCTCACGACGGATGTCTTCCTGTGTCAGTTTCTTGCGGGCAATGGTCTTGTTCTTTACGTGGTAAGGACAGTAAGTACAACTGTTTACGCAGTAGTTTGACAAGTAGAGTGGGGCAAACATTACGATGCGGTTGCCATAGAATTTCTGCTTGATTTCACGGGCCAGGCGGTAGATTTCCTCCACCAGTTCCGGGTCGTTGCATTCCAATAGTACAGCAGCCTCGCGGTGAGAAAGTCCCTTGCACAGGCGAGCCTTTTCAATGATGGAACGTATCAGTTCCTTGTCCTGGCTTTTGCTTTGGGCATATTCCAGGGTATCGAGAATTTCTTCGTGGCAGATAAATTCTTCTGCCTTTTGAGAATCAATCTTGTACATAGCTGTAATGTAATTTATAGTGTTTTGCCGGGATAATCTCCTCGGCTTTTATCTATTTCGTAACCAATAGCAGCCAGCCGTTGTGCCAGCAGACGCAGTCCTTCGGCAGCTTCTGAACCCATAGAGACTTTATTGTCATACAAGGCATAATTCTTTCGCTGTTCTACCGGAGAGAGGTTGGGCATCACTACATTGGCACCTGCCAGTATGCCTTTCTCGCGCCCGTCGGGGGTAAGGCTTGCCAGGGCGGTGGTAGAAGGAATCAATGCCTGCGGATGCATCAGCCGGAAGATGGAAAGCAGCATGAGTGTCTGCGTGAGACTGCCGGGCGGGCAGGAAGCGAAAGGAGTGTCATGATGAGGTAGGAAAGGGCCGATACCAATCATCTGGGGACGGAATTGTTCTATGAAAAGAATGTCTTCCACCAGGTGGTCGACGGTTTGTCCCGGACTTCCCACCATAATGCCGGTTCCCGTCTGGAATCCGATGCGTTTCAAATCGTTCAGACAACGCAAACGGTTGGGCAGCAACATGCTTTCAGGATGCAAGCGACGGTAATGTGCTTCGTTGTGCGTTTCGTGGCGCAACAGATAACGATTGGCACCTGCTTGAAAAAAACGTTCGTAGGAAAGTGTAGGGCGTTCACCGAGTGAAAGGGTGATGGCCACATCGGGGAATTCGGTTCGTATGGCAGTCACCACTTCCGTTACCCTGTCATCGTTCATGTAGTTATCTTCTCCTCCTTGCAGGACGAAGGTACGGAATCCCAACTCGTATCCATGCCGGCAGCAGGCCAGAATGGTTTCCGCATCCAGTCGGTACCGCTTCAGATGGCGGTTGCTTTTTCGGATGCCGCAGTAGAAACAGTCGTTGTGACAACAGTTCCCTATTTCAATAAGTCCACGGATATAGATTCTGTTTCCGAAATGGCTTTGTGCTACGGCACGTGCCTTTTGCATGAGAAAGTCGAGGTCTTCCCCCCGGCACTCCAGCAGAAGGGTACGCAATTCACCGGGAGCCAGTGTCTGCTCCCGGTAAAGGCGTTCAATAAGTTCCCTCATGGGTTTATTCCTGGTTATTGTTTTCGTACTTCAAGGTACGTTTCAGCAAGTCTTGGTTCAACTGGCGTTTTCCGGCTACAGGGTCGTTGTGTGCGCTCGGGCCGGTTACACATCCGCCTTCGCAAGCCATCATTTCGATGAACTGTGCATCCACTTTTCCGGTCTTGGCGTAAGCACGGAGTACACCGATGTTCTTCTTCGTGAAGTCAGAGAACTGCATGATTTTGATACCGTTGGCTTTCGGGCCCAGGTAAGCTTTTACAGCTCCGGCTACACCGCCTGCCTGTGCGAATCCGTGTGCTTCACATACTGATTCGTATGCCACTTTGTACGGGTTGGCCTGTTCCAGTTCGATGCCCAAGCCACGGAAAATCGGGTGAAGTTCTTCGAATGTCAGCACGTAATCTACGCATTCGTCGCGCTGTGCTTCTTTTCTTTTAGCGATACACGGGCCGATGAAGACTACCTTCGCATTCGGGTATTTCTTTTTAGCAATGCGAGCCGCGTAATACATCGGAGAACCGGTGCTTGATACGTAGGGCTTCATGTCAGGAATATGCTTGTTCACCAGTTCGATGTACGACGGACAACAGGAAGTAGTCATGAACTTCTGTCCTTCTTCCAGTTTTTCCAGCAGTTCGTGTGCTTCGTTGCTGGTAGTGTGCATGGCACCTTCAGCCACTTCAATTACATCGGCAAAGCCGATCTCCTTCAATGCTCCGTACACTTGTTCGATAGTAGCCTTAAACTGTCCCAATACGGACGGAGCCGGAATGGCAATCACTTGTTCTCCCTTGCGGATAGCTTCCAGTACGTCGAACACCTGTGAGATTTCGAAGATGGCTCCAAACGGACAGGCATTCAGACATTTTCCACAATAGATACACTTGCTTTCATCGATGTGTTCGATGTAGTGCTCGTCCTTGCTGATGGCTTTCACCGGACAAGCTTCCTCACAAGGCACCGGAATGTAGACGATGGCGTGATACGGACAGCTCTTGTGGCAGATACCGCAACTGATACACTTGTCGTGGTCAATCTGTGCCTGACCAGTCTTCTTGTTAAAGTGTACAGCTCCCTTCGGACAGTTCATGTAGCAGCTTCTGGCCACACAACCCCGACAAAGGTTACTTACTTCGTAGTTCACCTGTACACAGGAAGAACATGCTTCGTCGATGACACAGAGAATATTTTCTTTGATTCTTTCCTTGCGTTCCAGTGTCTTGCGGGCATATTCAGAAAGCGGAGTCAGCTCGTCCGTTTCATCGGTCATATCCCAGCCCAGCAGCGGAAGCAACTTATATTTAGTAACGGCACGTTCCTTGTGGATACAGCAGCGTCCTACCGGCTGTGAGCGGCGAGGGCTGATTTCCAAAGGAATGCGGTCAATTTTTTCTACTAATTGATTTTCTTTCCATAAAGCAACCAGGTTTTCCAGCAATTTATGCCGGACAATCATTACGTTGTTTGTAAAAGCCATAATCGAAATAAAAAGGTTTGTTAGTTATTAGTTATCCTAAAATTATAGAGTCCGTGTGCGGTTTACTCTTCCGTTTGTCCCTCGGCAGCTCTCAGAATCAGGGTTGTAGCTCCCAAGGTAATAATAGCTCCGTCTTCAATGCGGATTTGGTCTTTCGGTCCTAAAATTTCATTCATCAGGAAAGTTCCTGTGATACTGTCGTTGTCGCGCAGGGTATAAATGATTTTCCCTTGCTTGTTCTTCTTGACATTGATGTAGCAATGCCGGCGGTCCAGACTCGGGTCATTGCTTTCGATAGGGATGTCGATGTCATTACCTTTGCATCGGCGACCGATGAGGTTGTCTCCCTCATGCAGCGGAAGCACCTGCTTGTAGGCAAATACGTTTTCCACGGCCAGTATGTTGCCGAAATCCTGCATGCCTTCTTTCTCGTCGATTACTTCTTCCTTACGATTGGCGGCATTCAGTTTCGATTTTCCGATACGGATGCTGAACTGCTTCTTGCAGTTGTCACAGATAAAAACGAGTGACTGTCCTTCTCCATACTTGGTTTCATCAAACTGGATGAAGTTGTCACATTTGGGGCATCTTACTCTTTTCATTCTGTTTAAAAGGGCGTATTTATTTTGAAGTGAATACCCAGGCATTCTTGAATTCTTCCTGATTGCGCAGCGTCTGCACTTTCTGGTAAGCTTCACCTGAAGTGGCATAACTATCCAGTGCGATGCGGAAGCGTCCGTTCGATTCAAGCACCTGGCAATTCTTGTATCCTTTCTGCTGGAATTTTTTCAGCTCACGTTGGGCATCGTCCGATGTCGGCAAGCTGGCTACGATGATGTAGGCCGTTTTCTTGCTTGCAGCAGGTTGTGCGGAAGCCGGTTTCGGTTTTTGTGTCGCTTTTGCTTCAGCTTTGGTGGCAGCCGTTTTGGTTACGGCTGTTTTTGCTGCAGGCGCGGCTGCAATCTTTTCTGTCTTCACGGCTACCGGTTTCAGCGTGTTTACGTTGTTACGGACACGCTTTTCGCTCTTCTGTTTCTTTACAGCCTTTTGTGCAACTGCTGCTTTCGGAGTCGTTTGTATGCTGGTGGCTACCGACTGGTTGCGGATGGCATCAAACATACTGATTGAGCCCAGCGAAGCATAATTCGCATCGTCCATGTACGTGTTTTCCACCGGAACGGAGAGCACGAAGAACAGGCATACGGCTGCAGCTATGGCCACTACGTTGCGCGTGAAATGGCGCAAGGAGAAATGTCTTTTCGGTTTGCTTGCCACTTCCTGCATTTCCGGAACCAACGGCTTCGGAGAAGAAACAGGCAATGTCTGCAGTTGCGGAAGCGTGAAACTTTCCAGCCCGTACAAGCTTGGAGTGAAGAAAGATGCGGCTGCCGGCTCAAAGGCATAACCGCCGTTCATATTATAGTAGATTGTACCCACGGTGTGCAGAGTGACCTGACCTTGCTGGTACAATTGGTCTTTTATTTCAGCCACAGTCTTTTCAATCCGGCGGGTTGCATCGGGAAAGTCGGTGTTAAAAGCTTGCATGTACGACTGTACCAGCAGCCCATCGTTCATTATCAGTTGCGGATTGAAACCAATGGTGCGGAGGGGCGGCATGAATTCTCCTTTCTGGATGGAATATGCGGCCTGCCGTTTGTGGGCAATGAATCCTCCCAAGCCGGGAACAATGACACAATCATTCTCCAGCAATAATACTTCTATATGTTTGGACAGTTCAATCATATTGCAAAAATAATACATTTTTCTCTTATGTGGAGTATCTTTCAACGGGTATTTTTTATACCGATAGGGGTTTAACCAACTCTTCTTTTTCTATCATGTAGTCTGATATATTCATGTGCCCTGTATCGAAACAATTGTAAACGCACGAAGCCCCCGGCACTGCCGAAGGCTCCTGTTTTTTATTCTCTTATCTCACTTTTCAATAACCGTCGATACAATCCATTGGTGGATTCTCCGTGTGTTCCATCACGTGCTCCTTTCATGCCAATATTTATTTGATGGAATGTATTTCTTTCCATTCCATCAGCAGTTCATCGGCAAGATATTCATCGCTAAGGCAATGCATATCCGCAACTCCATTACTTATAAGTTTATAAGTTTCAGAATCATAAAAAAAGCAAGTGCATCTTCATATTTCATCTGCAAGACTATTCCAAAAGACCTGTTCCACCTTCCCCTTTTATCGGGAGAAGTGGGACGGGAAACTTTCAGTGTACCATGAGTTACAGCATGGCGGCATACTTGCGTACCTGCTTCAGACGCTCCATAAAAGAGGGGTCTGCAGCCGCCTGCTGCATATTGCAATCAAGCTGCATCCGCATCAGTAGCGAAGCACTGATACCCAAAGCTGCCTCGAAGAGCATCGCTGTCTGCGTAGTAATCGGCCTGCGGCAGTTGAGAATGTCATTCAATACCTTGTAGGAGATGCCCATCTGCTCGGCCAACCTGCGCTGCGAGAGCTTGCGTTCTTCGGTCTCTTCCTTCAGCAGTTCGCCCGGATGTATAGGGCGTTGACAGATGTATTTTCCCATAATTATTCTATTTATAATGGTTTGATAATTCAAGTATATTGCAGATGGTCACCACCGTTTCCGATGAGACCTGTTCTACCGTGAACTCAATGCGGTACTGGTCGTTCACACGGATGGAGGAAATACCAGCCTTGTCACCTTTCAACACTTCATAATGAAGCGAGTGGATGACGTAAAGCTCTTCCACGCTTCTTGCTTGTTCCAGCACTTTGATGCGTAACTGGTAGCGTGCCACGATATTTGGCTGGAAACGATGTTTCTTGTCCGTCGTTTTCCCTTCCTCGTACAATTGGCGTAAATAGTCCTTATCAAAGTTTATCTCCATTGCTTTCCGTGTTATTATTCACGTAGCAAAGATAAGAGATTTCTTCCATATATCCACCAAAAAAGTGGAAGTATTTTATGTAACTGCCATCAGTCTCACCAATCATGGATAAATCCACTACCTTCATATATACCTCGTGTACATCCTTGTGGAGACTTCTTATTTTGTAGGTAGTAGCTTCCAATTCCTGTTGTCTGTTCTGTTCATTGAGCCAAATATAGACGATGCCGAAAATGACGAATAGTATCAGCACATATCCTGCCGCTATCTTGGAGCAGTGCGGCTGCAGCCGGGCATACTGATAAGCGCTCCGAACAAAAGAATGATAAGGAAAGAAAATGATTATTTCAGCAACTTCCGGTTTGTGTCCTCCAGAATGCGCATCTGCTGTATGGCTATCCGGTTCAGTTTGACGAGCCGTTCGCGCTGGGACAATCCTTCGTTGATGAGCACGGCATTCAGGCTTTCCATGTTTGACAGGCATATCAATTCGTTTACGCCTGCATAGTCACGGATGTTACCTTTCAAGTCTGGATGGGCATCGCGCCATTCAAGTGCCGTCATGCCGAAGAGGGCGACGTTCAGCACGTCTGCCTCGCTGGCATATATGCGGCTTGCCTGCTGTGCCGTCACTTCCGCCGGAATGAGATTTTGCTTGATGGCATCCGTGTGGATATAGGACTCATGGTGAATGCATTGCTGCCCGCTTCTGCCAGAAGGGGGTCGAATTCGACCCCTTTAAACGCGGGGTTGTTTAGTTGCTCCCACAGTCCGAGGTATTCCAGCGTGTTCTTCAGTCGCATCCAGTTCTTCACCACGTCTTTAGGCTCGGCAGGATTTTTCTTGCCGCCTGCCTTATGTTTTGGGTATATTCTATTCTTTTGTTCTCATTTTCAGTCTGTGCCAGAAGTTCCCCGTAACCGTTGATGGCAGTCAGCGGTGTGCGGAGTTCATGCGTGACGGTCAGCATGATTTTCCGGCGGGCTATCACGTCACTGTTCAGCGTATTGAGCATGGAAGTCGTAACAGTCGGTTTCGCTTCTTCCTTTTTTCCGAACAGTCCTAAGAAGCCTGTCCGTTTTCTTTTTGGGGGCTCTTCCTGCGAACTCTTGCGGGCTATTACTGGAACCCGTCGGGCTATTTTGTCTTTTATTTCTTCCTGTTCGTTGAGTACCAGCATGATTTTATTTAGCAGATTTTCCTTTTCAGCCAGCAGCCGGCAGACGCTGTCTATACGTTCGCTGCGATAGCTGGACTTGAACAGGCTGAGCAGACTGTCCACCTCCAGACGCTTCTTATGGTATATATTCATATCTTCCTCATTCCAGTCCAGCACGGTCTCACCAATAAGGGATAAATCCACCATTTTAACATATACCTCGTGTATGTCCTTGCGTAAACATCTTATCTTTTGGCTTGTAATCTCTAATTCCTGTCGTCTGTGCTGTTCGTTGAGCCAAATATAGACGATGCCGAAAATGACGAATAGTATCAGCACATATCCTGCCGCTATCTTGGTGCGCAGGTGTCTGGTTGCTATTGTTTTCTGTTTCATGCGGTTTACCTCATTTTATTTGTAATTTCTCCTATGAAAATGCAGCCCGCTTACCTTGCGGTAGCGGGCTGCGGTGTCTGTATGATGTTACCGGGCACAAATGCTCCCGCCCGGAATGGGAGTTCTTTTCTTTTGGGGTTATACTTCGGTTATTTTCCGTTACGGGCGGAACTTTTCCCGCCCGACGGTTTACTGTTCCTTCTTCAAGGTAGGCAGGCTGTTGCCGTCTTTGAGTTCGTAACGCCACTCTGAGCCTGCGCTCTGCAATGCGTTGTTCATGTCATCAACGGCATTCTGCCAAGTGATGTTACCACCCACCTTGGTGGCTTCGACGTCGGTGCCTCCCTGGTTGTAGCCGATGCCTTGTTCCTGATTGTTCTTCCAGTAGCAGGCGGTCACGGCGGTGTAGTTATTTCCCAACAAGCCGCCGATACATACACTGCCAGTGCTACTACCTGTACTAGTTACGTTGCCAATGGCATAGCAGGCAAGGATGCTGCTTCCTCCGTTGAATCCCACCACACCGCCGCCAGAGATATTCTCTGTGGGGGCTATTTCTAAGGTCACGTCGCCCGTGCATAGCAGGCGGTCAGGGTGGCACCGTAATTCGTTTCTCCCGCTATGCCGCCGACATAGGCCTCGCCCTTCACTGTGGCCGAGGAGCTGCACCCGGTGATGGAACCGCCCCGTTGAGAGCCCACCACACCACCTGCGAACGTTGTGCCGCTGACGCTGCCCGACACCGAGCAGTTTTCAATGGTACCCCAGCTATTTCCTACCACGCCGCCGGTATAGCCCGACCTGTGATTGCTTGTTATCTGTAAGCCCTCCATCACCACGTTCTTCACCGTACCAGCTTTACCGAGACAGCCGAACAGCCCCGCATATTGGCCATTTGTCGTAACGGTCAGCCCCGTGATGGTATGGCCGCCGCCGTCGAAGGTGCCGGTGTATGAGTTGCCGAAGCTTGTGCCTATCGGTGTCCAGTCGATGCCTGTCAGGTCGATGTTGTTGGTCAGGATGATGTTGATGTCTAACTTCCATTCTTCGTTCACCAGCTTGGCGATGTTCTTCAGGCCCTCGGCGTTGTAGACCTCGTAGGTCTTGCCGTCCTCCGACACGGTGTAGCCCGGGTCTTTTGCCGCAGCGAGGGAGACGGTGTAGGTATATTCCTCGCCCGCTTTCCATTCGGCATCGTTCTTCATCTTATAGACGAAGACCTTGCCGTTGGTGAATTTGCAGGTGATGAAAGCCGTGCCCGCCGCCACCGTCTGCGGGGCGACGAGGGCGATGTAGGTGTCGCCACCCTTGTCATAATACGGGGCGATTACAGCCGGGTTTCCATTCTCGGTGGAGAGGCCCGTCAGCCACACGAACATCTGCTCCTCGGTGTAGTCCGTCAGGACGACGGTCACCCGCGCCGTGCGGTGGGTGAAGCGGAGCGTGGGGTTGCCGTAGCTCACCGTCTGTTCCTCGGCCACGATGAGGTCGCTGCCCTCGAAGTCCTTCCGGGCACTTTGGTCGGCTTTTACCACCACGGCAGGCGGGGTTGTCTCGCCAGCGGTGTAGGGCCACCAGGCGGTGACGAGGCGGTCGGTGTGGTTGGTCCAGTAGTGCGGGTCATCGGAGGTCAGCATGGTGCTCTTTTGGTCGGCATCGGCAGCCGTTACGTTGTACGTCTTCACCGTGCCGTCCATCCGGACTGCCACGGAGGTGACGCCCTGCCAGTCGCCGTCTACGGGGGCACGGGTACCGACGGTGGCTGTCGCAGCGGGATTCAGCCCCGTGGCGGTGAAGACGATGGGTGTGCCTTCCGCCCCTTCCGGCAGGAAGCCCGCTTCGTCCTGCGTGCAGGCGGCAAAGCCGAGCAGCAGGGCGAGTGCTGCGGATATATGAATGGTTGTTCGTTTCATAATGCGTGTTGTTTAGGGGTTGTTATTGTTTCTTTTGCAGTACGGGCAGGCCGTCGGTGCCGAGTGCGTAACGCCACTCGCACTGTATGTCGGAGTTCTCGGTGTTCCACGTTTCGATGGCGTTGTTCATGTCATCAACGGCTTCCGCCCAGTTACCGTCTGTCACCTGCGTGGTTTCTCCGATACCGTTATTGACGCCGATGCCATCGCCAGCATAGTCGCTCCAGTAGCAGGCAGTCACGGTGCTTTTGAAATCGTTAAAAGAATTGGATCCCACCACACCACCGATCCTGTCGTCGCCTGAGACGCTGCCCAAGACGTGGCAGCAGGCAGTCACGGTGCTTTTGAAATCGTTAGAAAAATTGGATCCCACCACGCCGCCGACATCGCTGTACCCTTTAACGCTGCCCGAGGCGTTGCAAGCGATCACGGTGCCGTTGAGTCCCGTCTCGTAGTCAAGAAGCAGGTCGGCGTTCAATCCCATCACGCCGCCGACAAAATCCCTGCCGGAGACGCTAACCGAGGTGTTGCAGGCGATCACGGCGCCGCCTTCGTTGGATCCCATCACGCCGCCGACATTCAAGATACCTTCAACGCTGCCCGAGGCGTTGCATGCGGTCACGGTGCCGCTGTTGAATCCCACCACGCTGCCGACAAACCTCAAGCCGGTTATATTTACATTCTCCAGCGTCAGGTTCTGCACCTTGCCGTCGGAACCGAGGTTGCCAATCAGCCCTACAAAGTATGTTTCGGACTGGTTGATGGTCAGCCCGGTGATGGTATGGCCGTTGCCCTCGAAGGTGCCGGTGTATGTGTTATCATAGTTTCCTATCGGCGTCCAGTTGCTTTCGCCTTCGGCCACCTCAGGTAGAGTGATGTCGGCGGTGAGGATGATGTTGATGCCGGTTGCTCCGTTGTTCACCAGCTCGGCTACATGCATCAGACCATTGACAGTATAGACCGTAGTGGTATTGGTCGTTGTGTCGTAGGTATAGTCTTGCTGCTCCTCGGCTGCGCCTTCTTCGCCGCCACCGTTAGCCCAGCCGCCGATGGTGCAGCCCTCCAGCGTCAAGCCGGTGGCGTTCACCTTGACGGTGTAGGTATAGCGGTTGCCCGCCTCCAGCACGACGTCGTTCTGCGGGCGGAAGTAGAAGGTTCCGCCGCCAAGTTCCACGCGGATGAACGGCTCGCCTTTCGCAACGGTCTGCGGGGCGGTCAGTGCCTCGTAGCTGTTGCCGCTTGCGTGGTAGGTCTGGATGGCGGTCGGGTTTTCGTTATCGGTGGACAGGCTCACGAGGCTCACCGTGGCACCGTCCACGCTCGTGAATCCCGTACCGGGTTTCAGTTCGATGGCCACGCGTGCCGTGCGGTGGGTAAAGGTGAGTTTCGGGTCGTCAAATTCCACCGTCTGGTTCTCAGCAGAGATAAAGTCGCTGTTCTGGAAGTCTGCCAACTTGCTTTGGTCTTCGGCCACCTTCACGGCAGGCATCCGTGTGATGTCTGTATCGTCGAGGGGCCACCATGCCGATACGGTAATCGGGTCGCGGCTGGTCCAGTAGTGCGGGTCGTTCTCGCATGTGAGCGTGGCGCTCTTGCATCCGTCGTCATCCGTAGCCGTTACGGTGTATTCCTTTACCGCGTCGCCCATCTTGAGTGCCACGGTCTGTACGCCCTGCCAGTCGCCGTCCACGGTGGCACGGGTGGATGGGGCTGCCTGCGGCGTTGCCTCTACGGACAGTCCGGTGGCACGGATGACTACGGGATATTCACCTTCGGGCAGACGGTTATCGTCGGCCAGTTCGTCTTGTGTGCAGGCGGTGAGGGCTATCAGCAGCGCGGTGGCTGCGGGGATAAATAATCTATGTCTCATAATTCTTCATTCTTCATTCTTAATTCTTCATTGTCTTACAGGTCAGCGCCCACTTCTCCGCCGTCTATATCGTTCCACGGCGCAATGGTGGCTTCGCTGACTTCAAGGTTTTTGTTGCGTACCTTGACGGTATAGGTATAGTTGTTGCCCGCCTGCAGTGCGCCTTCGGGCACGGTGAGCGTGGCACGATAATTCTGACTTCTGTAATTCACAGTCAACGGCAGGGAGGCAGCTGTCTGCGGGAAGAGGATGACCGATGACGTGAGGTTGCCGTCTGCCAGCTCCATGGTCAGTTCTCCGGTCTGTGCCCCATCGTCTGCGGTGGCAATACCGTCGGCCGTGTTGAACGTACCGGTGAGTATCAATCCGTCCAGCGTGTAACGTTCAGGCTTGATCATACTGAAATCCACGCCGTCGCCCGCCTCGAAGGTAAGGGTTATCTGGCTCATGCTGTGATGGAAGGAGTGGTCTTCACCGCCTTCGGCTGTTTTGTCGGTGAAGCTCACTACCGGGCTGTTTTTGTCCCCCGTGGCTCCTGAAGCAAAGAGGAAGTCGATGGTAGGCTGGTTCTGCTGCGCCGTGGCATCGGTCGTGGCTGCGAGGGTGCCTCCCGCCGAGTTGTACGGATAGTAGGCGCGGAAAGTATGGGTCTTTACATCTTCGATATAGATGACCTTTTCTTCTGCCTCAAATTTCCCGTTCTTCAGGATGAAAGGCACGTTGCCGTACTGGGTGTCGTTACCGATGTCGGTGACGCCGATGCGGTCTCCGCCAGTCCAGGTGGTTCCGCTGGCGCGGGTGGCGGGGGCGATGTCGGCGATAAACCGGGCGGCCACGGGACCGTCATTGTTCAGAATCTCGTTGTCGTTATTGCAGGCTGCCAGTGCGAGGGCGAGCGCCGCAAGTGCAAAAAATCTTGTCTTCATTATATCTGTCATTTTATTAGTTACAAATCGGCATTTACATCATCACCTTTCACTTCTTCCCAGCCGGTAATTCCGGCTCCGTCCACTTCCATGCCTTCGGGAGTCTCAACCAGCGTTCCGCCGAGGGTCAGCGATTCGCCCTTTCCGGTGTTGAACTCCTTGAGAGCTTCCGTAAGGTCGCTTTTCAACGTGGTGGGGGTCGGGTTGCCGTCAGCATAGCGGATTTCGCCCGTCAGCAACTGTTCCGTGCCGGTCACACCCAGCAGCCGCACCGTGGCTTTCCACTTGCCGGCATCATCACCTTCGGTTATCTTGGTGAAGGGCAGTACGACGCTCGAAGCGGCTCCGTAGGTATCGGTTGCGAAGTCGAGTGTTCCGGCTGCACCCGTCAGATGGGCAATAATCTCCGTGATGCGTCCGGCGGCATCACCCGTCGGTTCGACGACAAGCGTCAGCTCGCGTACCTGCTGCTTCATTGCGGCGGTCAGCGGATAGTCCTTGTCTTTCTCGATGCTCACCTGTTTCGTATAGGTGAAGAACCATCCCGGGGCATTGTTCACAAAGGCATCCGTGCCTGCCCGGTTTCCCGTGGCTGCGGCAACGGTGGCGGTGGTGCCGCTTACCGTGATTCCTTCAGCCGGGTTCCACACCGCAAGGGTGTAGCTGCCCGGAGCAAACAGATGGTCGGGTGTATGGGTGGCGGAAGTCTCCGTACCCGTATAGTCGCCCATGTTGACCGTCCATGTGGCAGGTATGTCGATGCCCTCACCGCGGGCCGACCAGTCGGCTGTCACCGCAATCTTCCCGTAGTCGGGATGCGGCGTGTCATAAAGCGTGTCCTTCACGCAGGAAGAGAGCAGCACGGCGGCTGCCATTCCCATCATATTTATATATTGTCTTGCTTTCATATTATATTTTTTTAGACATAAGAACAAAAGAACAAATATTATAGGGTTAACCCCGTTGACCGTCAGTTCAGTCTTTCATTCTTCATTCTTAATTCTTCATTTAATTTTCCATACCAATGTCACACCGGCATTGATAGGGCCCCACCAGTCCTTTGTCTCGTTGCCACGGCGCACGCGCACACCGTCGATGACTTCATATTTCTCATAGTCGGCATTCAGGTAGCCCAAGCCGAGGTTGAAATCAAGATCTAATGCCTTGTTCAGCCGCAGCCGGTAGCCGGCAGTGATGCCGCCACCCATCAGGTCGCCCTGCTTGCCTGTTTCGGAGAGCTTGTAGTTGAACTGTCCGGCCTTGAACATAGCACCCAGATACCAGGCTTTCTTCTCGCCCATATAGTAACGCACTTCCGGAGCCACTTCCCAGAGGGCATAGCGGCGGTCCTTGTCGCTCCACGTCCAAGAAGTCCACGAGCCGTTTACGGCAATGCCCCACGACGGGCAGATGCGCCATTCAAGTCCTAAATCGGGTGTCAGGGTAGCCCAGCGCAGCAGGTTGGCACGCAGGGAGAGATGATAATCAGTTGGTGTTTTGGTTTCCGACGGCGTGTCGGTAAGAGTATTGGGTCGGGCTTCTTCCGCCTTGCGCTGCTCTTCGGCAAGCCGTTCCTGTTCGGCACGCTTCTCGGCTGCCAGTCGTTCGGCTTCCGCCTTGCGTCGTGCTTCCGCTTCCGCATCCGTCGCGGCTGTTTCCTTTACCGGTACCGTCATGCGCACAGTGACAAAGTCTCCCTCTGTCGCATGGTTGCGGGTGATAAAGTTTTCTTCCTTGATTTCCGCACGGATAATCAGTTCGGATTTCACACGGTTGGCACGGATCTTCGCCGTGGCAAGGTTCTCGGCTTCGCTGCCCAGCGAGTTGCAGTAGCCGTCAACCAGCAGCGGCAGCCTGCCGTTAAGAATTGTGGTTTTGTTTTTTTCGATACACTCCAACAGGCGGGCAAGTTCCGTGTCATTGCCATTCCAAGGCACATAGAACATATCCTTCTGCGGGACGAAGCGGAAGGTGTAGGTCGTGTCTGCTTTCTGCTGCGCAATGACAGGAAAAGTTACCGTCATCAGCCACAGAAACAGGGTAAGAAAAGTGATTTTTCGGCTCATGCTTTTATCTATTTTACTAAATCTAATACAATTTAAAATTTTCTGAAATGCAAAATAATAAAAATAATCTAGATAACTCCACTTTTTCTGATAAAAATATTGATTCTTGTGCAAAATAGGAAGTATTTGTTATTCAGGATATTTTTTTGTTTTTCAAACAATTTTCCCGGAAGCCTGTATCTTTTTTCGACAGCCTGGTGAACAACCTTCTTTTTCTCTGAACCAGCTTGTGTGATGGTCGGTTATCTGCCAATAACTTTGCTGCTTTTTCTGTTTTTGTCACTTTTTATTCGTATTTTTGCCGGAGAAAATGTAGAAATTCATTTACGCATGAAAAAAATGGGCTTGGGAATGCTCCTTGGGGGATTAGGAATGCTGGCAGGATGTCTGTCTCCCCAGCAGCATGGAGCAGAAAAGCAGGATGAAAATCAGGAAGTCATACAACGGCTGCAAGGCATCTGGCTGGATGACAACACGGAGGCACCTTTATTCAAGATTCAAGGCGACAGCATTTATTATGCCAGCCAGATTAATGCCCCGATGCCTTTTTCGGTGCACAATGACACGATAACGGTGTACAGTGCCCAGCCCATTCATTATTTCATAGAAGAATGCTTGTCGTACAGCCTGCGTTACCGCACGTCGGTGGGCGAGACGGTGAGCCTGCATAAGGCCGAATCGGATACGTTGTCGTTTGGTACGGTGGTTCCGGTGAAGGTGGTAGAAAACGGGGTGTTTGAGAAAGATTCGGTTATTTTTCACGGAGGAGAACGCTACAGAGGTTATGCGTACATCAACCCGACCAAGAAGCGGGTAACCCTTGTCAGCATCAATGAAGAAGGTCTTCCGGTGGAGAATATCTACTATGACAATATCATCCACATCTGTGTGTACAAGGGGAAGGAACGTTTGTTCTCCAAAGATATAAATAAGGAAATGTTTGCCCGCGTGGTACCTGCCGATTTCCTGAATAACGCCATTCTGAGCGATATGGATTTTGTGAAGGTGGATGAAAAAGGTTATCGCTACGTGGCTACACTTTGCATCCCTGACGGGGCGGCTTGTTATAATGTCCGGCTGGATGTGAGCAAGGAAGGAAGCATCGTTTTCTCTCGCTGAGCGGGAAGCTATAATGAAAAAATATCCTCCAGACTGTTTGGGTGAAAATCGCAGTCTGGAGGATATTTTTATTCTGCCTGCTCTTTGAGCGAACGGTTTACTTGTTCTATGTAATCGAGGATTTCCTGTCGTCCGGTCTTGCTCTCCGAAGACGAGATGAAATGCGGGGGCAGCTCTTCCCATTGTTCTTTCAGCGTGTCCAGGAAACGGTTTACGCTGGCCTTCGTCTTTCCCACGCTCTGCTTGTCGGCTTTGGTGAAAATCAGGGCGAAGGGGATGCCGTTTTCTCCTAACCACTCGATGAATTCCAGGTCGATGCGCTGCGGTTCCAGCCGGCTGTCGATGAGGACGAACAGGCAGGTCATCTGTTCCCGCTCCAGCACGTAGTATTCAATAAGCTTCTGGATTTTCTCCATCATCTTTTTTCCCCGCTGGGCATAGCCGTAGCCCGGAAGGTCTACCAGATACCATTCCTTGTTGATGAGGAAATGGTTGATGAGCAAGGTCTTTCCCGGTGTGGCCGAAGTCATGGCCAGTTTGGGATTCTTGGTCAGCATGTTGATGAGGCTGGATTTTCCCACGTTGGAGCGCCCGATGAAGGCATATTCCGGAAGATGAGTCTGGGGGCACATGTCGGCCCGTGAGTTACTTACGACGAACTCTGCGCTGGTTATGTCCATAGGTTATATCTGTGAGTTGTTTTATGCAAAGGTAATATAAAAACGGGATTCGGTGGAAGACTTCCTTGAAAATAATCTCCGCGAAATGGAGGCCGGTTCTTGTTTTATCCGTATTTTTGCCATTCGTATTAAAGAAACGATAAGCATGAATCAACAATATCCTTCAGTTTTACTGGAAAAAGCGGTGGGGGAGTTTGCCAAACTTCCCGGCATCGGACGGAAAACGGCCATGCGGCTGGTACTGCACTTGCTGCGTCAGGACACGGCCACGGTAGAGGCTTTCAGCAGTGCCATTTCTACCTTGAAGAAAGAGGTGAAGTATTGTAAGGTGTGTCACAATATTTCCGATACGGATGTGTGCCGCATCTGCTCCAACCCTTCGCGAGACGTGACCACGGTGTGTGTGGTAGAGAATATACGCGATGTGATGGCGGTAGAAAACACCCAGCAGTATCGCGGACTGTATCATGTGCTGGGCGGGGTGATTTCGCCCATGGATGGCATCGGGCCTTCCGATTTGGAGATTGAAAGCCTGGTAAACCGTGTGAAAGAAGGCACCGTTAAGGAGGTAATCCTGGCGCTGAGTTCTACGATGGAAGGAGATACCACCAACTTCTACATTTTCCGGAAACTGGCGGGCTGCGATGTGAAGATAACCGTCATTGCCCGTGGAATCTCCATCGGTGATGAATTGCAATATACGGATGAGGTGACGCTGGGACGTTCCATCGTGAACCGCGTGGCGTTTACCGGAACCCTTTAAAGATAGAAAGAAATGGAAAAAAGAATGACTCGTCTGCTCCGCGTGCTGGAAGCGGAATTTGCCTTGTTCTGGATACTGGTCGTGGCAGGGTGTGTGTTGTATGAAACGGATGTGTTGCCTCAGGGAAGTATGGTGGGCGATGCACAGGCAGAATACATCTTGCAGACTGTCGGCATCTTGCTGACGGTGTGTCTGATACCCTTGTCGCTGCGCATGTTCAGCCTTTCGCTGACACGCTATGTCCGTCAGTTGTCCTTGCCCGAAGCGCTGGTGAGCTACCGCCGCTGGTGTGAAATCCGTCTGGCCATGCTGCTGGCCCCGGCGCTGTTCAATCTGACGGTGTACTATACCACGCTCGATGTTACCAGTCTGTTGTGCATGGGCATGCTGCTGGTAGCTTCGCTGTTTTGTGTGCCGGGACGCGGCCGCCTGATGCGGGAACTTGATTTACAGAAAGACGAACCGGAAAAATGAACACGCCATGAAACAGGGAAATATCAGTCTCCGCGCACCCGAGCCGGAAGATTTGGAGATGATGCTCTCGTTTGAGAACGATGCGGCACTTTGGGAGCTGGGTACGGCTACGGGCCCTTATTCCCGCTATCAGATGAAACGCTACATTGCGGAGAGTCAGAATGACTTGTATGCCGACGGGCAACTTCGGCTGATGATTGTGTGCGAGGGGCAGGGAGTGGCCGGTATTGTGGATGTGTTTTCCTTTGATGCACGTCACAACCGGGCGGAGGTAGGAATTGTAGTGCGGAAAGACTTGCGGGGGCAGGGGATGGCGCAGGCGGCGCTTTCTCTTCTAGAATCGCATTGTTTCTCCTTGTTAGGCCTCCGGCAATTGTATGCCTATGTGCCGGTGGGGAATGTAGCCAGCCGGAAGCTGTTCACTTCAGCGGGTTACATTGAATGTGGTATCCTGAAGGACTGGATACGGGTGGGCACTTCTTATCAGGATGTGTGTTTCTTTCAGAAAATCAACGGAATATAGATTGTCGTAAAACCCTTTAAAACAGGGTTGAAAAAACGCCTTTGCGTTTTAACTTAAACGCCTTTACGTTTTAGGTAAAACGCAAGGGCGTTTTACTTTAAATGCACTTGCGTTTGAAAGTAAACGCTTAGGCGTTTTTGAAAGCCGTTTCAGGGGGCTCTTTTTGAGGGAAAATACAATAAAAGAAAAAAGGCAACTCATCGTATTGGATAAGTTGCCTTTCTTCTTGTCGGGGTAGCGGGATTCGAACCCACGACCCCCTGCTCCCAAAGCAGGTGCGCTAACCGGACTGCGCTACACCCCGGACAATGTAATAACTTTTACTTTTTTGACTTCTGTCGGGGTAGCGGGATTCGAACCCACGACCCCCTGCTCCCAAAGCAGGTGCGCTAACCGGACTGCGCTACACCCCGAAGTGTCTTTCTCAAAAGCGATGCAAAAGTATGGCTTTTTATTTTAATATGCAAATCCGGACGCTCTTTTTTTGTAAGAATTTTTCGAAGATTTTTAAAATCATTTGAAATTCAAGGAAATAGAAAAAAATCTTTTTTTAGGGCGTCCGGATGTGCGTGACTTATTTCTGTGGCTTCAGCCAGCGGTCAAGCCAGTTGAAGAAAGTACGTTGCCACAAAATACCGTTCTGCGGTTTCAATACCCAGTGGTTTTCGTCTGGGAAAATCAGCAGTTCGGCAGGAATGCCTCTCAGTTTGGCAGCGTTGAATGCGGCCATACCCTGTGAAGCCAGGATGCGGTAGTCTTTCTCGCCGTGGATGCAGAGGATAGGAGTATCCCATTTGTCGACAAACAGGTGAGGAGAGTTGGCATAGCTGCGCTTTACAGCTGGGTTGTTCTTGTCCCAGTACGGGCCACCCAAATCCCAGTTGGTGAACCAGAGTTCTTCGGTTTCGAGGTACTGCTGCTCCATGTTGAAGAATCCGTCGTGTGCGATGAAGGCCTTGAAACGCTTGTTGTGGTGTCCGGCCAGCCAGTACACTGAGTATCCTCCGAAGCTGGCACCTACGCAGCCCAGGCAGTCTTTGTCTACGTACGGTTCCTTGGCGATGTCGTCGATGGCAGTCAGGTAATCGTCCATGCAGTGTCCGCCGTAGTTGGTGCTGATTTCTTCCAGCCACTCCATGCCGAATCCCGGCAGACCGCGGCGGTTGGGAGCGATGATGATGTAATCGTTGGCAGCCATAATCTGGAAGTTCCAGCGGTAGCTCCAGAACTGGCTCACGGGGCTTTGCGGACCACCTTCGCAGAACAGCAGAGTGGGGTATTTTTTGTTCGGGTCGAAGTCTACCGGATAGATTACCCACGAGAGCATGTCTTTACCGTCGACGGTCTTGGTCCAGCGGGCTTCTACTTTACCTAACTTCAGCTGCTTGAAGATATGGTCGTTTTCCTGCGTAATGCGGGTTACCTCGTTGGCCTTGTTCAGGTTGACGGTGAACAGCTCGTCAGCTTCGCTGATAGAGTGACGCTTGGTGAGAAGCTGTCCGTCGCCCAGCATTTCTACAGAAGCATAGTCGTACATGCCTTCTGTAAGCTGTTCCACTTCACCCTTCAGGTTTGTGCGGTGAATCATGCTGGTGGCATGCCATACACCGGTGAAATAGAGTGTCTGGTTGTCCGGAGCCCAGCAGTAGCTGTCTACGCCCGACTGGAAGGCTTCTGTAACATAAGTTTTCTTGCCGTTTTTCAAATCCATTACACAAAGGCGGTTGCGGTCGCTTTCGTATCCGTCGCGTTCCATGCTTTGCCAGGCAATGAATCCACCGTCGGGGGAGAACTGCGGGTTCGTGTCGTAACCCATGTTCTTGTCGGTAGTGTCTTCCTTGCAGAGATTGCGGGTCTGCTTGGTTTCCAGGTTGTACAGGTAAATGTCCGAATCGGTAGAAATAGCATATTCCAGTCCGGTTTTCTTGCGACAGGTATATGCGATGGATTTGGAGTCAGGACTCCACGTAAGCTGTTCGATACCACCGAAAGGCTTCATCGGCGATTCGTAGGGCTCGCCAGCCAGAATGTCGGTTGCTTCGCCCACCTTGTTCCCGGCAAACGGAGCCACGAACGGATGCGGTACGGTCTGTACCCATTCATCCCAGTGCTTGTACATCAGGTCGTCTATCACCATTCCGCTGGCCTTGTCCAGATCAGGATACTTGTCGACGGTGCGTTCGCCGTATTTCACCTGTGAGATGAAGAGCACCTTGCTCTCGTCGGGTGAGAACTTGAATCCGTCGATTCCCCCGGCAAATGAAGAAAGCTGTACGCGTTCGCTGCCGTCGGGATTCATTTCCCAAATCTGGCTGTTACCGTCGGCATCGGGTGCCAGGAAAGCAAGCTTGCTGCCGTTCTTGATCCATGCAGGTTCTCCCTCGCTGGCAGCTGTAGTGGTGAGCAACTGGTTGCCTGAGCCGTCGGCATTCATTACGTAGATTACCAGATGGCTCTTGTTCTCTTTCACGCTGTAGTAAGACACCGTGTAGGCAATGCGTTTGCCATCGGGCGATACACAGGAACTTCCGATGCGTCCCATGGCCCAGAGCGTTTCAGGGGTCATACGGCCGTCTTTTACCGTAACCTCCTGCTTGCCGATGATGGGGCCATCTGTCTGTGCGGCTTTTTCAGGACCTACACAGGCCGATGTGGCGAGCATCATGGCTGCTGTCATAGTCATAAAATCTGTTTTTTTCATGTGTTTATTTGATGGTTTAATCTGTGTGACAATTCTTTTCTGCAAAGGTAAGACAATAAATGGAAAAAGAGGAATGTAGCAGAAAAAAGAGCGCCCCTCGATGGCTTGTCTGTATGCCATTGAGGGGCGCTCTGCGGTATGAAGATAATCTTTTTATTTTTTCTTACCTCCCATGCGTTCCTGACGTTCTTTCTGGAGACGTTCCTGTTCTTTCTGCAGGGCTTCCAGTTTGGCCATCAGTCCGCTGGCCTTTTGCTGTGAAGGTTCCTTCTTGTTGGCTTCCAGCTGGGCGAGCAGTTTCTTTTCATCGGTCATGCGGCGCATAATCCACATGGTAATGATACCAATCAGACCGGAGATGAAATAGTAGTAGCTCAATCCGGATGCATAGTCGTTGAAAATGAAGAAGAACATCACAGGCATGATGTACATCATCCATTTCATGGCAGCCAGCTGTGGATTGTTGCCCATATCCTGCTGTTTCATCATGATAATCTGGTTGAGCACCGTAGTGATGCTGAACAGCAGACAGAACAAGCTCAGGTGGTTGCCTAACAACGGAATGTGGTAGCTCCAGCTGATCAGGTCGTCGTAAGCCGAAAGGTCATCAGCCCACAAGAATCCCTGCTGACGCAACTCGATAGCGTTCGGCACAAAGAAGAAGAGGGCCATGAACACCGGAGTCTGTAACAACATCGGCAGACAGCCGCCCATCGGACTGACATTGTACTGGCGATAGAGGGCCATGGTTTCCTGCTGTTTCTTCAGGGCATCTTCCTGCTTCGGATATTTGGCGTTAATCTTATCTACATACGGTTTCAGGGCACGCATCTTAGCAGATGAGATGAAAGACTTCCAGGTGGTGGGGAGTACCAGTACCTTGACGATGATGGTCATAAGCAGGATAACCATACCCATGCTCAGTCCCCAGCCTGACAACCAGTCGAACAAGTTGATGGTAAACCAGCGGTTAATCAGGCGGATAATCGGCCATCCTAGGTAAACCAGGTCTTCCAGTTCCTGATCTTTATCTTTAAAGCTCAGGTCGTTGCTGGCCAGTAGTGTCTTGAAGTGGTTCGGACCAAAGTAGAACTGCAGGTGTGAAGCTTTGGCACCTGTCGGGTCGAAAGCTGTCTTCATGTCGGCTGCATAGTTCTTCATGTAGCCGCTTCCCTGCTGTTCCATCTTTGATTCGAGCGTAGCGTTGTCAAAGTTCTGCTCTGCCATGAACACACAGGAGAAATACTGATTCTTGAAAGCTACCCAGTCGAGTGATTCAGGAATGGTTTCTTTTTCATCCTTTGTTTCGCTCAAGTAATCGAAACTGTCGTCCACCGGTTTGTAGGTCAATGACGTGTAACGCTGTTCGAAGTTGTAACCTTTCTCCATCTGGCGGGCACGCTGTTTCCATTCGATGTTCATGCTCTTGGTAGAAGGAGAGAAGAAATTCTGCATGCCGCTGGCTTGAACGGTAAGGTCTACCATATACGAGTTGGGCAGCAGTCGGTAGTTGAAGTCCAGGTGTCCGCCGTTGGCTGCGTTCAGTCGCATGGTCACGGTAGAATCGGTCACATTGGTCGCCTCGAAATACATTTGTTGGCTGAGAATGTTCTCGTTCTTTCCTTCAAAACCGAAATTCATGGAAGCATCTTCGCCGTCGAACAGAACGAGAGGCTGCTTCTTCTGGTCTTTATACTCTTTCAGCAGGGCCTTGCTTACTCGTCCGCCTTTGTTGGAGAAAGTCAGCTGAACCAAATCGTTCTCCAGTACGGTAAACTGTTCCGTACCCTGTGCGGCCTGGAAGAAGAGGGACGTGCTGTCAGGGCGTGCAGCTTCAATGGCTGCAGCAGCCTGCTTTTCCTGAGCTTCTTCTTGTTGCTTGATAACCTGTTGGATAGAGTCCTGATAGTGCTGTGCGCGTGCTCTTTCTTCCTGGCTGGGACGGTTGTAGATACCGAATCCCACGATAACCGCTCCAATCAGGATAAAGCCCACTAACGTGTTTTTGTCCATTTCTATTTCTTTACAATGTTATGTTTGGTTTATTTGCTGATAGCTGCCTTGATGAAGGACAGGAACAACGGATGTGGTTTCAATACCGTACTGCTGTATTCCGGATGGAACTGTGTACCGATAAACCATTTCAAGGTCGGGATTTCCACGATTTCCACCAGGTCGGATTCCGGATTGATACCTACGCACTTCATGCCCGCCTTTTCGAATTCTTCCTTGTAGCTGTTGTTGAATTCGTAACGGTGGCGGTGACGTTCCTGGATGTGTTCGCTCTGGTAAGCTTCATAAGTCTTGGAGTTCGGGTCGATAACGCATTCGTAAGCTCCCAGACGCATGGTACCACCCATGTTCGTGATGGATTTCTGTTCCTCCATGATGTCGATTACATTGTGCGGAGTCTTTTCGTCCATTTCACGGCTGTTGGCATCGGCATATCCCAGTACGTTTCGTGCGAATTCGATGACAATGCACTGCATACCCAGACAGATACCGAATGTCGGTACGTTGTGTGTACGGCAGTACTTGATAGCTACGAACTTACCTTCGATACCACGCTGTCCGAATCCCGGGCAGATGATGACACCGTCCATGTCTTTCAGGTGCTCTTCAATGTTGTCGTCGGTCAGGTTCTCACTATTGATAAAGTGAATGTCGGCCTTGCGGTCATTATAAGTTGCTGCTTGTGAAAGGGCTTCCAGGATTGATTTGTAGGCATCCTGCAAATCGTATTTTCCTACCAGACCGATTCTTACCTTTTCAGTGGCATTGTGACGACGGTTCAGGAAGTCTCTCCACGGGCCGAGAGTAGGAGTTTCGCCTACCGGAAGTCCCATCTTTTCAAGGATAGTTACATCCAGTTTCTGTTCCTGCATACGCAAAGGCACTTCGTAGATGGTCGGCATGTCCATTGACTGGATAACGGCGTTGTCGTCTACGTTGCAGAACAAAGCAACTTTCTTTCTCAGTCCCATGCTGAGTTCGTGTTCTGTACGAAGTACCAGGATATCCGGCTGGATACCTACAGACTGCAGCTCTTTTACAGAGTGCTGGGTCGGTTTGGTCTTCAATTCACCGGCGGCAGCCAGGTAAGGTACATAAGTCAAGTGTACGCACAAAGCGTTCTTTCCTAATTCCCATTTCAGCTGGCGGATACTTTCCAGGTAAGGAAGTGATTCGATGTCGCCTACAGTTCCTCCGATTTCTGTAATGACGAAATCGAATTTATATTTGTTGCCCAGCAATTTGACATTGCGTTTAATTTCGTCAGTGATGTGAGGAATAATCTGGATGGTCTTGCCAAGATAGTCACCACGGCGTTCCTTATCGATTACACTCTTGTAGATGCGTCCGGTAGTGATGTTGTTGGCTTTGGTAGTTTGGATGCCTAAGAAGCGTTCGTAGTGTCCCAAGTCAAGGTCGGCTTCATGTCCGTCTACGGTTACGTAGCACTCTCCGTGTTCATAGGGATTCAGGGTTCCCGGGTCGATGTTGATATACGGGTCGAACTTCTGGATGGTTACGCTGTAGCCTCTGGCCTGCAGCAACTTACCGATAGATGATGAGATGATACCTTTTCCTAATGAAGAGGCTACACCACCTGTTACGAAAATATACTTTGTTTCTGCCACAATATGAATATTTAAAAATTAAATTCAACAGTTTAATGCTGCCTGCTTTCTTTTCTCTTAAGAAAGTGACAGCCCAAATGCCGGTGAGCAATATTTCTCCCGGCATGGAAGAACTACTTCTTCAAGTTTGCAAAATTATAAAAAAAAGCTGAACCCGCAAAAGTAAGTAGAGCAAAACCACGTTTAACTTTAAATATCCTTACGTTTTCCGATGGATGTACGAATGAAAATTTAAACAAAGGCGGGTAGAAAATTGTTTTTAAGTACAATTAGTAGGTGTGAAAGCTAACTTCTTTTAGAAATAAATCGTACTTTTGCACAAGATTTTAAGAATGACAAAAATGAAAAAGACTAGTCTTTTCTTGGTATTGCTTATGGTGTGCGGTGGGTTGGCCGCACAAGAAATGGAAGTGTCTTCGGATGCGATAAAATCGGATACACTAAAAAATGCGGTAGATTCTTTGAATGTAACAGCTCCTGTAGACAGCTTGCAGGATGCAGCACAGAAGAAAGTAGTTCCGGCTGTAAAGAAAAAGGTGGAACTTCCTCCACTGGAGGTGCGGAATTTCTGGCGGTTGATGCAGAATTTCCGTCGGGAGTATAACGCGCAGCTGGAGCGCTGGGATGATATTTATCTGCTGATAACGGGTATCCGTCCGAATCCGGATTATTATAAATTGTCGATGCCGGCTACTTATTATGAGGCACCGATAGAACAGGCCTTCAGTATTTCCGACTGGAAACCGCAGATACCTTTTATAAAAGAAAATGTGCTGGATGCGCAATTGCCTCAGGTGGCCGATTTGCGCCATTCTGTGCAGGTGGATAAGGCGGTAAATCGGCAGTTGCTTTCTTTTTATCTGTCTTACCCCAGTTTGGTGAAGCAAAATGAGGAGAATTTGAAAGGATTGAAACCGATTTATGGCGAAGTGCTTGTTGATCAGCCGCGGAAAGAAAATCTGCTGGATATGATGCAGAATGATGAGCTTCCCAATAGGGTAACGGAAAAAGACCTGTTGGTTATCAAACCTAATTTCTGGACCTTTGGCGGAAACGGTTATTTGCAATTCTCACAAAACTATATTTCCAAAAACTGGTATAAGGGTGGTGAAAGTACAAAATCATTGCTTTCCGGCTTCACCTGGCAGGCGAACTATGATGACAGACAGCGTATCCAGTTTGAAAACAAGATTGAATGGAAATTGGGCTTTATTACGGCACCTTCGGATACCGTACACAGCTACAAGGCTAACAATGACCTGCTTCGCTTGAGCTCTAAATTGGGTTACAAGGCTTTCAGTACATGGTACTATACTTTGTCGGCTGAGTTCAAGACGCAGTTCTTCTCAAACTATGAGACCAACTCCGATAACCTGGTTTCTGCTTTCTTCTCACCGGCCGAATTGAACGTCGGTCTCGGTATGGACTACAAGTTTATCAAGGATGGCGTGTGCAACTTGTCTGTACTGGTAAATCCGATAAACTATACCTTGTACAGTGTGGCCAGTGACAGGGTAGATCCGACAAAGTTTAACATCGAAGCCGGTCATAAACGGGAAAGTGTATGGGGTTCTCGTCTGGAATCTACATTGAAATGGAAAATGTTCTCCATCCTGATGTGGGAGTCCCGCTTGTCTTATACGACCAATTACGAGAAAGTGCTGGGTGAATGGGAAAATACCTTTACCTTTACCATTAATCAGTATCTTTCTACGAAGCTGTTCGTTCACGGCCGATTTGACGACGGGGTGACTCGTGAAGAAGGTAGAAGTTATTTTCAGTTGCAGGAATTGCTTAGTTTTGGTTTGAGTTATACTTGGTAAAATATTTGCTATGGATGTTTTTTTTCAGATGCCTTCGTTTGTAACGATACTGGATTTTGTGGGGACTTTTGCATTTGCCATAAGTGGTATACGCCTTGCTTCGGCGAAGCGGTTCGACTGGTTTGGCGCTTATGTGGTGGGACTGGCTACGGCTATCGGTGGTGGAACCATTCGTGATGTTTTGCTGGATGTGACTCCAGCCTGGATGACCGACCCGATGTACCTCATTTGTACGGCTTTCGCCATGTTCTTTGTCATCTTGTTCGGGAAGTATGTCATTCGCCTGAATAATACTTTCTTTATTTTTGATACCATTGGTCTGGCCCTGTTTACGGTTGTAGGATTCAGTAAGGCGTATGCGCTGGGTTATCCGTTCTGGATTGCCATTATTATGGGTAGTATTACCGGTGCGGCTGGAGGAGTGCTGCGTGATATATTTATCAACGAGATTCCGCTGATATTCCGTAAAGAGATTTACGCCATGGCTTGTGTGATTGGCGGACTGGTTTACTGGATTTGCCTGATGCTGGATATGGAATCCGTACTTGCACAGATTATTGGTGGAGTAACCGTGTTTGTAGCCCGTATTTTAGCAGTGAAATATAAGATTACACTTCCGATTTTGAAAGGAGATCCGGAGCCTTAGCCCCGAGAAGTCTCCTTACTTTTCGGCTTTTTCCGGGAATGTAGGAACACATTTCATCAGATACATGATTTTCCGCTGACGTTTGTACATGTAAGGGCTGGGTTTTCCGGAATTGTATTTTCTTGGATTCGGCAGACTGGCTGCAATAAGCGCACATTGTTTGCGGGTGAGTTGAGAGGCCGTGGTGTGAAAGTGAGCTTTCGCCACGGCTTCTGCTCCATATATACCATCTCCCATTTCGATGGAGTTCAGGTAAACTTCCATGATTCTTTCTTTATCCCATATCAGTTCAATCAGTACCGTGAAATAGACTTCGAATCCTTTTCTGACCCAGGAAGAGGAGGGCCATAGGAATACATTTTTGGCTGTCTGCTGGCTGATGGTACTTGCTCCTCTGGCTTTTTTACGCTTTTTATTTTCTTCTATAGCCCTGCTGATTTCCTTGAAGTCGAATCCGTTGTGGCTGGCAAAACGGTTGTCTTCAGAGGCAATGACCGCCATCGGAAGGTGACGTGATATTTTTTCTTTAGGTACCCATTTGTGCTTCATGGTCACCTTTTCACCTTTTACCAATTGTTCTACGCTTCGTATCACCATCAGGGGAGTGATGTAGACCGGAATAAATCTTAAGGCAATGACGGAAAGAATGGTAGATGCAAAGAAAAAGATAATCAGATTGCGTATGTATCTTAGAATTCGTTTTCTGTTCATTAGTGTTTGATGTGGGGATGAAAATTATGCCGAGTCTGAAAGACCCGGCATAAGGATGTTTGTTACTATGAAATTTCGATTTATTGCAAAGTTCCAGCTTCAGCCTGCTGAATCATCTGCTGGCTGGCATACATATATACTTCTACACGGCGGTTTTCCTGACGGCCTGCAGCGGTTGAGTTATCGGCTACGGGATTTTCTTCACCCATACCTGTGACAGACTTAATCTGACTGGAAGAAGCACCACAAGCTAACAGATAGCTTGATACGCTTTGGGCACGTTCTTGTGAAAGGTCCAGATTCTTCTGGCGGCTCTGTTCTGCAGTGCTGTTTTTCCAACCTGTATTGTCAGTATATCCGTAGATGGCTACGTCCATGTCCTTGTTCTGGTTAAGTACATTGTTGGCAAATTTGCTCAATGCAGATTTGGCAGAAGTGCTTAATGTTGCGCTGCTGGTATTAAACAAGATGCCAGAGTCGAAAGTTACTTTTACTGCCTGCAAGCCGTTGTTGTCGGTTACCTGCTCTACCTGTGCACCTTCAATCTGTTCTGCCTGTGCGGCAGCCTTATCCATCTTCTTACCGATTAGTACACCGGCACCTGTACCTACGGCAGCACCTACAGCTGCTCCAATGGCAGCTCCTTTTCCGTGGCCAACGACACCTCCGATTATTGCTCCTAAAGCAGCACCACTTCCACCGCCAATCATTCCGCCTTTGGCTGTATTTGTCATACCACATCCGCTAAATACCAAGCATGCGCTCAGTAAAATAGCCATAGAATTCATTTTCTTCATTTTGTTTCGTTTTTAGTCGTTTAGTTAATATGCAAATATAGGATAGTTTTTCATCGTTTCATTTACGCGGTGGCGTACGGAAGCAATAACTTCTTCGTTGTCAACATTTGACAGTACGGTTTCAATCATTTCTGCAATTTCGTACATCAAATCTTCTTTGGCACCACGAGTTGTTATAGCCGGAGTTCCCAGACGGATACCTGATGTCTGGAATGCAGAGCGGGTGTCGAACGGTACCATGTTCTTGTTGACGGTGATGTCGGCTGCTACCAATGCTTTTTCAGCTACCTTTCCTGTCAAATCCGGATATTTACTGCGCAGGTCTACCAGCATGGAGTGATTATCTGTTCCTCCCGATACGATGGTGAAACCACGATCCATCAAAGCCTGAGCCAATACACGGGCGTTCTTCTGTACTTGAATCTGGTATTCTTTGTATTCCGGTTGCATACATTCGTAGAATGCTACGGCTTTAGCTGCGATGACGTGTTCCAGCGGACCACCCTGAATACCGGGGAATACAGCCGAATCCAGCAATTGTGACATCATCTTGATTTCGCCTTTCGGCGTTTTCTTTCCCCATGGGTTAGGGAAGTCTTTACCCATCAGGATGATACCACCACGCGGACCACGAAGCGTTTTGTGAGTAGTTGAAGTCACGATATGTGCGTATTTCACCGGATTGTCAAGCAAACCGGCAGCAATCAGTCCGGCCGGATGTGCCATATCAATCATCAGGATGGCACCAACCTTGTCGGCAATCTCACGCATGCGTTTGTAGTCCCATTCACGTGAATAAGCAGAACCTCCACCTACAATCAATTTCGGGTGCTCTCTCAAGGCGATTTCTTCCATCTGGTCATAATCTACGCGACCCGTCTCTTTGTTCAGGTTATATTCGCATGGAGTGTACAGAATACCTGAAGTATTTACTGCAGAGCCATGAGACAGGTGTCCACCGTGTGCCAGGTTCAAGCCCATGAACTTATCGCCTGGATTTAATACTGCCAAAAATACAGCAGCATTGGCTTGTGCACCTGAGTGAGGCTGTACGTTTGCCCATTCAGCTCCGAAAATCTGCTTGATACGGTCGATAGCCAGCTGTTCGCTCTGGTCTACCACTTCGCATCCTCCGTAATATCTTTTCCCAGGATACCCTTCTGCATATTTGTTGGTCAGGCAAGAACCCATAGCCTGCATGACTTGTTCACTTACAAAGTTTTCTGAGGCAATCAGTTCAATACCTTTTAATTGTCTCTGATGTTCTTTCTCAATGATGCTAAAAATAGAATCGTCTCGTTTCATGATATAGTTGTTTTAAAGTGAAAAATCCTGTTAGAAGATAACTCCGACCGAAAAACTCAGAATGTTTTTCCGTTGTTCCAGCTTAATTTCTCCTTCATTATGCGGAGCCTCGGTCAGGTCGGTATTATAAGTGATAGAACGGATGGTGTTATGAAGCCCCACCTCGTAGCGGAAATCAAAGAAGATGTTGGATACGTTGACGGCCAGTCCCACGACTCCGCTGTACTGGAACGGATATTGTTTTTCCTTTATTTCCTGTTGGTGGAAGCCTGTAAATTCGGTTGAACAATGTTTCTCCCATACCCATGTCACCTTGGGGCCTATGAAAAAGGCCATTCCATACGGATGTACGTCAATGAACTTATAGCCGTAAAGAATGGGCAGGTCAAGTGTAGTCATTCTCTTTTTTATTAAGGCATTCTCTTTTAGAATTTCCGAGTTGGCTAATGTGCTGGGAATAGAAACACTTCCTTGAGTGATATTGCAGGAAAATTCCGGTTGTATGAAGTGGTGTTTCTTCATGTTGAAGCGGCAGAACACCGCAGCGAAATATCCCACCTTATAGTTGTTCTGTGCGAGTTCCAGTTCCTTCCCGTTGATAGAAATCTCATCCGTAAAGAACATGGAGGAGTTGAAGCCGGCTTTCACTCCCAGGTTGAAGCGCGGCTGTTTCAGCGTAACCATGGGCGTAGTTACGGCCTGTGCTTGCAGCTCACATACTGCCAGCACACCGCTTCCAATGAGGGTGAATAGGGCTTCTTTTATCATAAATCAGTTATTTCTTTTTTTCTACCGACCATCCGAACTTGCCGATTTTCTCTCCTAATTCGTAATATCCCCCATGGGCATAAACCAGTAGGTTAGATTGAGCCAGTTCAAATTTGCCGGTTTCCGAGTTCAGGTATTTATCGTCTGCTTTCACGTTGACTACGTCCGCAATAAACATGTGATGTGAACCTAAAGCGACGATTTCCTTTACCCGGCATTCAATGCAGAGGGGCGACTCTTCAATGAGAGGAGCCTGCACCATGGCTGCCTTTCCTGGAGTTAACTTCATCTCCTGGAACTTGTTGTAGTCTTTGCCTGAACGAACTCCGCACCAGTCTGTGGCAAAAGCCATGTCTTTGGTGGTCAGATTAATGACAAACTCCATATTCTTTTTCAGAATAGGGTAGGAGTGCCGTTCCGGCCTGACTGAAATATAACACATAGGTGGGTTGGTACAGATTGTACCTACCCACGCTACGGTGATAATGTTATAATCTTCTTCACAGCTGCCACATGTAACCAAGGCTGCTGGAAGAGGATAAATCATTGTACCTGGTTTCCAGTCCTGTTTCATGGTTTACAGAAGTTTGATGTTATCCTTCTGCTGCTCTTTTTCGCAGTAATGGCACTTCAACAAGCCTCTTTCCTTATCGATGACGTGGAACCATGTTTGCATCGGCTCGTTGTTACTGATACATTTCGGGTTGTTGCATTTTACGATACCTTTCAGTTCGTCAGGCATTTCCACTTCTTTCTTTTCTACGACTTCATAGTCGCGGATGATGTTCAGTTTGATTTTGGAAGCAACCACCGACAAGCGGCTGATTTCTTCTTCCGTAAAGAAGCGGTCGGCAATCTTGATGATTCCCTTCTTGCCTAATTTCTTGCTTTCAAAGTTGTTGCCTATTGTGATGTTGGCATCTTCATCTTGCAGTCCCAGCAAGGATACGACTGTAAATAACTTATTGGAAGGTATATGGTCAATGACTGTTCCGTTTTTCAGCGCAGCCACCTGTAATTCTTTCTTTTCACTCATAGTTACTTGAATTGAATAGTTTCCGGATTATTTTTCAGTATCAGCTTTTACCTCGTCGAGTGTAATTCCTAACACATCGCAAAGGATGGCCTGGCGGGCATAAAGACCGTTCTTGGCCTGTTGGAAATAGTAAGCTTTCGGATTGTCGTCCACGTCGTAAGTAATCTCGTTCACACGAGGAAGCGGGTGGAGGATTTTCAGGTTCGGACGTGTATGTTCCAGCATCTTGTTGTTCAGGATATACACATCTTTCACTCTTTCATATTCCATCAGGTCAGTGAAACGTTCCCGCTGAACACGAGTCATATACAGAATGTCTGCATCTGCAATGGTTTCTTCAGTGAAATCAGTATGTTCCACGTATTTGATGTGATGTTCCTGGCAATACAGCTTGTATTCGTCCGGCATTTTCAGTTCGTCCGGAGCTATGAAATGGAAAGTAGGATTGAAGTGTCGCATAGCCATCAGCAGCGAGTGAACTGTTCTTCCGTATTTCAAGTCACCTACCAGATAAATGTTCAGGTTTTCCAGTGTACCTTGAGTCTTATAGATGGAGTATAAATCCAGCATTGTTTGTGAAGGATGCTGATTTGCACCATCTCCGGCATTTACGATGGGCACCGGAGCCACTTCGCTGGCGTAACGTGCAGCACCTTCCAGATAATGTCTCATTACGATGATGTCTGCATAGTTGCTCACCATCATGATGGTATCCTTCAGCGTTTCTCCTTTAGAAGAACTGGTCACCTTCGGATCAGTAAATCCGATGACTCTTGCTCCCAGGCGATTGGCTGCCGTTTCAAAGCTCAGACGGGTACGGGTAGATGGTTCAAAGAACAGAGTGGCAACTACTTTTTCTGCCAGCAGGCGGCGGTTAGGTTTCTTTTCAAACTCTCTTGCCATTTCCAGAAGATACATGATTTTCTCTTTGGAATGTTCGGCGATAGTAACTAAACTTCTATTTTCCATGTTAGCTGTTTTTGATTACTTTTATAATACCGGAGTTCAAAGGTAGGTAAAAAAAATAGAAATCCCACTGTTTTTAGGATATTTCGGACTACGTTTTCGCATTTAAGAGGATATTGCGGAAAATAAGTCTTTGTTACAAAGATTTTCCGTAAATTTGCGGCTTAAAAGTCTAATTAATGAATATAATAAAAGTATGAGAAAGATATTTATATATGCAATGTGGGGTTTTGTGTTCATCTGCATTGCCGCAGTTGCCATCGTTTTTACGGCCATTGCAAAAGGTAAAATAGGGTATGTTCCCCCGGTAGAAGAACTGGAAAACCCGAATCTGAAGTTTGCCACTCAGGTCATTTCTGAAGACGGAAAGCTGTTGGGAACCTGGTCACTTAGTAAAGAAAACCGTGTGTATGTGGGTTATGAAGACCTTTCTCCCCATCTGGTACATGCTTTGGTAGCCACCGAAGACGTGCGTTTTGAAGATCATTCCGGTATCGATGCCCGTGCTTTCATGCGTGCGGTTGTCAAGCGCGGTATTTTCATGCAGAAACATGCCGGTGGAGGTAGTACCATTACCCAGCAGCTGGCTAAACAGTTCTATTCACCTACAGCAGATAACGTAATGGAACGTCTGTTGCAGAAACCTATCGAGTGGGTGATTGCGGTAAAACTGGAACGCTATTATACAAAGGAAGAAATCCTTACCATGTACCTTAATAAGTTCGACTTCCTGAACAATGCCGTGGGTATCAAGACAGCGGCCAAGACTTATTTTGGCAAGGATCCTAAAAATCTGAAGATAGAAGAAGCCGCTACCTTGGTAGGAATGTGTAAGAATCCTTCTCTCTATAACCCTCGCCGTTTCAATGAACGCTCCCGTGGACGTCGTAACACCGTACTCGACCAAATGCGTAAGGCGGGTTTCCTCACTCAGGAAGAATGCGATTCTTTGCAGGCGCTTCCGTTAGTATTGAAATTCCAGCCTGTCGACCATAAAGACGGACTGGCTACCTATTTCCGTGAGTACCTGCGTGGGGTGTTGACTGCCCGTAAACCAGACCGCAGCGATTACCGTGGCTGGCAGATGCAGAAATATTATGAAGATTCTTTGGCTTGGGAAACGAACCCGTTGTATGGCTGGTGTGCGAAGAATAAAAAGAAAGACGGTACCAATTACAATTTGTATGTAGACGGACTGAAGATTTATACCACTATCAATTCCCGCATGCAGCAGTATGCCGAAGAAGCCGTGTATGAACATGTAGCCAAATACCTGCAGCCTCGCTTCTTCAAGGAAAAGAGAGGGCGTAAGACAGCTCCTTACACCAATCAGCTGACACCGGAGGAAGTGGAACAGATTCTGAACCGCTCCATTCGTCAGAGCGACCGTTACCGTACCATGAAAGCTGACGGATGCTCGGAAGCTGAAATCATGAAAGCATTCAACACCAAATATGAAATGTCCGTATTCTCATGGGATGGAGAAAAAGATACAATCATGACTCCGCTTGACTCCATCAAGTATTACAAACATTTCTTGCGTGCAGGTTTCATGTCCATGGACCCGATTACGGGCCATGTGAAAGCATACGTGGGAGGGCCTAATTATAACTACTTCCAGTATGACATGGCTATGGTAGGCCGTCGTCAGGTAGGTTCAACCATCAAACCTTATTTGTATGCGCTTGCCATGGAGAACGGATTTTCACCATGTGATGAAGTCCGTAATGTAGAGCAGACCCTCTTCGATGAGAACGGAAAAGCCTGGTCACCTCGTAACAGCTCCAAGTCACATTATGGAGAAATTGTGACCTTGAAATGGGGATTGGCTAACTCCAATAACTGGATTTCAGCCTACCTGATGAGCAAGCTCAGTCCGTATGACTTGGTTCGCCTGATACACTCATTTGGTGTGTTAAATAAGGATGTTCAGCCTACCGTTTCCCTTTGTCTTGGACCTTGTGAAATTTCAGTAGGAGAGATGGTCAGTGCTTACACGGCCTTTGTCAATAAAGGTATCCGCACCGCTCCGCTATTTGTTACCCGTATTGAAGACAATGATGGTAACGTTGTAGCCACCTTCACGCCACAGGTAAATGAAGTCATTAGTGAATCCACTTCTTATAAGATGCTCGTTATGCTGCGTGCCGTAATTAATGAAGGTACTGGTGGCCGTGTTCGTCGCTTGTATGGCATCAAAGCTGATATGGGAGGTAAGACAGGAACTACCAACCGCAATTCCGACGGATGGTTTATGGGTTTCACTCCTTCGTTGGTATCCGGTTGCTGGGTAGGTGGTGAAGAACGCGACATCCATTTCGATACGATGCGCGACGGCCAGGGGGCTTCTATGGCATTGCCTATCTGGGGTATCTATATGCAGAAAGTCTATGCCGACAAGACATTAGGCTACTCTCAAGACGAGACTTTCGATATTCCAGGTGATTTCGATCCTTGTAAAGACCGTCTGACAGAGATAGAAGAAGAAAATACCACACGTCTTGATGACGTATTCTTCCAATAACAAAGAACGGCGGGAAGTTGCTTTTCCAACATGCAACTTCCCGCCGTTTTCTTTATATTTCCGCTTTCTCTTTTGAGAAACGTAAGCATTCGAAGAAATGCACCTTTTACACTTTGAGGTTTGGTTGTAGCTTTGC
>OHMI01000035.1_pt1 | contig 70482 bp, 56 predicted proteins | sample 1569271 | NCBI WGS metagenome assembly OHMI01 (sample SAMEA3879529, study PRJEB24766) | human gut metagenome | biome: human-associated habitat; feature: feces | place: USA | collected 1985/1987
TACCTGAGTACGACCGAACAGGCATACAACCTGATTTTTCTGGCTTCCTGTGAAGAGGAGGTATCGGGGAAGAACGGTATTGAGAGTGTATTGCCGCAACTCCCTCCCATTGCCTTAGGAATTGTAGGTGAACCTACCGAAATGCATCCGGCCGTAGCCGAAAAAGGACTGATGGTGCTGGATGTGACAGCACACGGCAAATCGGGTCATGCCGCCCGCAACGAAGGAGAGAATGCCATCTACAAAATTCTGCCGGATATCCAATGGTTCCAAAGCCACCAGTTCCCCAACGTATCTCCCCTGCTGGGACCAGTCAAGATGACCGTGACGCAAATCAATGCCGGTACACAGCACAACGTCATTCCAGACACTTGTACTGCCGTAGTAGACATCCGGAGCAATGAATGCTATTCCAACCAGGAACTGTTTGAAGAAATAAGCCGCCACGTAAACAGCGAAGTGAAGGCCCGCTCATTCCGGTTGAATTCTTCCAGCATACCTCTGGACCACCCCTTTATCCAGCGTGCCGTAGCTTTAGGTAGAGTAGCGTTCGGCTCACCCACTCTGTCGGACCAGGCACTGATGAACTTCCCGTCAGTCAAAATCGGACCGGGGAAGTCATCCCGTTCACATACAGCCGACGAATACGTGATGATTCAGGAAATCACAGAAGCAATAGACCTCTATATCCGGATACTGGACGGACTGGTAATCTGATTCAGTCCGCTTTCAGACACAAAACAGCCGCAAGATGTCATTCTCAGAGCATCATCCTGCGGCTGTTCCTGTTTTTTCTTTAACGCCGAATCCAGACTTCCGGATTCAGCTTGGCCGTTTCTTTCCGCAACTGGAAGTGCAGAATAGTATTTCCTTCGGCGTTCGTATGAATCTTTCCGATGATATCCCGGGTATGTATCTTACTTCCTTTCTGTACCTGTACAGACTGCAGGTTACAATATACTGAAATATAATTCCCGTGACGGACCAATACATTAGTCAATCCGTTATACTGGAAAATAGCCGATACTTCACCGTCGAAAATGGCACGCGCATTGGCTCCTGCCTGTCCCTTGATATCAATACCTTTATTATCCAACCGTACATTCCGAAGACCTGGCACATCGTACTGTCCATAATGCCCTACGATGACATAAGGTCCTGTAATAGGCACCGGCAAGGCTCCACGGTTTTTTTCGAAAGAGGAAACCAGTGTACGGTCATCCGAATCCACCTTATAGGCATCCATTTTCGGAGTCGCAGGAGTAATAACTGCATCTTCTTCCTTGCTTCCCGATGTTTCTGTACGAGCCGCTTCTTTACGTCTGGCTTCGGCTGCACGAGCTTCGGCAAGTCTTTTCTCTTCTGCCAAGCGTCTGGCTTCGGCTGCTTTCCGTTCCTCCTCACGTTTCCGGGCTTCTTCTATTTCAATTTCTATCAGTCTGTCAATCTGAGCATTCAGTTTGTTTGCCGATTTACGTTGCTTGTTCAACTCACTCTGAAGGCTGCGCTGTTTTTTCTGCAACGAAGCCACCAGTGTCTTCCGCTGCTGTTCCTGTTCCTGCAATTTCTGTTTTTCAGCCTCTCCTTGTGCCAACAACTCCTCTTTTGCTTTCCGACTGGCCACCAGGGTACGCTGCTTGGCCGTCACCTGCTGCTGTTTCCGTTGGACCTGAATTCCCTGCAGACGCTGAAAATCGGCATATTCACGTACATAGCGCATCCGTCGGTACATCTGAGTCAAATTTTCGGCCGAGAAGATAAACATCAGCTTCTCCTGGATAGACTTGTTACGGTACATGTATTTCACCGACCGCTCATACTTCGCTTTCTTGTCAGCCAATTCTGTTTCCAAGTGCGAGAGTTCCACCTGCAGACGGTCCACTTCCTGCTGAATGGTCTGCACATCGCTCTCAATCGTATTCAGATACTTCTGCCGTTCGTCTATCTGCCCGGTAATCAATGCCAAGTCGGCCAACTGGCTCTTCACGTCTTTCTTGGTAGACTGCAACAACGTCTCGGAAGCAGCAATCTGCTCTTTCAGCTCGTTCCGTTGTTGCTCCAACTGACGGATAGCACGGGTAGTCTGTGCCCGAAGCGGCATCAGCCCTACACCTAACACAACCAGCAAACCGACAATCCGTTTCATAATTTCAACAACATTTTCAACAGTTCTGCCAATTCAATACGCTGATAACGGGAAGACAGTTCCGTACGGGTCTCCCAATCACTGTTGACCGACAACCGGGAAAATTTCATATCCAGCGAAACCGGTTTATCGGTCCCCAATACATTCACCAGCATGTGCTGCGGAAAATTCTTCCCGTCCAATGCGCCGAAATCACTGTATGCCCAGTCCAGTCCATAAGCTGAGCCCTTCACACCGATACGGGTCTTCTCCAACAGACCCTGGTCTGCCGTCGTCCAAAAGCGACAGGACAATATCCTTCCCGATTTCGGCTCCAGACAAGCTAACGTACCGTCCTGAATCACTGTGAAATCCGAAGCATCAGCCACCGACAGCTGCGTCTTGCGGGGTAAAAACAGCTCGTTCAGGAACAACGACTGCAACATGTTGAAATTCAAATCCACATGAGCCAGTTCACTGATGGCGCCAAACGACTCACGTACATACCGTTTGTTCATCCGGTCTACCACCAGAATCCCCTCCGGTGTAATCTCCATCCGGGCCACTTCGATACCCAATAAAGGTGCTACCGAAAGCTGAATAACATCCCCCCGTTTGATACGCAGAGTAGCACTTACCTTGTTCGCACTCTTTCCCGTATTCAGGTTCAAGGCTACTTTCCCCGTCACACACTGCCAACGGGGAGCCCACTCGATGACCTTCTCCATATAATCCGTACCTGTCAGTCCTCCTATCATGGGAGTCTTCTGCATACGTCGGGTAGAAGAACAAGAAGCGACTAGCAAGGCAACAAAGCCTGCCAAAAGATAAAAGAATAGGTTCCGTTTCATTCTGCGATGTATTTCTTTAATGCGATTTTCCGTTTCAAGCGTTTCAATTCTTCCGGAGTGCGGGGAGTAGAACCGTCTTCAGGGGTACTACCCATGGCATCGGCCTTCTTCCAGTATTCCAACGCCTTGTCACGGTCGCCCACCATATAATAGATGTCTCCACCGTGTTCCACAATCACCTGGCTGCTGTCTCCACCGTTCTTCAAAGCCTGGTCTATATAGATACGCGCCTCAGTATACTTTCCTTTTTCGAACAGAATCCAGGCATACGTATCCAGATAAGTGGCATTCTCCGGTTCAGCCTTAACTGTCCGGTAACTCATTTCTTCCGCCTTATCCAGATGCTTCCGGTCCACAGACAGGAAATAGGCATAATTGTTCAGGGTTCCGATATTGTCCGGATTGTAGACCAAGGACGAATCGTAAGCGGCATAAGCCTTGTCAGACAATTCTTTACTGCTGTAAATATCTCCGATAATGGCATACAAATCAGACACCAGCTGCTTGTCTGTCTTCTCGTTTACCTGCCCTATTCCTTTGGTGAAAACTTCCAGCGCCTTGTCGCTCTCTTCCTTCTGATAATAGGCGATTCCCAGGTAATAATAGAATTCCATGGCTTCGGGCGAATACTGAAGCGCCGGCAGAGCAACCCGAATCACTTCATCCAAATCATTGTCACGGATGGCATAGCTCAACAACTGCAGACGAGCCGGCTTGTTTTCCGGATCCAAGGCAAGCACTTGGTTCAGTACCGGTACCGATTCCTTTTCCATATTCTTGGTAATCAGGTACTGCGCGCACAGCATGGCCAAATCGGCATTCTGTTGCGGACGTTCCAGAATCTGACGGAAAAGTGATACAATCTGTGTGCTGTCCTTCGTGGTCTGTTCCGACTGAAGGATAAGCTGACGCATGATATTCATCTTCGTATCCGATTCCACATCGTCATTCAGCAGAATGGTATCCAGCTGCAGGCGATACAGACTGTCCTGCCCCATCTTCTGATAATAGGAAGCCATCGACAGCAAAGCCGGTGCATAACCCGGTTCTTCCTTCAGGATATGCTGATACGTATCGTATGCCTCCTGCAGCTTGTCATTGTTCAGGTACACATCGCCCAGGATGGTCTGATACCGCATATCGTAAGGATATTCGTTCGACAGGCTCTTGATTTCGTTGAAAGCCTCCTCCTGATTATCCATCAGCAGATACATGCGGAACTTCTCCATACTGATTTGCTCTGACTTTCCGTCCAGTTCCTCCAGGCGGTTCAGGGTATTCACTACTTCCGGATAACTCTTTGTCTGGTTGTACAAGTCTATCAGTGAAATCAACGGGTCCAGCCGTGAAGGAAACAAAGTCGCCATGTCCTCGTAAACGGCAATCGCTTTCGGCAAATCCCGTTTGCGCTGGTAATACGCAGCCAGTGTCTGCTTGTACCAGAAATTCGAGTCGTTTGCCCGCACGGCGCGCTTCAAGGCATCCTCTCCCTTGTCTTCCTGCCCCAGGAACATGTAGAACTGCGAAATCTCATACAGTGCCGGTGCCGAATTGGGGTTGATGTCCAGACAGTGCTTATACAGTTCGAAGGCCGCATCGTATTCTCCCTTCTGCTTCATGCGGACAGCCTCCAGAAAATAATAATCGTATTTCCGCCGTTGTTCGTATGTCAGCGTATCTTGCTTTTCCATGACTGCAGCTACCGACCTGGAACGTCCGGTCTGCTTACCGGAAGTACCGCAGGCAGCCAGCAGCGCCAACATACAGGCTACATATACATAAACCAGTTTCTTCATAATTTTCCGTTTATCAGACCGTACCGGTATGGCCGAAACCTCCGGCCCCACGCTCGGTCTCATCCAACACATCCACTACCTCCCATTCGGCCTGTTCATGACGGGCAATGACCATCTGGGCTATCCGCTCCCCGTCTTCGATGACGAACTCTTCGGACGAAAGGTTAATCAGAATCACCCGAATTTCTCCCCGGTAATCGGCATCGATGGTACCCGGCGAATTCAGTACTGTCACTCCCTTCTTGAACGCCAGTCCGCTGCGGGGGCGCACCTGCGCTTCATATCCGGCAGGCAAAGCTATGTAAAGTCCTGTCGGCACCAAGCAACGCTGCAAAGGTTTCAGAATAACCGGTTCATCCAGGTTTGCCCGCAAGTCCATTCCGGCAGAAAGCGGAGTGGCATACTGGGGTAGCGGGTGTTTCGATTGATTGATAATCTGTATTTTCATGCACATTTGATTTCTTTCTGTTTTCAAATCTGCGAATTTACACATTTCGCGTGATTTACATGCGTGTTTATCATTTTTTATAAAAAACGGACATTGTAATCCGGGCTTCTGTTCCCCCAAAAGCCTGTCTTAAAAAACATGCTCACGTTTGCATTTAAACGAACGGACGTTCCAGATAAAACAAACGGACGAATGGATTCAAACGAACGGATGTTTTTGGAACACTCATCCACTTCAATTACGACACGGCTCATTCTCTGATATTCAGAAATAATTTCGACCGGCTTCTCTTCATTATTTGGCGAATCTTTCCTACATTTGCGTCTATATAACCGACAACCACCGAAGCCATGAACTGGGAACAACTGATTTCGAACAAACGATTTGGGCTGGAAGCCTACCACCATACCCGAAAGGACGACCGTACCGAGTTTCAGCGCGACTATGACCGGCTGATATTCTCGGCCCCGTTCCGCCGCCTGCAGAACAAGACCCAGGTTTTTCCGCTTCCGGGTAGCATCTTCGTCCATAACCGGCTGACACACAGCCTGGAGGTATCCTGTGTAGGACGTTCGCTCGGCAACGAGGTAGCCCTCCGGCTTCTCCAGTTACATCCGGAACTGGCCGATACCCACCTGAGCGAAATCGGTTCCATCGTGTCGGCAGCCTGCCTGGCGCACGATTTGGGAAATCCGCCTTTCGGACATTCGGGCGAACAGGCCATCGGCACCTATTTCTCCGAAGGGAAAGGACAGAGCCTGCGCCCGCTGGTTTCGGAAGAAGAATGGGAAGACCTGATTCATTTCGAAGGAAACGCCAATGCCTTCCGGCTGCTGACCCACCAGTTCTGCGGACGCAGACCCGGCGGTTTCGTTCTGACCTACTCCACGCTGGCCTCCATCGTGAAATACCCCTATTCCGCCAGTCTGGCCGGAAACAAACAAAAATTCGGCTTCTTCACTACCGAAACAAACGATTATCGGAAAATAGCTGAAGAACTGGGTATCAGATGCCTCAGCCGGGAAGGCGAACCGTTGCGCTACGCCCGCCATCCGCTGGTTTACCTGGTGGAAGCCGCCGACGACATCTGCTACCAGATGATGGACCTGGAAGACGCCCACAAGCTGAAGATTCTTACCACCGACGAGACCAAAGCCCTTTATGCCGCTTTCTTCAGCGAAGATCGGCTGAAACACATTCAGGATACATGCCGGCTGGTAAGCGACACGAACGAACAGATAGCTTACCTGCGTTCGTCGGCCATCGGTGTGCTGGTGAAGGAATGTACCCGTATCTTCGTAGAAAACGAACGGCAAATACTGGAAGGGACATTCGAAGGTCCGCTCATCAGACAAATGGCTTCTCCCGTCAAGGAGGCCTACGAAGCCTGTTCACGCACGGCCTTCGCCAAGATTTACTGTTCCAAGGATGTGGTCGACATCGAACTGGCCGGTTACAGGGTCATCACTACCCTGATAGACCTCATGATTGACGCGGTCCGTTTTCCGGAAAAAGCCTACTCCCAACTGCTCATCAACCGCATTTCCACCCAGTATGACATCCATGCGCCCAGCCTGTTCGGGAAAATACAGGCCGTACTCGACTATATTTCCGGCATGACCGATGTATATGCCCTCGACCTCTACCGGAAAATAAACGGAAACAGCCTGCCGGCGGTATAAATACTGTTCCGACAAGTCTTATACCCTATCTCCCTGTGAACTGTATCCCCGCACCAGATACGGGGATACAGAAATTCTCAAAGCTCCGATTCATTCATTTCAAGGAAACAGCAGTGATTCTATCTATCCGTTCGTTAATTAATTCTATGTATTTGTTTTTCATATCGTCATTCAGAAACGACTTGTTTATCAACTCACACATTTGGAATGAAAATCTTTTTCTTCCTTATCAAGTGGACGATAACAATGCAGACATCTACACATTTTTCTCTTCATTGACAGGTTTCACACTTACAGCTCCGATACAGTCATTACAGCAAAGCAGCAGCAACGACATTCTGTCAAGCATGCTGATATCTGCTGTATTGCGTAACGCCACATCCAGCAACCAGCCTTCCGGGATGAGCCCGTCGAAAAAAGGGAACAATATACTACTTCTGTACACTTCTTTCTGTAAAGGCAAAGTCAAACTCACCGGTTTTGCATTTTCCGATTCAATATATTCTGGCAAATAATAAAATTCATAACCGTCATCACCTTCTGTCAAGAGACCAGCCAGTATATCCTTGTAATAGATTTTTGCCTGTTTCATAATTACTCCTTCTGTTTAGGTCTCGGTACCATTTCATAGTTAAAAAAATCGAGCAGCTGATTTACTTTATCAAGGCGCAAAGTAGATTTTCCTTGCTCCAAATCACGTACAAACCGCAATCCGACACCCGATTTGAGAGAAAGTTCTTCCTGCGTCATATTAAATTGTTTACGTAGTAACTTTACGGTGGTAGACAGATTATTCATTCTCATTATTATATCAGTTCGGGTACAAATATATAAACTTTTATCAATTTTATATCATATCGGGTATATAAACAATGAAATGTATATACATTATACCCGATATGTTATAACTTGAGTGGATGATACATCCTCAAAACATGTAGCATTAAGCAAATTACTAGAGTGACAAGAAATTATCGGCAGGGGCTGTTCCACATCGGCCTTGTAGTCGACAAACTCCTCGGGACGGTAATATTTGCCCGTCAGTTCGTTCAGCTATGAATATAAATAATGGATAACGGAAAAACGTTTGAAATTCAAAGATACAAAAAAGTCAAGGAGAGTCAAACTTGAAAAACAAAGTTTTTACTCATCAAAAAAATGCTATCTTTGTACCGTTCAACGAGTAGCCGCATGAAATACATCTACGTTCCCCTTCTGTTTCTGTCTGTCCTGTTCGCAGGTCTGTCGTGCCAGCGTGCTGAAAAATCCTATCCTCCAGCCATGCAGCGTGCCATCAGTCTGCTGTCTGCCCGTCCCGACAGTGCCCTTTACTACCTCTCGCAACTGGACTCACAGATGGCCGACGAGCCGGAAGAGACACGCGTGTATCACCGTCTGCTCACCCTTGCGGCCGAGGACAAACTCTATGTGCCGCATACCTCCGACTCGCTGATACGCGAAATAGTACGCTACTACGAAGGATACGGCGATTCCGACAAGCTCATGATGGCCTATTACTATCAAGGCAGTGTGTGGCGCGATATGAACGATGCCCCTCGTGCCATCGATTGCTATCACCGGGCACTGGAAGCCGGCAGGCATACCCGGTGTTCCGACCTGCTTATTTCTATTTACAGCCAGCTGGGCACTCTGTTGGCCTATCAGGGTGTGTACGATGAGTCCCTGCAGGCTACCCGTACTGCATTGGCACTTTGCCGGCAATATCGTGATACCTTAAGCAGTCCTTTTTTCTTGCGGAATATCGGGCGTATATGGGGGATACATTGGCATAATACAGACAGTATGCTTTATTATTATCGGGCTGCGCTCAGTCAGGCTCTTCATAACCGGGATACATTCACTGCAAAAGTTATTTCCATAGAGCTTGGAGGCGTTTATTATGACTTGGGTAAAATGGACACAGCCAAAGTGCGTTTGCTAAAATATCAAGATGAAGAAGATGATTTAGATGGTATTGTAAGTATGACTTTGGGATGTATCTATTCCCGGGAAGGGCAGCGGGATTCAGCAAGAGCTTATTTCAACCGGGCTTTGCCATATGCCGGATTGCGACAGCAGGTAACCCTTCACGAGGAGCTGGCTCGTCTGGATTATGCAGAAGGCCGGTATGCGGAAGCATTCAGCCATGCCTCCCAAAGTATGGCTTTACGCGACTCGATAACCTCCTTGACTGAAACCGAAGAAGTAGCCAAAATCAACGCCCTCTATAACTACCACCGTACGGAGGAAATGAACCGGCAGTTGGAGCAGCGTAACCGTCGGCAGCGCGGATGGCTTTACGGTATAGTGTCGGCAGCATTGCTTGTCGCATGCGCAACAGCCGTCTGGTTACGGCAGAAGAAGCACGAGGCGGCCCTCCAGCGTCAGAAAATCCGCAATCTGGAAGCGGAACAGTATCGGCGCAGCGAGGCATATCGTGCCGAAAGCCGCAGACAGCTGGCCGAACTGGAAGTGCAGCTGTGTAAGGCCGAAAAAGACAAGGATACCGCCCGGCGTGAACTGCTGGAAACGCGCCATGCCCTGTTGGAGCTGTCGGCAGCGAAAGACCGGATTGAACAGCAGGAACGCGGCCTGCTTGTCTCCCAGCTTCACCGTTCTTCTGTCTACGCATTCTTCCACAAGGCGGCTCACGAGGAGGTAAGGATTACCGCCGAAAACTGGCAGGAACTGCGGGCCGCCATCGATGCGGCATACGATGACTTTACCGGCCGTCTTTATTCACTCTGCCCGAATCTGTCCGAAATGGAGCTTCACATCTGCTGGCTTATCAAGATACAGCTCTCGCCTAAGGACATGGCTCAGGTAGTGGGTCGCAGCCAGTCTGCCGTGAGTATGGCCCGTACACGTCTGTACAAGAAAATTCACCAGAAGGAAGGAACTACATCCGATTTTGATAAATTTATTACTGATTTATAGCGACTTATAAAATGTGAAGAATTTGTGAAATTCACAAACAAGTCCTATTGAAAAGGTTTCTCTACTTTTGCGCTCAGTAAAAATCAAATGCAACATAGAAGATATGAAAATGAAAACTTTTTTAATAGGGCTTTTTTGTTGTATAATAGCCTTGAGTAATGATGTTTGGGGGTATACTATTAACTTAAGTTTCTTAGACCAGTTTTCAATGACAGAACTGGAACAACGTTTGGAAACAGACCCTCTTGCTGTGGGTCAGTTATTAACTATTTCTTCAGCTTCTACAGACGTGGAATTACAGTCTGAAGGTTGCTGCTTGTTTTCAAGTAATGAAGGAGAAGTTAGCTAATAATCCAAATTTAAAAAAGAATGAAACGGAGAGTTTCTCCGTTTCATTCTTTTTTAAATTCTATAATAGATTTTGTTTTTATTATCATCAAATATAAAAATATGAAATTTTTACTTGTTGCATTAATGTTATTTAGCACTACTTTTTTATTAGCTCAAAACATAGATGTTAAAGGGAAAATAGTAGATACGAATCAGCAAATATTGGAGGGTGCATCTATAGCAGTTTACAAACAAGATACAGTGTTGGTGAGTGGAACCATATCCAATGCAAAAGGCATGTTTGAGTTGAAAGATATGCCTTCTGACCATTATAAGATAACCGTTTCATACGTGGGGTATGTTACTGAAAATATTCAACTTTCAGGGTTGAAGGAGGATATAGACTTAGGGGTCATTTCACTGGTTTCAGATACGGAACTTGAAGAAATAGTGGTAACAGGTTCCAGCAAGCGTTATGAAGTGAACCGCCAGATATTGATTCCCACCAAAGCGGTATCTGATATATCAAATAATGCATGGACACTGATTAAAAACATGCAGCTCTCGCGTATCCGAATCAACCCGATAACCAATGAAATTACCACCGATAACGGTGGAGCGGTATTGTTGCAAATCAATGGTGCACCGGCAGAACGGGCAGAAATTATGAATCTGAAAGCGAAAGACATTATCCGGATAGAGTATTTGGACCAGCCGGGAGTACGTTATCAAGCCGCCACCGTAATCAATTATATTGTAAAACAACGGGAACAGGGAGGATATCTGATGGCAAGTGCCAACTAAAATATTGACAAATATGGTATCGGACAATATACATTAGCAGGTAATTACAATTGGTCAAAATCACAACTGGGGGTAGTATTGGATTACAACCGTTCGTATGTACAATGGACTCGAGAAAATGAATATACCTATGCTTTGCCTGAAGGCGATGTAAAACGGGTGGAAACAGGCATTCCAACATTGTATAATGACCAAGCAGTGAAAGCCTCTGTGAAATACACGCTTTCTGAACCAGACAAATATCTGTTTAGTGCGACATTTCGTAATCACTTTAACACTGTACCAAACCAGTTTTCCGACCGCCAAGGCTATGCAACAACATCTAATTCCAAACAAGAAACATTTTTCCAAGATTTCTCTACTTGGAAAGAAAATACCCCATCGTTGGATTTGTATTACCAGCGTAATTTAAAGAATAAGCAATTGTTGATATTCAATGTCGTTGGAACGCTGATTGATTCTAAAAGTACACATGATTATAATGAACTTATAGACGATAACCCCTCGTACACAATTCATTCGGCGATAGACGGAACAAAACGTTCCATCATTGCCGAAGCGGTATATGAAAAAGATTTTGAGAACATGGGGATGTTTAATGCCGGTGTTCGCTACAACCAAAGCCGGACAGAAAATGATTATTCAGGTGATGTAATTTCGAACGTCAATCTGAATTATGCTGAATCCTATTTATTTGCAGATTATACTTATCGCAAGAGTGGTTTTAGCTTGAATACAGGAATCAGTGGAAAATATACTTATTATAAACAAGGCGACAAAGACTACAAGCGTTTCAATCCACAACCTCGCTTATTGGCTCAATATCGATTCAAAAACAATATGTCACTACGTTATCGTTTCAACATGGACGTGTCTTCCCCCTCGTTGTCTGACTTGAACGATGTAGACCAAGAAATAGACAAATGGCAAATCAAACGAGGTAATCCGTTTTTACAGAACAGTACAGAATATAGCCAAAGTTTGATGTATTCATACAACAACAAGTACTTCGATGTAGAATTGATCGGTGCTTATACGTATGCTGACAATCCTATCTATGAAACTGTTTTTGTGGAAAACAACCGAATTGTCAATACAATTGAAAATCAAAAAGACTGGCAACGCATACAGGTGCAGTCTACTTTCAATATCCATCCGATTGGCCAATATATCTCCTTACAGCTTCGGCCACGCTTTTCGCGCTACATGATGCATGGAAACAATTATACACATACCTACAACAATTGGGCACTCTATGCAACCTTGGTCGCCAGTTACGGTCGATGGTTTCTGAATGCCCAAGTGGAGACCCGGCACAATACGCTGGAAGGCGAAACAATCACATACGGGCAAAACTTCCACATGATAGGAGCAGGATATAATGCAGATAAATGGAATCTCTCTGCTGGATTATTCCTCCCTTTCTCCAAGGATTATTCTCAGGCAATTCGTAATCTATCAAAAGCTGCTACCAGTTATTCAAATGTTCACTCCAATGATTTCCAAGCCTTAGTGTATGTCGCCGCTTCTATTAATCTGGACTTCGGGAAAAGGAAGAATGCGCAACGGCAACGTATCAATAATCAAGATACCGGATCTGGAGTATTGCAGTCTGGAAAGGCTAGCATGTAATATATAGATATAATATACAATGAATAAATATAGTGCCATTAGTATTCATCCGCTAGCTTCATCAGTACAAAGGGAGCGTATCTTACTTTCATATCAGGGACAATATTACGAAGCGAACCAGTCCATTGTGGAATTGGTAAAAGAATTGCAATTCCACGAGACGGAAGAAGAAGCCATTGCTGCCTACACTAAAAAGAAGGCAGGCAAATACACGCCCGAACAGGTACGGCTGATTATCGACAAGTTCATTACGCCCCTCTTTACGCCCAAGCCACCGAAGCGGTCTTTCCTCTACGAGAAGGAACTGTTCAGCGCGGCGGCGGTTGACAGATTCTCGGATGCGTTCCGCTTCCTGTTCAACCGTTGGTATATGCTGGCGGTGTTCCTTGTGGCTGCAGCCTTGGATGCCTGGTTCTTCCTCCGCACGCCCGACCTCCTGCTGTTCAACAACAAGGTGAACATCTATCTGGTGGTGGGACTATTCGTCTTCATGCTGGCTTCATCGTTCTTTCACGAACTGGGGCACGCCTCCGCCTGCAAGCACTTCGGCGTACGGCACGGCGGCATCGGCTTCGGGCTGTACCTCAACTTCCCCGTACTCTATACCGATGTGACCGAAGTCTGGAAGCTGGACCGGACGCAACGGTGTGTGGTGAACCTGGCCGGGGTGTATTTCCAGAGCTATTGGCTTATAATCCTGCTCTCGGTCTTCCTCCTGACGGGAAACGACATCGTCCGTTACCTGATTCTGGTGATGAACCTCGGTTTCGTGATGACCCTGAATCCCTTCTTCAAGTTCGACGGCTACTGGCTGGCATCCGACCTGCTGGGGGTGCCCAACCTGCGGCAGCGTTCGCTGGAACTGCTGGGCTACGTATGGAAGAAGCTGTGGAAAAGACCGGAAGGCAAACGTCCTTACCTGCTGCAGATCCGTCCGCTGGAGCGGTACGGACTGCTTGTTTATTCGGTGACGGTCAATCTTTTTATGGGATTCTACTTCGTATATGTCATTCCGACTTTCCTATATCGGTTCGTACAGACCTTCCCCGATGCGGTGAACAAGCTGATTCTTTACCTGTCGAACCGGATGATGCCGCCGTTTGCCTTGCTGCGTAACATCGGCATGCAGCTGGTCTTTCTCGGACTGATAGGCTATCTGGTATACAGGTCTGTTATCCCTCTGGTAAGACGTTATGGAAGAAATAAGATACAGCGGGGGTAAAGAAATCTGTGTAGCGCTTGGGGTGACGATTCTTCTGGCACTGTTCCTGTTCAGGGTGGAAGATTCGTACCGCATCGGCCTGTTGCTGGTGGCTGGGGCACTACTGCTCCTGCGCCCGCTTCCTTTCCGGAAATGGAGCCGGCTGGACGGATGCGTAGCGGCCCTTGCCCTGTCCGACCTCTTTTCCTGTTTTTATGCAGCCTGTCCGATACCTGCCCTGGACGCGGCTTTTTATTCGGTCTATATGCTGGCAACGTATTTTGTCTGCCGGAGGCTGTTCGCCCACGGGCGTGCCTTGCAGGTTTTACGTGTGGGAAGCTTGTTCCCGATAGGAGCTGCCCTCCTGCTGGCTGTCTGTTCCTTCTTTGTTTTCCGAAGCTCGGTACTGGAAGCCGGGTTCGAAGATACGTATCATTTCCGCTTTTTGTTCCGTCCGTTGGGCTACATCACCAACATCTGGGCAGAAGTGCTGCTGATGGTGTCCGGGTGGATTTGCCTGATGCGCCGTTGGTCGGTACCGCTTCAGTTTTTATGCCTTCTGGCCATCCTGCTTTCCTTTTCGCGCGGTGCCTATGTTGCACTCGGCATTTATCTGCTTTTTGCACTGCTGTTTTTCCCGAAAGCAGAAAAACTGCGGTTGTGGCTGCCGGCTGTGGCCGCCATGCTTCTGGTTGCAGTCCTCTTGCCAAAGGAGATGCACACCACCCTGCAGATGAACCGTACCGCTTCTCAGCAGCAGAGCACCGAGAGCCGGATAAGCGGCACTGCGGCTGCCTGGCAGGCGTTTACGGAACGTCCCTTCATGGGATATGGAAACGGGAATTATACGTATGCCGTTGATGCCATTACCGGACAGGACAGTACGAAGCCGTTTACTTCCATTGCCCCCAGCTTGCCGGTTCAGCTTCTGGTCGAGAAGGGCATATGCGGAACGTTGGTTTATCTGTTTGCAGGAATAATGATAGTCCGGACCTTGTGGCAGCATCGGAAAAAGCCGGACAGCCGCATCATTACAGCAACCCTACTGGCTGTCCTCGTGAAAGATTTCGCTCAGGCCACATGGCTGGGTACGCCTGTTTTACTGCTGATGTCTTATATCTTGTCGGCTTATCTGCAACGGGATGAAACCCTTTCAGCCGAAACAGACCGTACGGCTTATATGGTTCCGGCATTTGCAGTGGCTTTATGGGTGAGCTGGAACATTCCGTCGTTCCGTTTTCTGACAGATTCCACTCTCGATTATTTGCAGGACAGGAACTATGATGCTGCCTGTGCCTGCCATCCGGAAGATGTCCAGCTGCAATATCTGTATGCCCTGTCCGTAGCAAATGAATATCCCGAAAAATCAGACTCGATTTTGGAATCTCTTGCGTCCCGTTATCCGAGGAACAGCCTGTATCTGTCGGCATACGCCAGACGATGCTATCAGCAAGGCGACAGTGCGGCTGCTTTACAGCTGATGGCGGAAGCCGTACGTTACACACCGCGTATGGCCAATGGCGAACTGATGCAGGCATGGAAGCATCAAGATTCACTGTTCTACAACCGGGTGTGGGAGGCAGCCGTTTCTTTTCGTCCCGCACCGGGCGCGGCACCTGCCGATTATGCCCGTTACGGCTATCTGGCATATACAGCCGGGGATACGCTGCAAGCTGAAAAGTATCTGCGACAGGCTGTCCGTGCATTGCCCAATCTGACGACTCCATGGCTGCTGCTGGGTGATACGATGAAATACCGTCTGCTTATTTATGGTGCCTTCCAGCGGGATTTGTCGCATAAAAAACTGCCGGAACAGCCTGTTCTTACTTCCGACAGCCTTTTCTATATGAATTACGATTTGAAAGTACAGAACTGGTATGGCGGTAGTCTGAATCAATAATTCATAAACAATGAAGGTTATACATCCACCAGAATAAAAGCGACCACCAAGGAACTACCGGCAGCAGTCCAACCTTCCTATTCATCGCTACAGACCGCCTTCCACTCGCCGATGGTACCCGTCTCGGAAGAAAAGACGGCACCTATCCTGTACAACTTGCGGGAATCGGAAGCATATTCACGGGCATAACCCTTCTCCTCTATCTGGCGCAACGCATCGGAGGCCGTACCGTCCAGCTTGAACTCGAAAATGTAGACATACTCCGGAGTCTCTACGATACAGTCCACACGGCCCTGACTCTGGACCTTCTCCACATACACCGTATAGACGCTCACCAGACGCATAATCAGATAGAAAGTATACTGGAAATAACGTTCACGCTCGGCCTCATCCTCCTTGCGGCGCATCGTATAAGGTATACCTGCCAGAAAGGAGGTGAATAGCGTACAGAGCTTTTCCGGATTGCCGGCTTCCATGGAATCAACAACATCGTCAATCCAATTGGATACTAGCTGCTTGGGCCTTCAATAGGAAGTTGCCAGAGCTGTCAGAAATCCGTTCTTCACCTCGTTGTTAGGAAAATCCAGCAGGAACTTGTTCCGTCTCATGTCATAATCCTTGATGGTCAGGTAACCGCTCTGGTAGATCATCGGCAGGGGCTGTTCCATGTCGGCCTTGTAGTCGATAAACTCCTCGGGACGGTAATATTTGCCCGTCAGTTCGTTCATGTTCTCACGGAAATGGGACAGCAGCCGTACCAAATAGGTAGGAGTTCCCGAACTGAACCAGTAATCGTAGATGCGGCGCTTGCTGAAAGCATTGAGCAGACTGAACGGATTGTATATATCCGTCAGCCGGTCGCTGAAATGATACCCGTCATATTGCAGTTTCAACCGCTGACGCATCTCCTCTGCCGTACAACGGTAATCCGCTGCCATGCGTGCTACAGGCTCCGCAAAATAACGGTCCAACTCCTCCTGGGTTATGCCGCAAAGCGACTCGTAGTCCATGCTCATGCTGATGTCGTCGGGCTGGTTGAAACCGCTGAAAACACTCACCTGAGAGAACTTGGTCACACCCGTCAGAAGCACGAACTGAAGGTGACGGTCGGCAGCCTTGAATACCGAATAGAAACCCTTCAGTACGTTCCGGTGGCGGTCTTCCAGCGCGGTGTCCACATCGAGCACATCCAGTATCGGCTTGTCGTACTCATCAATCAGCACTACGGCACGGCGGCCGCTCTCTTCGTGGGCGGCACGGAGCACTTCTGCAAAGCGATCGCCCAAGCCAAGTTCCTTCTCACGGCCCGAAAGACCATACTGACGCTCCCATTCGGAAATATAGAACCTCAGTTTATTCTCCAGCTCACCGGCATTGGTATAATTCCCTCCGTTGAAATCCACATGAAATACCGGATAGACATACCAGTCCTTCTCCAGGAGCTCCATGGCCAGACCGCGGAACAGCTCCTTACGTCCCTGATAATAGTTCTCCAGCGTAGAGACCAACAGGCTCTTCCCGAAACGGCGGGGACGGCTCAGGAAACAGATACTGCTCTCGTGGGTCAGCCTGTAGATTAATTCAGTCTTGTCGACATAGACGTAACCGCCTTCGATGATGCGTTCGAAACTCTGTATGCCAATGGGATATTTCATGTAGCTATGAATATTAATAATGGATAACGGAAAAACGTTTGAAATTCAAAGATACAAAAAAGTCGGGGAGAGTCAAACGAAAAAACTGTTTTTTCAAGTTTGACTCTCCCCGAATCGCTTCGATATTCGTTTGATACAAATCCAACATAACCCAAAGAATCTGTACCAGCGAAAACGAAAAGCTATCTGAAACAAGTATTCGCTATCCGGTATATTCAACAAAAAACAGCCTGCCTACAGTACAAAACTGTAGACAGGCTGCTTATGATAAAATACATAAATTATACGCGTGAAAGAACCGGATTGGCTCCCGAAGTTAGTTTCAGTGCTTCCGGATGTTCTTTGATAAAGGATTCGATATGACGGATACGTTTCTCTTCCAATATCTCATCAACCGCAATCAGGATACCGGTTTCCTCTACATCGCCGAATCCGTCGTTAATGGCTGTACCGAACATACGCATGGTAGGCGACAAACTCATATAGGCATTCACCAACGGAGGTATGTTATATCCCAGTTTACGGACTTCCGTATTCAGTACCTTATAATCTTCCTTGAAAGTCGCATTACAGAAAAGCTTTTCCAACACAGCCGGGTCTGCTTCTATCTGCAACGGAACCATCGGAGTAATCAGATTATCCTTGTCCGAAAAATGTTTCTTCAGGAAATACAGAATCATATCGCGTCCGAAACGGTTGTAGCTGGGATACATCGTCATCTTTCCGAAGAAATACTTGACATTCGGTTTCACCACCGTCAGAGCGCCAAGACCATCCCACAAGTTATCCAAGGCAAACAACCCCTTCGAACCTGAACGGGTAGACTGGTATTCTAGAGTCACAAACGAACGTCCCAGTTCGATGGTAGTCGGAAGATATTCTTTCAGGAATTTTTCAGAGAAATTGAACATGTGAGCCGTAGCCAACATCGGTTTCCCCTCTGCATCAAACTGCACTTCATCGCCCAACAGATAACGGTAGCCTCCCAGAATCTCTTCAGCTTCAGGATCCCATACAACCAATTGCTTGTATGGATGCTCCATCACATCGTATTCATCGAGGTCCATCGATTTCCCTGTACCTCCTCCCGCTGCACGGAACGCAATCTCACGCAAACGTCCGATTTCCTTCAGTACGTTCGGAGAATCCTGCCAGGTAACGATATAGATTTCGTTATTACTTTTATTCGTCGACCTCAGCCGCTTGTCTTCTGTCAATTCCGATTTTAGCACTTGTCTATCAATCGGAGCAATTATATCTTCCATACTTATCTTTTAAATCCTCAAAATTAAATCTTATACACCAGTTCGCGTACATAATCGGCCCATTCGGCAGGAGTCTTGGATTTATCGAACGTCTGCCAAGGAATCGGCTTTCCAATGGTTACCTTGAAGGTCTTGTGACGATTCTTATACATCTCATCCGCCAGATAAAGCATCGCAATGTTGAATTTGATACCCAAGAACTTACAAAGGTTAGCCAAATTGTAGAAGAAATTTGAGTTCCGACCCTCAAAATGGATAGGAACCACCATCCGCTGTGTCTCAACACTTTTGGTAACGAAAGTTTTTTTCCACGGCAAATCTTTGATAACCCCCTGTTGTCTGCGTGAACAGAGACCGGCGGGGAACATGATGATATGGTCGTCCGACTTGAATCCGGCCTCTACCATGCGTGGAAAATCGCGTGACTGGGCACCGGTCTTATTGATAGGAATACATAACGGGGCCAGTCCGTGCAGATTCATCAACAAATCATTCACCAGATATTTGATACGCCCGTTATAGTGGGTTCCAAGCACATACCCTAACGCTATTCCATCCTGACCGCCCAACGGGTGATTGGAAACAAAGGTACACAAGCCCTCTTGAGGCAAATTCTCCAGACCGTTTACCTCCAGCTTCACATCAAGATAATCCATACATGCCTTCAGGAAATCGACTCCCGTCTTATCGGAAACACCCTTCAGAAAACTGTTGATTTCATCCTGATGCACAATACGTTTCAAATATGACACGACGAACCGAGGAATCCGTTTGGCCTTTTTCCCCGCCTTTTCCCGAAGGACCTTGTCTATGTCAATTAAAAAAATCGAATTGTCTGCCATCACTTCATATTAGGTTTTCTTTGCAAAAGTAACTTATCTTTTGAAAAATTACTCATTCACGACCAAAAAATACACTTTTCAGACCTAAAAAACTGATAAATGATGACAATTACGGGCATTTCTTGCACACGTCTGTATACTTTTGTGTATTATCACAAGGGGCAAAACCATTCAAATGGAAAAACAGCCGAATAAAGGGTCCGCCAATCAACAACCTGTTGATAACTTCTCGGAAAATAATTGCCAGAACATAGTGACTGTTTTTACAGAATTACCTAATTTTACACCTTGATATATTATAAAAAGAAATTTCACAAAAACTGTCAAGAAAAAATGAACGAACCAGAACAGACATACCACGTTCCCGTCCTCCTGCATGAAAGCATCGAGGGTATGCACATACAGCCAGGAGGAACTTACGTAGACGTTACATTCGGAGGAGGAGGACACTCTAAAGAAATCTTGAACACCATGGACGCCACAGGCAAACTGTTCAGTTTCGATCAGGATCAGGATGCAGAGCGCAACATTGTGAACGACAAACGGTTTACATTCGTCCGGAGTAACTTCCGCTACCTGCATAATTTTCTTCGGTATTATGGAGTAGATCAAGTAGATGCCATTCTGGCTGACCTGGGTGTTTCTTCCCACCATTTCGATGACTCTGAACGGGGCTTTTCTTTCCGGTTCGACGGACAGCTGGACATGCGCATGAACAAACGGGCAGGAATGACAGCTACAGACATCGTAAACACTTATGATGAAGAACGATTGGCAGACATTTTCTACCTATACGGAGAGCTGAAGAACAGCCGCAAACTGGCTGCTGTATTAGTAAAAGCCCGTGTACAAAAGAAAATAGCCACTATCGGTGACTTTCTGGAAATCATCAAACCCTTATTCGGAAAGGAACGGGAAAAGAAAGAACTGGCCAAAGTATTCCAGGCACTCCGTATCGAAGTAAATCAAGAAATGGAAGCGCTGAAAGAAATGCTGTATGCGGCCACCGAAGCTTTAAAACCAGGAGGCAGACTCGTTATCATCACTTATCATTCCCTGGAAGACCGTATGGTAAAGAACATCATGAAAACCGGGAATGTAGAAGGAAAAGCTGAAAAAGATTTCTTCGGTAACATACAAACCCCTTTCAAGCTTGTAAACAACAAAGTAATTGTGCCTTCTGAAGAAGAAATCGCCCGTAACCCACGCTCCAGAAGCGCCAAATTACGTATTGCAGAAAAAAAATAAAAAGACACAAAGGCATGGAACAACCGAACAACAAACAGAAAGAAGCATCGCACATCAGCCTCCGGAGTATACTCGGAGGAGAAATCCTGGTGCACAGTTTCCTGCGGAGACAAGTGTATCTGCTCATCCTGATTGTGATACTGACCATTCTATACATAGACAACCGCTATTCCAGCCAGCAGGAACTGATTGAAATAGACCGGCTGAAGAAAGAACTGACAGATATCAAATATGATGCTTTAACCATTTCATCAGAACTGACGGAAAAAAGCCGGCAGTCACGCATCGAAGAATATATTTCGGCCGAGGGCAGACAACTGCAAACGGCAGCTACCCCACCCTTTTTAATCAAGGAAGAAGAATAAAAGTACAACTATGGCACCGGGACAAAAAGACATATTACCACGTTTTACCATCATTCTGTTTGTAATGGCACTGATGGCTATTGCTGTCATCGCAAAAGCAGGATTCATTATGTTCGCAGAACGAGGGTATTGGGAGGAAGTAGCCGACCGCTTCGTTAAAGAAAACGTAGTGGTACACCCGAACAGGGGGAACATCATTTCCTCGGATGGGAAACTGATGGCCAGCAGTCTTCCGGAATATAAGATTTACATGGACTTTCTGGCTGGAGGAAAAGAAAAAGATAGCTTGTTGATGGCACACCTGACTGAAATCTGTGAGGGACTACACCAGATTCTTCCGGACAAAAGCGCCGAAGCATTCCGGAAACATATCTTGCAAGGACGCCGGAAAAAAAGCCGCAATTACCTGCTCTACCCGAAACGAATCTCTTACATCGAATATAAGCAGGTCAAAGAATTACCCGTATTCAACCTGAGCAAGTATAAAGGAGGGTTCCACGAACTGGCTTTCAACCAGCGCAAAAAACCGTTCGGTTCCTTAGCCATGCGAACATTGGGAGACATGTATCCGGATATGGCTCAAGGGGCTAAAAACGGTCTGGAGCTGACTTACGATTCCATTCTACGCGGTACTGACGGCATCACACACCGCCAGAAAGTCATGAATAAATACCTGAATATCGTAGACAAACCGGCTGTAGACGGTTATGATATCATTACGACCATCGATGTAGGTATCCAGGATATCGCGGAAAAAGCATTGGTGGACCAATTGAAGAACCTGAATGCCGTGTGGGGAGTTGCCATCGTCATGGATGTAGCTACCGGTGATGTGAAAGCCAACGTGAACATGACCCGGGGAGGCGACGGCAATTATTACGAAATGAAGAATCTGGCTGTAAGTAACCTGATGGAACCGGGTTCTACCTTCAAGACAGCTTCTATCATGGTAGCCTTGGAAGACAAATACATCACACCCGATTACGAAGTAGACACCCAGAGCGGTATCGTCAACATGCACGGCAGCTGGATGAGAGACTGGAACTGGCACCGGGGCGGCTATGGGAAAATTGATGTCACCCGGATTCTGGAGGTATCTTCAAATGTAGGTGTATCCAGCATCATCGACAAGTTCTATCGGGACAATCCGCAGAAATTCGTCGACGGTCTACGGCGTATGAGCATCGACAAGCCTCTGAACCTAGGATTCGTAGGAGAAGCCAGTCCACGCATTCTCGGCCCGAAAGAGCGTTATTTTGCCAAGACTACCCTGCCATGGATGAGTATCGGATATGAAACACAGATACCACCCATCTACATTCTGAACTTCTACAACGCCATTGCCAATAATGGGGTCATGGTAAAGCCGAAGTTCGTAAAAGCCATTGCCAAGGACGGGGACATTGTAGAAGAATATCCTACCGAGGTCGTGAATCCGAAAATCTGTTCGGACACCACCCTGACCCAGATACGAACAATCTTGCAGAAAGTGGTATCCGAAGGATTGGCCAAACCTGCAGGAAGCAAACAATTCAATGTATCCGGGAAAACAGGAACCGCACAGATTTCACAAGGAGCCGCCGGCTATAAGAGCGGAGGTGTGAAATATATGGTCAGTTTCTGTGGATATTTCCCTTCGGAAGCTCCGAAATACAGCTGTCTGGTTCAGATTGAAATACCTCACGGTCCTGCATCCGGAGGTCTACAGGCCGGTAGCGTGTTCAGCCGCATCGCCGAACGGGTCTACGCAAAGCACCTGTACCGTGACCTGGCACATGCCAAAGATTCGACGGCCATTCTGGTGCCCGACATCAAGAACGGTGACATCAAAGAAGCGGCCTACGTACTGCAGGCATTGAACGTAAGCAACAACGGAAGTTCCCTGAAAGGCGAAGGCCCCATCTGGGGGAAAGCACAGACTTCTGCCAACTATGCAACCTTCGAAAAGGTAAAGAAAAGCAAAAGTCTGATTCCGAATGTACGAGGAATGGGAGCCAAGGATGCAGTCTACCTGCTGGAAAGTATGGGACTGAAAGTACATCTGACTGGAGTAGGCCGGGTAACTGCCCAAAACATGACTCCGGGCTCTTCATTCAAGAAAGGACAAACCATAACATTGACACTTAACCATTGATATAGATATGAAACTGGAGATTATTCTCAAGAACATCAAGACCTGTTCAATTACAGGTAACCAAGAACTGGAAATAACCGGTATCAACATAGACTCACGCCTCATCGAAAAAGGACACCTTTTCGTTGCGGTAAAAGGGACACAAACCGATGGTCATACCTACATTGGGAAAGCCATTGAGAAAGGTGCAGCAGCGATTGTCTGCGAGACATTGCCGGAAACACTGCATCCGGAAGTAACCTACATCCAGGTTACCGACACTGAAGATGCGGTAGGAAGACTGGCCACCAACTATTATGGAGACCCGACATCCAAATTAGATCTGGTAGGAGTAACCGGTACTAACGGGAAAACGACTATCGCCACCTTATTATATAATATGTTCCGTCAGTTCGGTTACAAAGTAGGACTGATTTCGACCGTATGCAATTACATCGACGGAGAAGCTATTCCAACCGACCATACGACCCCTGACCCGATCACCCTGAACAAGCTATTGGGAAGAATGGCGGACGAAGGCTGCAAATATGCTTTTATGGAGGTCAGTTCGCATGCGGTGGCACAGAAACGTATCGGCGGATTGAAATTTGCCGGCGGTATCTTCACCAACATCACCCGCGATCATCTGGATTACCACAAGACTTTTGAGAATTATCTCAAGGCAAAGAAAGCATTCTTTGACAATCTGCCCAAAACAGCTTTTGCGCTGACCAACGAGGATGATAAGAACGGCATGGTTATGGTACAAAACACCAAAGCGAAAACAGCAACCTACTCTCTGCGTACCCTGGCCGATTTCAAGGGGAAAGTACTGGAGGACGGATTCGAAGGGATGTTGCTGGATATCAACAACCACGAAGTGAATGTACAGTTCATCGGCCGATTCAACGCCTCCAACCTTCTGGCTGTGTATGGAGCCGCTTGTCTGCTGGGTAAACAACCGGAAGAAGTACTGCTGATTCTAAGTACCCTACGCCCGGTATCAGGCCGTTTCGATGCCATCCGCTCTCCGAAAGGCTATACGGCCATCGTAGATTATGCCCACACACCGGACGCATTGGTCAATGTCTTGGAAGCTATCCACGAAGTACTTCGTGGCAGAGGACAGGTAATCACCGTAGTAGGTGCCGGCGGTAACCGGGACAAAGGGAAACGACCGCTGATGGCACAGGAATCTGTCAAACGAAGCGACAAGGTTATCATCACTTCCGATAACCCACGCTTTGAAGAGCCTCAGGATATCATCAACGATATGCTGGCCGGATTGACCGATACAGACATGCAGAAAGTAATCTCCATCGCCGACCGAAAAGAAGCCATCCGCACCGCCTGTATGTTGGCTCAACGGGGGGATGTCATCCTGATAGCCGGAAAAGGCCACGAGAACTACCAGGAAATCAAAGGGGTGAAACACCATTTTGATGACAAGGAAATAGTAAAGGATATTTTTGAAAAGGAACATTAATCTGATAAGACAATGTTATACTATCTGTTCAATTATTTAGAGCAATTTGATTTCCCGGGAGCGCGGATGTTCGGTTATGTATCGTTCCGAGCGCTGATGGCGGTCATCTTGTCCCTGCTGATATCATCGATTTTCGGTGAATACTTCATCAACCTGTTAAAGCGAAAGCAGATTACAGAAACACAGCGGGATGCCTCCATTGACCCTTTCAATGTCAACAAGGTAGGTATTCCGACGATGGGAGGTATCATCATCATTGTAGCCATTCTGATACCGTGTCTGCTGTTGGGCAAACTGCACAATATCTATATGATTCTGATGCTGATAACGACAGTCTGGCTAGGCACCCTAGGTTTTCTGGACGATTACATCAAAGTATTCCGGAAAGACAAAGAAGGACTGCACGGAAAATTCAAGATTATCGGTCAGGTGGGCTTAGGATTCATCGTCGGTATGACTTTGTACCTGAGTCCGGATGTCGTCATCCGCGAGAACGTCGAAATACAGAAAAACGGTGAGATTGTCAATGTCATCCATAAGACAGACAATCAGAAATCGACAAAGACCACCATACCGTTCTTCAAGAACAACAACCTGGATTATGCCGACATCGTAGGCTTCATGGGAGACCATGCCCAGACAGCCGGATGGATTGTCTTTGTACTGATTACCATCTTTGTCGTTACAGCTGTATCGAACGGAGCCAACCTGAACGACGGAATGGATGGAATGACCGCGGGAAATTCAGCCATCATCGGGGTGACACTCGGTATTCTGGCCTATGTATCCAGCCACATTGAGTATGCAGGCTATCTGAATATCATGTACATCCCCGGAAGTGAGGAACTGGTTATCTTCATCTGTGCCTTCATTGGAGCCCTGATCGGTTTCCTGTGGTACAATGCATTCCCGGCACAGGTATTCATGGGAGATACCGGCAGTCTGACTATCGGTGGTATCATTGCCGTGTTTGCCATCATCATCCACAAGGAACTGCTGATTCCGATTCTCTGTGGAGTATTCCTGGTAGAGAACCTGTCAGTAATCCTGCAAGTGAAATATTTCCAGTCCGGAAAGAAGAAAGGGCTGAAACGGCGCGTATTCAAACGTGCGCCGATTCATGACCACTTCCGGACTACAATGGCCCAACTCGACCCGAGCTGTACGTACTTGTTCACACGCCCTAAAAGCGTATTTCATGAATCGAAGATTACCGTCCGCTTTTGGATTGTAACCATCGTATTAGCTGCAATAACTATTATAACGTTAAAGATAAGATAAAAAGCCATGGCAAAAAGAATTGTCATCTTAGGAGCCGGTGAAAGCGGCGCGGGAGCTGCCGTACTGGCACAGAAACAAGGATTCGATACCTTTGTTTCAGACATGTCCCAAATTAAGGACAAATACAAGAACATGCTGAATGAGAGAGGCATCCAGTGGGAAGAAGGGAAACATACCGAAGAGCTGATTCTGAATGCGGACGAAATCATCAAAAGCCCGGGTATCCCCAACGATGCTCCAATGATTCTGAAACTGAAAGCACAAGGTACACCGATTATTTCGGAAATCGAATTTGCCGGACGGTATACCAATGCCAAAATGATTTGTATCACAGGTAGTAACGGTAAGACGACAACTACCTCACTGATTTACCATATCTTCAAGAAAGCCGGTCTGAATGTGGGACTGGCAGGAAACATCGGTCAAAGTCTGGCTTATCAGGTAGCGGAATGCAATTATGACTACTATGTCATTGAGCTGAGCAGTTTCCAACTGGACAACATGTACAAGTTCCATGCAAACATTGCCGTATTGATGAACATCACGCCAGACCATCTGGACCGCTATAATTACGAACTACAGAACTATGTAGATGCAAAGTTCCGTATCATCCAAAACCAGACAAACGAAGATGCCTTCATCTTCTGGAACGATGACCCGGTCATTCAGCGTGAACTCCATAAATACGGTATACACGGACAATATTACCCATTTGCCGAGAAGAAAGAGGAAGGCGCGGCTGCTTTCGTTGAACAGAATAAGGTGTACTTCACCCGCCCCATAGCCTTCAACATGGAGCAGGAAGAACTGGCATTGACCGGGACCCACAACCTGTTCAACTCCATGGCTGCCGGTATTTCTGCCAACATCGCCGGTATCCGGAACGAATGTATCCGGGAAGCTTTGAGCGATTTTAAAGGCGTGGAACATCGTCTGGAAAAAGTAGCCCGCGTACGTGGAGTGGAATACATCAACGATTCCAAAGCTACGAATGTCAACTCCTGCTGGTATGCCTTGCAAAGCATGAAGACAAAAACAGTACTGATTTTGGGAGGAAAAGACAAAGGAAACGATTATAACGAAATCGCTAAACTGGTGAAAGAAAAATGTTCCGGTCTGATATTCCTGGGTCTGCACAACGAAAAGCTTCATGCCTTCTTTGATAGCTTCGGCTTACCGATTGTCGATGTACAGAGCATGCAGGATGCGGTAAATGCAGCCTATCAGATGGCCCAGAAGGGTGAAACAGTCCTGCTGAGTCCTTGCTGTGCCAGCTTCGACCTGTTCAAAAGCTACGAGGACCGTGGTGATCAATTCAAAGCATGTGTAAACAAACTATAAATCAAAATACCCAAAGATGGATTTACTGAAAAACCTGTTTAAAGGTGACAAGGTAGTATGGATCATCTACCTGTTGCTTTGTCTCATCTCAATCATTGAGGTGTTCAGTGCGTCGAGTACCTTGACATACAAGAGCGGCGACCATTGGGGACCTATCACTACCCATATGTTACTACTGATGACAGGTACCGTGGTGGTCATTATCGCACACAACATACCGACACGGTGGTTCAAGGCTTTCAACGCATTGCTCCCCCTCTCGTGGGCCATGTTGATAGCCGTATTCATCATCGGTGCGTTGACCAATGGAGCCAAGCGATGGATTGATTTGGGATTCTTCAGGTTTCAGCCATCGGAAGTGGCTAAAATGGCCACCATTATTACGGTAGCATATATTCTTTCTCGACTTCAAGAAGAGAATGGAGCCAATAAACGGGCGTTCAAATATATCCTTTGGGTGACAGGAATTACCTGTGCCTTGATTTTCACAGAGAATCTGTCCACTGCCTTATTGCTGGCAACCACTGTTCTGCTGCTGATGTTCATAGGACGTGTACCGTTTAAACAATTAGGTTCACTGGTAGGAATCGCTGTAGGTTTCGTGCTGATTTGCGTAACAATCATCGAAAAAGTTCCGGCTCAGACTTGGGATGACATCGGGCTACACCGAATGACGACCTGGCAATCACGTCTGGAAAACCATTTCAGCGGAGAAGAAATTCCTGCTGCCAAATTCGATATTGACAAGGATGCCCAGATTGCTCATGCCAACATCGCCATAGCCAGTAGCCACGTATTGGGGAAAGGACCCGGAAACAGTGTACAACGTGACTTCCTTTCTCAAGCATTCTCCGATTTTATCTATGCGATTATCATCGAAGAACTGGGGTTGGTAGGAGGAGCCTGCGTTGCCCTTCTTTATATATTGCTGTTGACCCGTATCGCCAAGATTGTCCGGAAATGTGACAACACCTATTTCAGCCTGATGATTATCGGTTTCGGAACCCTGATTGTACTGCAGGCCATGTTTAACATGCTGGTGGCCGTAGGTATCATTCCCGTAACCGGTCAACCATTACCAATGATCAGTAAAGGAGGAACTTCGACCTTAATCAACAGCGCCTACATCGGACTGATTCTGGCAGTCAGCCGTTATGTAGACAACCAGGAAGAGGCACAGGCAGAAGAGGCAGAAAAACAGAACGAAGTAAAGGCTGCCGCAGTCAGTCTTTTACAGCAGGCTGCCGAAATAGGCAACAAACAAGTTCAAGAAATTACGGATGAAACAACTACCACACCGAAAACTGAAGGAAAAAGTGTATAAAAAAGTCTAAGAATAACTATTTTACGAGTTTATTCCTAACTTTGCAGAGAAATGGAAGAGTTTATGGAAGAAAAGATACGCATAATCATCAGCGGAGGCGGAACCGGAGGACACATTTTCCCGGCCGTTTCCATCGCAAACGCCCTGAAAGCGCAACATCCCGACATTGAAATCTTATTTGTTGGAGCTGAAGGACGTATGGAAATGCATCGTGTTCCAGCCGCTGGCTACCAGATAATAGGTTTACCCGTTGCCGGGTTCGATCGCAAACATCTATGGAAAAATATCGGTGTACTGATTAAACTGATACGAAGCCAACTGAAAGCACGACAAATCATCAAGAATTTCAAACCTCATGCCGCTGTTGGCGTAGGCGGTTATGCCAGTGGCCCGACTTTAAAAGTAGCAGGCATGATGGGAATTCCGACTCTGATTCAGGAACAAAACTCATATGCCGGCGTCACCAATAAACTGCTGGCTAAAAAGGCCTGCAAGATTTGCGTAGCTTATGAAGGCATGGAACGTTTCTTTGAAAAAGATAAAATTATCCTGACCGGTAACCCCGTCCGTCAGGGATTATTGAATCATACACTGAGCAGGGAAGCTGCTATCCAATCATTCGGCCTCGACCCTCAGAAGAAAACAATACTGATTGTAGGTGGAAGCCTTGGAGCACGGACTATCAACAATTGTGTCATGCACGGACTGGAGAAAATCAAGATGTCTGGAGTGCAGTTTATCTGGCAGACCGGAAAATTCTATATTGAAGAAGCCAAGGCAACGGTAACCAAGGCCGGAGACTTACCTATGCTGCACACCACAGATTTTATCTCCGACATGGCTGCCGCATACAGCGCCGCAGATTTGGTTATCAGCCGTGCAGGTGCAGGCTCCATTTCAGAATTCTGCCTATTGCAGAAACCGGTAATTTTAGTACCTTCACCCAATGTAGCAGAAGACCATCAGACAAAAAATGCGTTAGCATTGGTCAACAAAGATGCTGCCCTTTACGTAAAGGATATGGAGGCCGAAGAGAAACTGCTTGATTTGGCTATCCAGACGGTACAGCAACCGGAAACACTAACAAAATTAAGTACAAACATTGCGAGGCTGGCTTTCAAAGATTCTGCCAATGTCATTGCCCAAGAAGTCTATAAGCTAGCCGTAAATTACCAGAAGAAAAATGAACGTTAATACCTTGAAAGCTGTCTACTTCATCGGTGCCGGAGGCATCGGAATGAGTGCGTTGGTCCGCTATTTTCTGTCCAAAGGAAAGAAGGTAGCAGGATACGACCGTACTCCCAGTGAACTGACCCAAAAACTGAATGAAGAAGGGGCGGCTATCCATTACGAAGAAAACACTGCACTCATTCCGGACGATTTCAAACAACCGGAAACGACACTCATCATATACACGCCGGCTATTCCAGCAAACCATCAGGAACTGACCTATTTCCGTGAAAACGGTTTTGAAATTCAGAAACGGGCACAGGTTCTAGGAATGTTGACACGCACAGAAAGAGGTATGTGTGTAGCAGGTACCCATGGAAAAACCACAACTTCCACCATGGCCGCCCATCTGTTGCACCAGTCACACGTGACATGTAATGCCTTTTTAGGAGGTATCTCCAAGAATTACGGAACGAACCTGCTTCTTTCTGACAAGAGTGACCTCGTAGTCATTGAAGCAGACGAATTCGACCGTTCTTTCCACTGGCTGACTCCCTATGCCACTGTAATTACCGCTACGGACTCTGACCATCTGGATATCTACGGTACCCACGAAGCTTACGTAGAAAGTTTCCGTAAATACACATCTTTGATTCGGCCAGACGGTTACCTGATTATCAAGAAAGGGATTGACCTCCAGCCGGACGTACAACCTGGAGTAACGGTATATACCTACTCCAACGATGAAGGGGATTTCCACGCAGAAAACATCCGTATAGCCAATGGTGAAATCACTTTCTATTTCATTTCACCTTTGGGCAATATTGCCGATATCCGTTTGGGAGTTCCTGTCTATGTGAATATCGAGAACGGAGTAGCAGCAATGGCTCTGGCCCAGATAGGTGGTGCTACTGCCGAAGAAATCCGTACCGCCATGGCTACTTTCCAAGGTGTAGACCGCCGGTTCGATTTCAAGATAAAGAATGACCGCATCGTACTGCTAAGTGATTATGCGCACCATCCGGCTGAAATCAGACAGAGCGTTACTTCTATCCGTACATTATATCCGGATAAAAAGATCACCGCGATTTTCCAGCCTCATCTGTATACACGTACCCGCGATTTTTACAAAGAATTCGCCGATAGCCTTTCATTGTTGGACGAAGTGATCCTGCTGGATATCTATCCAGCTCGCGAACAACCCATTCCCGGTATAACCAGCCAGCTGATATATGATAACCTTCGCCCCGGCATCGAGAAATGCTTGTGTAAGAAAGAAGAACTGATAGATTTGCTGAAAAACAAACATCTGGAAGTTCTGATTACCCTAGGAGCTGGAGACATAGACAATTACATACCACAAATTTCTGAATTACTGAAGAATAAATGATAAAACGAATTTTCATACTCTGTTTATCGATATTGGTAATCGGCTATCTGGTCGTAGCGATTACCACCATGAACCGCAAGCCTGACAATGAGGTCTGCAAGGGTATGGAATTGACTGTAAAGGATAGTGTTGACTATGGTTATATTACGCCTAACGGGATTAAAAACATCCTGAAGAACAGTAAACTATATCCTGAAGGCAAACGTTTGGGAGACATCAACGTACGTGCTTTGGAAAAAGCGCTTGACAACCATCCTTTCATTTCGGAAGCAGAATGCTATCTTACTTCCGGAGGGAAGGTACACGTAGAAGTCTACCAACGAATTCCTTTGCTACGAATCATGAGCAGTAACGGTGACGACTACTACATAGATCATAAAGGGAAAATTATGCCGGTACAAGGTACATCTGTCCATGTAGCTGTAGCAACCGGCTTTATCGATAGAAAGTTCGCACGCAAAGAGCTGTACGAACTGGCTTTGTACTTACAGACCGACCCTTTCTGGAAGTCCCAGATTGAACAAATCAACGTCACTTCTAAAAAGGAGCTGGAACTTGTTCCCCGGGTAGGAGACCATCTTATCTTCCTAGGGAAAGGCGAGAACTATCAGGAAAAGTTCAGGAGACTGAAGATTTTCTACAACGAAGCCTTGAACCGGGTAGGATGGAACAAGTACGAGCGAATCAGCATAGAATTTAATAACCAGATTATCTGTACCAAAAAAGAGAAGTAAGATATGGCAGCAACAGATTTTATTGTAGCAATTGAACTGGGATCTACAGAGATAACAGGCATTGCAGGAAAGAAGAATGCGGACGGAAGCATCCAGATTCTCGCATATGCCAGCGAGCGTTCGTCCGATTGCATCAAGAAAGGGGCAATCTACAATCTGGATAAGACGACTCAAAGCCTTACCTCTGTCATTAGACGGTTAGAGGAAAAGCTGCAAGCTTCTATCAAAAAAGTGTACGTAGGTATAGGGGGACAATCCGTAAGAAGCCTGTACAATACCGAGACCAAACAACTGGGCGAAGATACCAAGATATCTCAAGCCTTGATTGACTCTATGATGCAAGACAACCGTGAATTTCCACTCATTGACCAGGAGATTCTGGCGGTTGAACCTCAAGAATATAAAGTAGGAAACAATCTTCTGACAGAACCGGTAGGTATTCCTGCCGACAGAATCGAAGGACATTTCCTGAATATTATAGCACGCCATTCACTGAAAGGTAACATCAAGCAGTGTTTCAAGCAAGCCGGATATGAAATAGCCGACTACTTCATATCTCCGCTAATGACCGCCAACACTGTACTGACCAACAGTGAAAAACGATCAGGATGTGCTCTTGTAGATTTCGGTGCAGATACGACAACTGTTTCCGTTTATAAGAGCAATATCCTCCGTCATCTGGCAGTCATTCCGTTGGGTGGCAGCAACATTACCAAAGATATCACCAGCCAACAGATTGAAGAGGAAGACGCCGAACAACTGAAGCTCCGTTTTGCAAGTGCCTTTACCGAGCCTTCAGAAGACGAGACAGAAACCTCCAAGGAATACAACCTGGACGGCAAATGTTCCATTCCTGCTCATCTGCTGGAAGAAATTGTAGAAGCCCGTACCAATGAAATCCTGACCAACGTATGGAACCAGATTATGACTTCACAATACGGTGACAAACTGCTGGCTGGAGTCATACTGACAGGTGGAGCCTCAAACATGCGGAATATCGACCAGGCTTTTACGCGTATCACAAAGATTGATAAGGTACGTATTGCCAAGGCAGGTGATATTACACTGGTGGGCGACATCAAACTTCCGAAAGACGGAAGTCAGAATACGCTGATAGGTATCCTTGCCGCAGGAAAAGACAACTGCTGCAGAATAGACCCAAGAGGCTATCAGACCAATTTCATCGATGAAATCCAAGCCAAAGAGCAGGAGGCCAGACAGAAAGAGGAGGAACGCAAGCGTAAGGAAGAACAGGAAAGACTGGAACGGGAGCGTCAGGCCCGGGAAGAAGCTGCACGCCGCGAAGCCGAAGAAGCCGCACGTAGAAAAGAAGAGAAATGTACCGAACTGATTGCCAAAGCAAAGATGCAGGCCGAGAATAAAAAATACAACGAGGCCATCACGGCTTTGGAAGAAGCCTCAGCCTTGAACATCGAATCGAAGAAAGAAGAGATTTCACGGTTGAAAGACGAGTTCAACAAGCAGAAGGAAGAAAACAAGTGGTTCAACAAATGGAAAAAGAAGTTCAGCCAGATTTCTGAAGATATGTTTGAAGACCCGAAGAATTAAGGAAATACGATTATTCACCACATAATACGATTACATTATGTCTGAAGAAACAACAATGCCTTTCGATTTTCCGAAAGACGCTCCCCACATCATCAAAGTGATCGGTGTAGGAGGTGGCGGTGGCAATGCCGTCAACCACATGTACAGAGAAGGTATCCACGATGTAACGTTCGTGGTCTGCAATACAGATAATCAGGCGCTCGATGAATCGCCTGTTCCTATCAAGCTCCAGCTGGGTAGCGAAGGTCTGGGAGCCGGAAACCGCCCGGAACGTGCCAAGGCAGCTGCCGAAGAAAGCATGGAGGATATCAAACTCATGTTGAACGACGGCTGTAAGATGGCCTTCATCACTGCCGGTATGGGTGGTGGAACAGGTACTGGTGCCGCTCCGATCATCGCCAAGACTGCCAAGGAAATGGGCATTCTGACCGTCGGCATCGTAACCATTCCGTTCCTGTTCGAAGGTAACCGAAAAATCGACCAGGCACTGGACGGTGTAGAGGAAATGAGCAACCATGTAGATGCCCTGCTGGTCATCAACAACGAACGCCTGCGCGATGTCTATTCAGACTTCAGCGTCATGAAAGCATTCGGAAAAGCTGACGATACCCTTTCAACTGCCGCCAAGAGCATTGCCGAAATCATCACATTACGCGGTACCATCAACCTGGACTTCAACGATGTGAAAACGGTATTGAAAGACGGTGGAGTAGCCATCATGAGTACCGGTTTCGGTGAAGGCGAAGGACGTGTCACTCAAGCCATCAACGATGCGCTCCATTCACCGCTGCTGAACAACAACGATATCTTCAACTCGAAGAAAGTATTGTTCGTCATCACCTACAGTCCGAACAGCGAACTGATGATGGGCGAAATGGATGAAATCCATGAGTTCATGAGTAAGTTCGGCAAGGACGTAGAAACCAAATGGGGTCTTTATATCGACGAATCGCTGGAAACGAAAGTGAAGTTCACCATTCTGGCAACCGGATTCGGTATCAAAGACGTACCGGGTATGGACAGCGTACTGAACAAACGCACGCTGGAAGAACAGAAGCGATTGGAGGAGATGGAAGAAGAAGAACAGCGTAAAGATGAACGACGCAGCGACTTCTACGGCCCGAACATCCTGAAGAACAGCAACCGGAAACGCCGTCATAATGTCTACATCTTCACTCAGGAAGACCTTGACAACGATGACATCATCAGTATGGTAGAAACGACACCGACCTATAAACGTACAAAAGCCGAACTGGAAGCTATCCAGTCCAAGGCCAATGCGGAAGAAAAGATTGTGCAGAAACCTACCACTACCGATGCAGGTTCTATGACAATTACATTTTGACAACCATTAAAATAAAATGACTATGGATTTATTCGAACAAATCAGCAACGATATCAAAGAGGCGATGAAAGCCAAAGACAAAGTGAGACTGGAAACACTGCGTAACATCAAGAAAGTATTCCTGGAAGCCAAGACCGCTCCCGGAGCCAACGATACACTGACCGATGACATGGCTGTAAAAATCATGCAGAAACTGGTGAAACAAGGTAAGGATTCAGCAGCCGTTTACGAAGGACAAGGCCGTGCCGACCTGGCAGAAGGAGAAATGGCACAGGTACGCATCATCGAGACTTACCTGCCGAAACAGCTTTCTGCAGAAGAGCTGGAAGCCAAGCTGAAAGAAATCATTGCCCGTGTAGGAGCTACAAGCGGCAAAGACATGGGTAAGGTAATGGGTGTAGCCAGCAAGAAACTTGCCGGACTTGCCGAAGGCCGCGCCATCTCAGCCAAAGTAAAAGAACTGTTGGGATAAACCGTTTGCCAGCAAGCAGCCGGTTCCACTCACCGTAATAGCAGGCGCTGTAAAATCCCGGATAGGAATTCCGGATTTTACAGCGCTTTTTTCATATTCCAAAACGAACGTACGTACTCATGCAAACAAACGTTCGTTTACATCAAAATGCCCTCATGTTTCCCTTAAAACGTGAGGACATTTTTCACTACCGGTTTTTCAAAAAAGTTCCTGTAAGACCGAAAGAGATTTCAATTCCTGAAAGTCAGGGAGGTGAAGCCGATAGTACTCGTTGATGATATCAAGACAACGGTTTCGTTCCATCCGGTTCATGGCAAAGAGATGCATCGTTTCATAATTCATCCGCATCAGTTGGCAGATGTGGGCAGATTCCTGAGGGCGGACAAACATCCCGTGCAGCGGAGGTGTAGCGGTAAAACAGGCATTCAACAAATCGAAACAATCTCCCTCCACGTAATTGTCCGTATTCGGATAGAGCCCCAAAAACCGTGACAACCGCATCAGAAACACCAGATGGAAATTGGCGAACTTTCCCTCGCACACATCCAGCCACTGGATAGAATGGACCAGATAGGCAAAAAGCGGCGCATTCTCTCCTTCTTCCCGCAAAGCCCGGTAGAGGAATTCTGCCAGAAACAAGGCAATAGCCGATTTGTACGGGTCGTACGGAAGCGTATGGAAAATGTACGAAGCCTTAGCCTCACGAATGGGATGAATCCCCGACTTGGGACGGATATCCGCTTCGAATTCTACCAGCGACAGCGGCTGAAACAAAACAGCACGTACGGTCGACTTTCGCGAGCGTTGGACGGGTACCAGAAAGGACAGCTTCCCGCTCTGTTCCGTAAAGATGTGGACGATATTCGATTTATCATTGTATTTTACCGTATGCAATACGACTCCCGACAATTTCTGTAACATGGCTATTCCGCATTAAGTTATTCACGACAACTTGTGCTGACAAAGATAAGCTTTTAAAAAAAGATTAGGTCGGAAAAGAAAAAAAAGTTGGTTTTCTTTTGGTAGTATCAAAAATCTTCCTACCTTTGCAACCGCAAACGAGAGATACGCTCCTCGCTAAGCAGCCAAGAAGTTCTTTCTGGCCAAAAAGGATGGCCCGTTCGTCTATCGGTTAGGACGCAAGATTTTCATTCTTGAAAGGGGGGTTCGATTCCCCCACGGGCTACATAATAAACAAAAATCACGAACATATTAAAGATTAGTCGAGATGGCAAATCACAAATCATCTATCAAGAGAATCAGACAAGAAGAAAAGAGAAGACTTCACAACAGATATTATGCTAAAACTATGCGTAACGCAGTGAAGAAACTTCGCGCAACAACTGACAAGGCAGAAGCAGTAGCTTTGTATCCTAGCGTACAGAAAATTCTGGATAAGTTGGCTAAGAACAACATCATCCACAAGAACAAAGCTGCAAACTTGAAGTCAAAACTGGCTGCACACATCAGCAAATTGGCTTAAGTAATTGCTTGAACTTCTAAAGATATTAAGGCTGGATTTTTCCAGCCTTTTGTCGTTTATATACCTCCCGATTTTCAACATTTTTAGCCACCGAAAGTTCGTCTCATTCATTGTTTTTTAGTATCTTTGAACAATCAAAAAATCGAAAATAACAACATGAGTGAAGAACTGACACCAAACAGCGGAAACAGCTATTCGGCCAGTAGTATCCAGGTTCTGGAAGGGCTGGAAGCTGTTCGTAAACGTCCCGCCATGTACATCGGCGATATCAGTGAAAAGGGTCTGCACCACCTGGTTTATGAGGTTGTAGACAACTCAATAGATGAGGCCCTCGCCGGTTTCTGTACCCACATAGAAGTAACCATCAACGAAGACAATTCAATTACCGTACAGGATAACGGGCGCGGTATTCCTGTAGACTTTCATGAGAAAGAGAAGAAGTCGGCACTGGAAGTCGTCATGACAGTCCTGCATGCCGGAGGAAAATTCGACAAAGGTTCCTATAAGGTTTCCGGCGGTCTGCACGGTGTAGGTGTTTCCTGCGTGAACGCCCTGTCAACCCACATGACAACAAACGTCTTCCGCAACGGAAAAGTCTACCAGCAGGAATATGCCTGCGGTAAGCCCCTCTACCCGGTCAAAGAAATCGGTACCTGTGACATCACCGGTACAAAACAGACATTCTGGCCGGACGGAAGCATCTTTACGGTAACCGAATATAAATACAGCATCCTGCAGGCACGTATGCGCGAGTTGGCTTACCTGAACAAGGGTATCACCATTACTCTGACCGACAAGCGCGTCAAGGAAGAAGACGGCAACTACAAACAGGAAACTTTCCACTCGGAAGAAGGTGTGAAAGAGTTTGTACGTTTCCTGAATTCCAGCAACACACCGCTCATCGAGGATGTCATCTATCTGAACACCGAAAAGCAAGGAATCCCTATCGAATGTGCCATCATGTACAACACCGGATTCCGTGAAAACCTGCATTCATACGTCAACAACATCAATACCATCGAAGGCGGTACACACGAAACCGGTTTCCGTATGGCATTGACCCGTGTGCTGAAGAAATATGCCGAAGACAGCAAGGCCCTCGAAAAAGCGAAAGTGGAAATTTCCGGAGAGGATTTCCGCGAAGGTCTGATTGCGGTCATCTCGGTAAAAGTGTCTGAACCTCAGTTCGAAGGACAGACCAAGACCAAACTGGGTAACAACGAAGTCAGCGGTGCTGTAAACCAGGCTGTGGGCGAAGCACTGACCAACTACCTGGAAGAACATCCGAAAGAAGCCAAAACAATCGTAGATAAAGTGATTCTGGCCGCTACAGCCCGTGTGGCTGCACGTAAGGCCCGCGAGTCCGTACAACGCAAGAGCCCGATGGGCGGAGGCGGTCTGCCGGGTAAGCTGGCCGACTGTTCCAGCCGTGTACCGGAAGAATGCGAACTGTTCCTCGTCGAGGGTGATTCGGCCGGCGGTTCTGCCAAGCAGGGACGTAGCCGTCAGTTCCAGGCCATCCTTCCACTGCGCGGTAAAATCCTGAACGTAGAGAAAGCCATGTGGCACAAGGCCTTCGAAAGCGATGAAGTGAACAACATCATCCAGGCACTGGGCGTACGTTTCGGAGTAGACGGTGAAGAAGACAGCAAGAAGGCGAACATCGAGAAACTGCGTTACCACAAGGTCATCATCATGACCGATGCCGATGTCGATGGTTCACACATCGACACCCTTATCATGACTCTCTTCTACCGCTACATGCCGGAAGTCATCCAGGGAGGACACCTCTACATCGCCAATCCGCCTCTGTACAAATGTACCAAAGGTAAGATCAGCGAATACTGCTATACTGACGAAGAGCGCCAGACCTTCATGCAACGGTATGGCGACGGTACGGAAAACGGTATTCATACACAGCGCTACAAAGGTTTGGGTGAAATGAATCCGGAACAGCTGTGGGAAACAACCATGAATCCGGAAACCCGTATCCTGAAACAGGTAAACATCGAAAACGCAGCAGAAGCCGACTATATCTTCTCTATGCTGATGGGTGATGATGTAGCGCCACGCCGCGAATTCATCGAAAGACATGCCACTTATGCAAACATCGATGCATAAGGACGCATTTTCAGTACTTAATCTTTTATTAACTTTTCCCTCACATCTTACAAAATGAGGAGAACTCCGGAGCCAATCGGGTTTCCGGAGTTTTTTTATTCCCTTTCTTCGTTTATATTTTCATTCCTGAAAATCGGCCCAGGAAGCCCTGTAGAGGCTTTTTTTAGATAAACAACTTATATTTTCGTCACAGGAAAAAGTTAGTTCCACTTTATTTAGTACATTTGGGAAAAGAACAAATCCAAACTAATACCTCGAAAAATATGAAACTGACATTTCGTATCCAATATCGTACGGTATGGGGAGAAGACATCCGGGTCATCCTGAACGATGACACCGAACATCCTATCGCTCTCTCTACCCGCGACGGTAACAACTGGATAGGCACAACCAACTATGAAGCACCTGTCGCATGTGTACAGGTCACTTATCGGTATGGAGTTTTCTGCAACGGAGTTTGTGTACGTAAGGAGTTCGGAGCCATTCCGCATTCTTTCGATATAGGGAATGCCCAGCAGACCCATTACATCATGGACGATTGTTGGCGTGACCTGCCAGCCGCTTCGTACAAATATAGTTCGGCTTTCAATGAGCCGCATCCGTGCGTCAAGCCCAACCAGCTGAACAACCATGTGGGCAACTGCATCACCTTCCGCGCTCTCTGCCCGGAACTCTACAACAAGAAACAGGAACTGGGTATCATAGGCAGCTGCAACGCTTTAGGCAACTGGGAATACTGCCGCCCGTTACGGATGTACGAGGTACAGCCTAACGTATGGCACATCACTCTGGATGCCTCCTCGCTTACCTTCCCCTTCGAATACAAATTTGCCGCCATCAATGCAAAGACCGGTGCCGTAGAAGAATGGGAAAGCGGTCCGAACCGTACTTTCCACATCCAGCCTCTGCTACGGGGAGAAACCTATCTGCCGATGGAAAGTGAAGTATTCTTCAACTTACCGGCCACCAAGATAGCAGGAACAGCCATTCCGGTATTCTCACTCCGCTCGGAAGGAAGCTTCGGTGTAGGTGACTTCGGAGATTTGCTGACCTTCATCGAATGGGCTGCCCAGACTCACCAGAAAGCTGTACAGATTCTGCCTATCAACGATACGACCATGACAGGTACATGGACAGACTCTTATCCATACAGCAGTATCTCTATCTACGCCTTCCACCCGATGTTTACCGACCTGCGCCAACTTCCGGCTCTGAAGGATAAAGAAGCTGCCGCACGTTTCGAGAAAGAAAGAATCCGTCTGAATGCCCTGCCACAGGTTGACTACGAAGAAGTGAACCTGCATAAGCGTAACTACCTGAAAGCCATATTCAAGCAGGAAAAAGAAGCCATACTAAGCTCAAAAGATTTCCAGCAGTTCTTTGCCGACAACAAAAACTGGCTGTTGCCTTATGCGGCATTCTGCTTCCTGCGTGAAAAATACGGTACCCCCGAGTTCACTACCTGGCCGGAATATGCAGACTATCAGAAAGAAGAAATCGAAGCACTCTGCGATCCGGAAAGTGAAAGCTATGAGGACATAGCCTACCATTACTTCGTACAGTACAGCCTGCATGTACAACTGCTGAAAGCCTGCGACTACGGCCGTAGCAAGGGTGTCATCGTCAAAGGAGATATCCCTATCGGTATCAGCCGCACCAGCGTAGAAGCATGGACAGAACCTTATTACTTCAACATGAACGGTCAGGCAGGTGCTCCACCCGATACCTTCTCTACCAAGGGACAGAACTGGGGATTGCCTACGTACAACTGGGAAGTCATGGAAAAAGACAATTACCAGTGGTGGCGCCTGCGCTTCTCGAAGATGGCCGAATACTTCACAGCCTACCGTATCGACCATATCTTAGGCTTCTTCCGTATCTGGGAAATCCCGACCCACTCGGTACACGGTCTGTTGGGACAATTCTCTCCGGCCTTACCGATGAGTCCGGAAGAAATCCGCAGCTTCGGTCTGGATTTCAACAAGGAGTTCATGACCCAGCCGTTCATCAACGAATACATGCTGCAGACCATGTTCGGCGACAAGGTCAATTACGTCAAGGAAAACTTCGTGGTACACCGCCACCATGACATCTATGCCATGCGTCCGGAATTCGATACCCAACGGAAAGTAGAAGCTTTCTTTGCCGGCAAGACCGATGTAGACAGCCTCAACCTGAAAGAAGGACTGTATGCGCTCATCAGCAACGTACTGTTCGTTCCAGACCGCAAGAATCCGGATATGTATCATCCACGCATTGCCGTACAGAACGACTATATCTTCAACCGCTTAACCTGGAATGAGAAAGAAGCCTTCAACCGCCTCTACAACCACTATTATTACCAGCGCCACAACGAATTCTGGTACAGTGAAGCCATGAAGAAGCTTCCTATCCTCACCCAGTCTACCCCGATGCTGGTATGCGGCGAAGATTTGGGAATGGTTCCCGACTGTGTGCCTTGGGTAATGGACCAGCTGCAGATTCTGTCACTGGAAATCCAGCGCATGCCGAAAGACCCGAAATGCGAATTCGGCCATGTATACGCTTACCCGCTCCGCTCGGTATGTACCATCGGTACACACGATATGTCTACCCTTCGCGGCTGGTGGGAAGAAGACGCTACCGTAACCGAGCATTTCTACCACTCGGAACTGGGACATTGGGGCGACGTTCCCAAGCAGGCTCCGGGATGGCTCTGCAAGGAAGTCATCGAACACCACCTCAAGTCTCCTTCCATGCTGTGTATACTGACCTGGCAGGACTGGACTGCCATGGACGAAGAGTTGCGTAACCCGAATGTGGACAGCGAACGTATCAACATACCGGCCAATCCACGCCACTACTGGCGCTGGCGCATGCACATCACGTTGGAAAGACTGATGAAACAGACCGAGTTCAACGAAGAAATCATTCGGATGATTGATGAGAGCGGACGTTACTGATAATATCAACCCGCCTACAGACTGAACCACTGAAAGAGGCCCAGCCTCCTTCCCCATAAATCCCCTTCTTTCTGATACCTTCACCGGGATAAAGGAAGAAGGGGATTTCTATTTTCTCCAAACAAATAAGGCCACCCGGACAACATCTGTCAGAGCAGCCTTACTTGAGTTATGCCTCTATGAAAGTTAAGCAACAGCCTTATGTTCTTTAATGATTCCTACACAACAGGCTCCTACTATCAACAAGACACCCGCCAATACCAGCATGTTCACTTCCGGCGGTACACTGCCTTCATGCGTAAAGCTCTTCAGAATCCATCCTCCTGTAATAGCCGCAACAATCTGAGGCACACAGATGGTTCCGTTGAACAAACCTAAGTATGTTCCCATGTGACCTCCAGTCAAAGCGTTGGTCAAGATAGTAAACGGCATGGCCAACATGGCAGCCCACGCACAGCCTATCAGCAGGAAAGGAATGAACATCATGTACTGGTCGTGAGTGAAAGAGATAGAGATGAAACCGATACCGCCCAATACAAGGCTCAGCGCATAGGCAAACTTACGGTTCGGGATAGAAGGCATCACTGCCGCCCAGATAACAGAACCAATAGCCTGTACAGCGAACAAGATACCTACCCAGTCGCCTGCAGTCTGATATTGCGAAGACTGCGTATCCAATACCCAATGAGTGACACCATCTTTCACGACTTCTACAGCAGGGGTACCGAATACATTGGCAGCTACCGTACCGTTTGTATATGTCCACATGAACATGAAGGCCGCCCAACAGAAGAATTGTACCAGTCCTACAGTCCAGAATGCTTTCGGAGCCTTGACCAGCAACTGGAATACATTCACTTTTTCCTGTTTCTCTTCCTTCGAGATTCCATGATATTCAGCATACAGTTCGGGAGGATATTCCTTTACCTTCGCGGTAGTATAGATAACGCAGAGAATCAATATGGCCGCACCGATATAGAAGGAAAAAATAACCGAATCAGGAATTACCCCTTTCGGTGCCACATTGCTGATACCTACAGCAGCAAAGATAAACGGGAACAGGTATCCGGCCAGACTACCGGCATTGCACAAAAAGCTCTGGATAGAATAGGCCAATCCTTTCTGCTTCTCGTTCACCATATCGCCCACCATCATCTTGAACGGTTGCATGGCTATATTGATGGAAGTATCGAGGAACATCAGGGCAAAAAGTCCGAAAACCATCGCCGCCGATACAGACATACCGAAACTGCCGGCATTCGGAAGCAGGCACATCACCAGTACGGCTATCAAGGCACCCACAAACAAATAAGGAATCCGTCGGCCGAAACGGCACCAGGTCTTGTCACTCAACGCACCGATAATCGGTTGAACGATAATACCCGCCAACGGAGGTAAAATCCAGAAATAACTCAAGCTATGAGGGTCGGCCCCCAATGTCGCGAAAATACGGCTAATATTAGCACTCTGTAAGGCATAGGCTATCTGCACGCCAAAAAATCCGAAGCTGATGTTCCACAACTTCCAGAAACTTAAATCAGGTATTCTTTTCATGGTAATATATAAATGTATATTTGCCTATGTGATGTATGCCTTACAGATTCATCACCTCCTGTTCAAAACGGTCCTTGTCACCAACAGCCTTGTTGCGGATCTTGCTCCGATAATTGTAAACAGTAGCTAACGAGTAACCTAAGAAATGTGCTATCCGGGTAGCATCGGTTACCCCTAAACGAATCAGTGCAAATATACGAAGTTCTGTGTTTAGTAGTTCACCTGATTTGGGATAAATTTTGCCGTCATCGACTAATAATTTGTTAAAATCTTCAATGAAGTTAGGGAACAGGTCCAGGAATGACTTGTCGAACTCGGTATAGAACGCTTTCCGTTCGTCACGAAGGAACTGTTCTGAACGGATGGTCTTGAAAAGTTCGTCTATCTTGGAAGCCATCGCCAGTTTCTCGAGCGACCGTCTATATTGTTCCAACTTCTCCAGATAACTCACACAGCGGTCCAGATAACGGGCAATGTATACTTCCTTAATCTTACCGGTCTGTGCCAGTTCCTGATTGGCAGTGACCAGATTCCGGTTAGCCATATACAGGTTTTTCCGCATCAGCGAAAGCTTCTTCATCCAATAATAGAAGTAAAAAGACAAGACAATCAGGATGATCACGAACAGGCTCAGGATAGCAAGCATCCAACGTGTGACAGCCTTTTCCTGCTGGTCTTTTTCCTTATAAGCCTTATCAATGATGGGGTAAATAGCGGCAACCTCCATAAAACGCAGGCGGGCATTACAGTCCACCGCATCTTCCATGGCACAGTTCAGATACAGATAAGCACGGCTAAGTTCCCCACGGTCGTACACCAGGTTCGCCAGACGCTGCAAAGCCGCATATTCGCGGTTGGCCAGTTTCATGTCGCAGATAGCCGACTGAGCCAGATAATAGGCCTGTCTATCCACCTGTTTCTTCATCTCGTACGCCTCAGACAAAGTATAATACAGATAGGCTTTCCGCTGCAAATCGTTCTGTTTCTCCAACAGGGTATTCAACAATGAAATAGCTTCATCCATGTTCCGGTTCTGCAATTCCTTTTCTGCAAGAATGAGTTTCCGGTCAAAGTTCTCCGTGTCCAAAGTCAAGATGGAATCCCGATAAGCTTCCGTCATGTCAATATACTTCTGACGGGCAGACCTATCGGCCGTGTAATCAGCAAGCCAACCGTAATACACCCGGTAACTACGGTAATAATACTCCAAAGCGTCGTTTTCCAGTTCACTGACTTTCAATTTCTTAAGTTCCTCAGAAGCCTCATTATACATTCCCATCAGGCCAAAGACTTCTGCCCGATTAAGATAAATCTGATTATAGAGTTCCGGACGGTTAAGTTGCTGGAGAAGAGAAGCCTTCCGGTTGACATAATACAACGCTGAATCTGCCTGGAAATGCAGATAGATACTCGACAACGCACCATATATATTATACTGCTCCCACGAGTCCGTAGAATGCTGCAGTTTTTTCTTGAGCGACTCAATCTGACTGGCCCGTTGCTGATGATACATCTTTTTCTGTCCAATAGCTTCATCCAATTCCTTCAATACTTCATCCAACGAAGTATCTTGGGCATATATCCCAAACGAACTCAAGATGGAAAGCAATAAAAGAAGTAATATACGTTGCTTTTTCATAGGATTTTTGTCATCGTTAGGTTCCTGCAAACGTACAAAATAACATCTTAAAGACAAAATAAACCCTTGTTTATCTTTCAAATTATTTATATTATTCGTATCTTAGTCTCCAAGAGAAGTTCTGGTTATCAATCAGTTCTCATCTTAAAACCTTTATATTTTTATTTCAAGAGGTGCATTAGGAAAAGAAACCTTATACATTTGCAAAAACCAAAAAATCAATTATCATGAAACGAACACTTCTTATTGTCATGGCACTGTTAAGCTTTCTAGGATTCAAGACTGCCGTACATGCTGCCACCATCCACAAGGTAGCACCTACTTATTGGTGGGCGGGAATGAAAAATCCCGAGTTACAGATTCTATTGTACGGTGACAACATCGGATCATCTGATGTAACTTTATCTAGTAAGGATGTAATGCTGAAGGAAGTTGTCAGACAGGAGAACCCCAATTACCTGCTCCTGTATGTCGACCTGTCGGAAGCCGCTCCACAAGCATTCAACATCCAGTTAAAACAAGGAAAAGATTTGACAACAATCCCGTATGAACTGAGACAACGTACGAGAAAAGGAAGCGACATCCAAGGATTCACATCCAGCGATGTATTATACCTGATTATGCCGGACCGTTTCGCCAACGGTAACCCGGATAACGACGTGGTTCCAGGTATGCTGGAAAACAAAGCCGACCGTAATGAACAATACGGACGTCACGGAGGCGACTTGAAAGGTATCACCGACCATCTGGACTACATCGCCGATTTGGGAGTGACTGCCATCTGGCTGAATCCGACTCAGGAAAATGACATGAAAAACGGCTCTTACCACGGCTACGCCATCACCGATTATTATCAGGCCGACCGCCGTTTCGGAGGAAATGAAGACTTCAAGAATCTGGTAGAACAAGCACATAATAAGAACCTGAAAGTGGTTATGGACATGATCTTCAACCACTGCGGTAGCGAAAACTATTTATTCAAAGACAAACCATCCAAAGATTGGTTCAATTTCAAATCAAGCTACGTACAAACTTCATATAAAACGGCTAGCGTCATGGATATACACGCCAGCCAATACGAAAAGAAAATCGCTACCGACGGCTGGTTCACCCTCGAAATGCCTGACTTCAACCAACGCAACAGACACGTTGCCCGCTACCTGATTCAAAGCAGTATCTGGTGGATTGAATCAACAGGTATCAACGGTATTCGCCAGGATACACATCCGTATGCCGACTACGACTTCATGTCTACCTGGTGTAAAGAAGTTCTGGATGAATATCCGCACTTCAACATTGTAGGCGAGACATGGTTGAACAGCAACGTATTGGTATCTTATTGGCAGAAAGACAGTAAACTGGCCTATCCGAAAAACTCTAACCTTCCGACTGTCATGGACTTTCCGCTTCAGGCATTGATGAATACGGCCTTTGATGAAGAAACTAATGACTGGGCAAACGGACTGTACCGCCTGTATGACTATCAGACTCAAGACCTGGTATATGCCAACCCGATGAACTTGTTAATATTCCTTGATAATCATGACACTTCCCGCTTCTACCAGAAAGAAGAACAGCTGAAGAATCTTACCCGTTACAAACAAGCGCTGGCCTTCCTGCTGACTACCCGTGGTATTCCTCAGATTTATTACGGAACTGAAATTCTGATGTCCGGTGATAAAGGAGATGGAGACGGCACATTGCGTAAAGACTTCCCGGGCGGATGGCCAGGCGATAAAGTAAATGCTTTCACAGCTGCCGGACGTACCGAGTTACAGAACGAAGCCTTCGAATATACCAAGAAACTGCTCAACTGGCGTAAGAATAACGATGTCATCGGTAAAGGAAGTCTGAAACACTACTCCATCGCCAATGGTACTTACGTATACGAACGCAGCTACCAAGGAAAATCTGTTGTAGTGATCATGAACGGAACCGACAAGGCTCAAGAGTTGAATCTGACCCCGTACCGTGAAATCCTGCCCAAAGCAAGCAGTACTGACTTCTTAAGTGGAAAACAGATAAGCTTGGGCGAAAAATTATCCTTAAGCCCACGGGAAACGCTTATACTTACATTCTAGGATTTTTATATTCTCATCAAAGAGTAAAACACATAGTTAATTATTAGACAAGAGATTATCAATAGGTATCCTTTCTATATTTTTATATTTTTGTTCTAATACGGTCAAACTGATTTCTATAGTTTTAAATTTGTGGAACAAATGAGAAATCAGTTAACCTTAATACCAGAAAAACGTATGAATATTAAAAAACATCTCACCTTTGCAGCTTTGTTCTGCATGGCTTTGGTCGCACAGGCACAAAAGCTGACATCACCCGACGGTAACCTGGTGATGAACTTCAGCCTGAATCAGGCAGGTGCTCCCACATACGACCTCTTCTTTAAAGGAAAAGCCGTCATCAAACCGAGTACGCTAGGCCTGGAACTGAAAAAAGAGAATGCCGACAAACAAACCGATTTCGAAGCGACTCCACGTACAGACAGAGACCAATTGGATGAAAAGACCAACCTGATGAGTGGCTTCACCATCCAGGATACAAAAACCAGTACTTTCGATGAGACATGGCATCCGGTATGGGGAGAGGAAAGCTCCATCAGAAATCATTACAACGAACTTGAGGTTACATTAAACCAGCCATCGAACGACCGCTGCATGGTCATCCGATTCCGCCTGTTTGACGACGGTCTGGGTTTCCGTTATGAATTTCCACAACAGAAGAACCTGAACTATTTCGTCATTAAGGAAGAACACAGCCAGTTCGCCATGAGCGGTGACCATACGGCCTATTGGATTCCGGGCGACTACGATACCCAAGAATACGACTATACCACTTCACGCCTGTCAGAAATCAGAGAACTGATGAAAAAGGCAGTTACTCCGAACTCTTCACAAACAGTCTTCTCTCCTACCGGTGTACAGACTGCTTTGATGATGAAGACCGATGACGGACTTTACATCAACCTGCATGAAGCGGCCCTGGTGAACTATTCTTGTATGCACCTGAATCTGGACGACAAGAATTTAGTCTTCGAATCCTGGCTGACACCCGATGCCAAAGGAGACAAAGGCTACATGCAGACTCCTTGTCACTCTCCATGGCGTACAGTCATTGTAAGTGACGACGCCCGCAACATCCTGGCTTCACGCATTACATTGAACCTGAACGACCCGTGCAAGTACACCGATACATCATGGATTAAACCGGTGAAATACGTCGGCGTATGGTGGGACATGATTACCGGAAAAGGTTCATGGGCTTACACAGACGAACTGGCCAGCGTAAGACTGGGAGAAACAGACTATACCAAGACCAAACCGAACGGCAAACATTCAGCCAATACAGCCAATGTAAAACGCTATATCGATTTTGCCGCTGCCAATGGATTTGACGCCGTACTGGTAGAAGGCTGGAACGAAGGCTGGGAAGACTGGTTCGGTAAGAGCAAGGATTATGTATTCGATTTCGTAACTCCTTATCCAGACTTCGATGTTAAGGAAATACATCGCTATGCTGCAAGTAAGGGCGTCAAGATGATGATGCACCACGAAACTTCAGCGTCTGTCCGCAACTACGAACGTCACATGGACAAAGCATACCAGTTCATGGTAGACAACGGATACAACTCTGTAAAGAGCGGTTACGTAGGTGATATCATTCCACGCGGTGAACACCATTACGGACAATGGATGGTAAACCACTACTTGCATGCAGTGACCAAAGCCGCCGACTACAAACTGATGGTCAACGCACACGAAGCCGTCCGTCCGACAGGTCTGTGCCGTACATACCCGAACCTGATAGGCAACGAATCTGCACGTGGTACAGAATATGAATCATTCGGTGGTAATAATGTAAACCATACCACAATCCTGCCGTTCACACGATTGATTGGTGGCCCGATGGATTATACCCCGGGTATCTTCGAAACCGATTGCAGCAAGATGAACCCAAGCAATCATTCACGTGTCCGTACAACAATAGCACGCCAATTAGCGTTATATGTTACTATGTACAGTCCTTTACAGATGGCAGCCGACATTCCTGAAAACTATGAACGTTTCATGGACGCTTTCCAATTCATCAAAGATGTAGCCATCGACTGGGATGAAAGCAAATATCTGGAAGCAGAACCGGGTGAATACATTACAATTGCCCGCCGTGCCAAAGGAACCAATGACTGGTACGTAGGATGCACAGCCGGTTACAACGGACACGTATCTGATTTGTCACTGGATTTTCTGACTCCGGGGAAGAAATATGAAGCAACCATCTACGCAGACGCTAAAGATGCAAGCTGGGACAAGAATCCTCAGGCATATACGATTACAAAGAAAAAAGTAACGAACAAGGGCAAACTGAAACTGACTGCAGCCGTAGGTGGAGGTTATGCCATATCAATCAAAGAAATCAACAAATAATTTAGGTTCAATAGGGATAATCAAATCGTTAGGTAACAAAGGTTGTGTGTTTTCAATAGGTATTTTTATAAGAAATGAGATTCCCTAACTTTTAATTTAATAATATGAAAATGAAAGTAGTTTTAAAGAAATCCAGCAAATTCCTGCTATTATGGGTGGTAGGAATGCTCATTGCTGTACAGACTTTCGCGCAAAGCCTGACAGTGCAAGGTGTGGTAAAAGACAACACGGGTGAAGCAGTCATCGGTGCCAATGTTGTAGTGAAAGGAACTACTAACGGTACCATCACAGACTTCGACGGTAACTTCCAGCTGCAAGCCCAAAAAGGCGATATCATCGTCGTCTCATTTATCGGCTACCAATCTCAAGAATTACCTGCAGCCGCTAATATGAATGTCATTCTGAAGGACGATTCAGAAATCTTGGATGAAGTGGTAGTCATCGGTTACGGTTCTGTAAAGAAAGACGATGCCACTGGTTCAGTAACAGCTATCAAGCCGGATGAATTGAGTAAAGGTATCACAACCAACGCCCAAGACATGTTGACTGGTAAAGTAGCCGGTGTGAGCGTAATTTCGAATGATGGTACCCCGGGTGGTGGTGCACAGATACGTATCCGTGGTGGTTCTTCTCTGAACGCATCAAACGACCCGTTGATTGTTATTGATGGATTGGCTATCGATAACGAAGGTATCAAAGGTATGTCTAACGGTCTGTCAATGGTTAACCCGGAAGATATTGAAACCTTCACTGTATTGAAAGACGCTTCTGCAACAGCCATCTACGGTTCACGTGCATCAAATGGTGTCATTATCATTACGACAAAGAAAGGTAAGAGCGGACAGGCTCCTAAAATAAGCTATAGCGGTTCCGTTTCTGTTTCTACAACACAGAAAAGATACGACGTATTGGACGGTGACGAATACCGTGCTTATGCACAACAGATTTTCGGCGACAATATGCCGGGTACACTGGGAACAGCCAATACAGACTGGCAGGACCAGATTTTCCGTACAGCGGTAAGCACAGACCATCACGTATCTATCAACGGCGGCTTCAAGAATCTTCCTTACCGCGTTTCTTTGGGATACAGTGACAACAACGGTATCATCAAGACCTCTAACTTCCAACGTTTCACGGCTTCTGTAAACTTAGCACCTTCTTTCTTTGACGACCATCTGAAAGTAAATGTAAATGCCAAATACATGAACGGAAAGAATCGCTATGCAGACTCTGGCGCAGCTATCGGAGGAGCCCTGTCAATGGACCCGACTCGTCCCGTTTATGGTGACAGCGATATCTTTGATGTATTCGGCGGCTTCTATCAGAACTATCAGGCAACTTCCGGATTCAGCGATCCTAACTGGAACTATACAGTCAACAAGAATACTCCACAGAACCCGTTGGCAGCTTTGGAACAGAAAGACGACCGTTCCAACAGTAACGACTTTGTAGGAAACATCGAAGTAGACTACAAGTTCCACTTCTTACCGGATTTACGTTTGCATGCAAGTATCGGAGGTGAATATGCTGAAGGTGTTCAGACCACCATCTATTCTCCATACTCATTTGCTAACAACTATTATGGTGACACCAAACGCGATGTACAATACAAGTACAACCTGTCATACAATATTTATGCCCAGTACATTAAGAATATAAACGACCACATGATTGATATCATGGCCGGTGGTGAGGAACAACACTTCCATAACAATGGCTATTGGACTTCTCAGGGATGGGATAGCTATGCAAATACTGCATACAACATTAAGACTGCTGCCGAAAATGCTTATGCAACACGTAACACTTTGGTATCCTATTTCGGACGTCTGAACTACGCATGGAAAAACCGTTATTTATTTACCTTCACCATGCGTTGGGATGCTTCCTCACGTTTTGCAGAAGACAACCGCTGGGGTACTTTCCCATCATTGGCTTTAGGATGGAAACTGAAGGAAGAAAACTTCCTGAAGGATGTTGATTTCTTGTCTGATTTGAAACTCCGTTTAGGATGGGGTATCACTGGTCAGCAGGATGTTGATACTGACTTCGGCTATATGCCGCTGTATGTAACCAGCGATAACTCCGCATTGTATCCGTTTGGAGACACTTACTATTCAAGTACACGTCCAAGCGCCTACAATACTAAGTTAAAATGGGAACAGACTACGACCTACAATGCTGGATTCGATTTCGGCTTCCTAAATGGACGTATTGCCGGTAGCATTGATGGATATTTCCGCGAAACAAACGACTTGCTGAACCAAGTAAAGATTCCAGTTGGAACAAACTTTAATGCACAGATGTATCAGAATATCGGTTCATTGGAGAACTATGGTGTAGAATTCTCTATCAACGCTAAACCGATTGTAACGAAAGACTTCATGTGGGATTTGACCTATAACTTCACTTGGAACCACAACGAAATTACAGAACTGACTGGTGGTAACGATGCCGACTATTATGTAGAGACTGGTAATTCCATTGCTGCAGGTAACAATACCAAGGTTCAGGCAAACAAGGTAGGATATCCGGCCAACTCATTCTATGTATATCAGCAGGTATACGATGAAAACGGTAAACCAATTGAAAATACCTATGTAGACCGCAATGGTGACGGTATCATCAACGCTTCTGATAAATACATGTACAAAAAACCGGCAGCTGACTTCTTGATGGGTCTTACCTCAAAAATGACCTACAAAGCTTGGGACTTCAGCTTCTCACTGCGAGCCAGTTTGAACAACTATGTCTACTATAACTTCCTGGTAGGAAAGGCAAACAGCAGTTCTTCCGGATTGTTCTCTAATACTGCTTTCTCAAATATTACACCGGAAAGTATCGAATTAGGTTTCGCTGGACAAGGAGAATACTATATGAGTGACTACTTCGTACGTAATGCTTCCTTCCTGCGTTGTGACAACATCACATTGGGATACTCATTCAAAGACCTGTTGAAGTCATCTTCTTACAAAGGTATCGGTGGACGTATCTATGCTACTTGCCAGAACCCGTTCATCATTACGAAGTATCCGGGACTTGACCCAGAAGTACAGAGCGGTATCGATTCAAACCCGTATCCACGTGCTTTGACATTCCTGTTGGGTGTAAGCTTACAATTCTAATTCATGATAAAACAGAACAATATGAAAAAGAAATATCTTAAACATATATTTTCAGCCGCTTTCATCATGGCGACTGCATTGGGAAACGTATCTTGTATCAATGATCTTGATATCAGTTCCATCGACCCACAGACATCACCGGCTTTCGATCAGGCCAGTGCATTCGTGAAACAATATGCCATGTTAGGACTGACCGGCCAACAAGGACTGGCTGGTAAACCGGACCTGGACGGACAGGATGAAGGAGAATCCGGATTCTACCGTACAACCTTCAACTGTCAGGAACTTTCAACTGATGAGTGTGTATGGGTATGGCAAGACAATGTGGATATTCCACAGTTCACTGGAATGTCCTGGAACTCTTCCAGCCAACGTACAGAATGGGTTTATGTACGTTTGGGTTACGATGTCACTCAAATGAACTTCTTCCTCGACCAGATAGCTGAAATCAATGATACAGAAACCAACAGGCAACGCTCTGAAGTACGTTTCTTGCGTGCTCTGCACTATTGGTATTTCCTGGATCTCTTCGGTAAAGCTCCTTTCAAGGAACATTTTGACACTGAAACTTTACCGGAAGAAAAAAGCGGAAAAGACTTGTATGACTTCATCCAGAAAGAGCTTGAAGAATCAGAAGCCGACATGTACGAACCGGGACAAGCTCCATTCGGACGTGCAGATAAAGCAGCCAACTGGTTACTCCGTGCCCGTCTGTATCTGAATGCCAAAGTATACACCGGCACAGCCGATTACGAAAACGCAAAGATTTATGCTGACAAAGTCATCAATTCCGGTTATTATGAACTGTGTGATGACTATAAGCTGATGTTCATGGCAGACAATGACCAGAACGCAAAAGCAATGAAAGAAATCATCCTTCCTATTCGTCAGGACGGTGTCAAGACAAGAAACTACGGAGGTTCAACCTATCTGATTTGCGGTACCCGTACCGGAGGTATGCCACACATGGGAACAACAAACGGTTGGTCATGTCTGATTGCGCGCAATGCATTGGTCAACAAGTTCTTCCCGAACGGCGATGTTCCGATGATTCCTGACAATGTAGAAGTTCCTACCCAGGAACAGTTTGCCAACGATGCTGAAATCGATGCTTGGGATGCACAGTACGGTGTACGCACCGAAGATATCATTGCAGCAGCAGGTGATGACAGAGCCATGTTCTATTCAGGAGCCGGAGGAGGAAAACGTACCATCGATCCGGACAAGATTTCAAACTTCCAGAGTGGATTGTCCATCGTAAAATGGCAGAACATCCGTTCCGATGGTGCAGCTACCAGCCACACCGAATATCCGGATACAGATATTCCTTTGTTCCGTCTGGCAGAAGCCTATCTGACACATGCCGAAGCATGCTTCCGCCTGAACGACAAGAATACTGCCCTGAAAGATATCCAGACCTTGCGCAGCAAACGTGGATGTACAGCCCAACCTTCTTTGGCAGACTTGACAGAAACTTATATCCTGGATGAATGGGCACGTGAGTTCTATCTGGAAGGACGTCGCCGCAGCGACCTTATCCGATTCGACAGCTTCACTACCAGCAAATATCTATGGGATTGGAAAGGTGGAGTCAAGAACGGACAGGCTGTAAGCGATATCTATAACGTATTCCCTATTCCGGAATCAGACATCAACAACAATCCTAACATGTCACAGAACGAGGGTTACTAATCACAAAAAAGAAAACAAGTATGAAACATCTGAATATAATGGCTTATTGCTTGACAGGCCTTTTTGCACTGACAGCCTGTGAAAGCGACAGAGATGATAATCCTACCATCAAACAGCCGACTACATTTCAACTGAATATTTCATCCAGCGAAGTATATGATCTGGAAGCCAATTCCACCATCCAGTGGGGATGTGTAGCACCCGATTACGGTTACAGTGCACCTTTAACCTACTCTATCCAAATCAACAAAGATGACAACTGGACAGAAGCAGAAGGTGATACTCCGGCATCCTACAAGACACTGGAGACCACTTATACCTCAACAACATTCGATGTAAAGACAGAAGAACTGAACAGAAGTCTGATTCTTCTGAACGAATGGTACGATGAGGCTACTTTCCCATCAACAGCAGAAGTATACGTACGTGTACAGTCTACCTTAAGTACAACAGACGCCTACAAATGCTATTCTGAAACAATGAAAGTCAATGTGAAACCTTATTATACCAAGGTTTCAACAGAACCTGCCAAGCTGTATCTGGTAGGTAACCACCAGGATTGGGCAACCGACGGCACCGCTCCGGTCATCATTGCCAGCGATGAAGCCGGTACTACTTTCAGCGGTTATGCACAACTGAATACAGAATTCAAGTTCATGACAACTACCTCTTGGAATGACCCGAACTACGGCGGAGCAAACGGAACCTTGGAACAAGGTGGAGGTAACATAGCCGTGCCTAAACCAGGATTCTATCAGGTAGACGTTAACCTGAGCAAAATGACGTATAAGCTTCAAGCCTGTACATGGGGTGTTGTAGGTGATGCTACTCCAGGCGGATGGGATTCAGACATCCAACTGACCTATAACGAAGAAAGTAAAGCATTGGAAGCTAAGGCGACCTTGAGTGGTGGAGAAATCAAGTTCCGCCAGGATGGTGCCTGGAGTATTTCGTTAGGAGGCAGTCTGGACGCACTGGTATTGAACGGAGGAAACATTGCTGTCAATGCCGGAACTTATACCATCAGACTGTATCTGTCAGATGGTGCTTATCATGCCGAACTTATTCCGGAAGAATAATCGTTTGACATAAAGTCTATTACCAAGAGGGTGTGCCATGTGACACACCCTCTTTTTATATCCATACGTTTGAGTTTATTAACACTCTGTAAAAGTAAAACTGCTGAATCCCGACGTTTCTTTCAGAAAAGTAAATCAAACTACTATGAAGAAACAAAGTTATTACAACTATCTCAGGATCTGTGGGCTTATTGCTACGATCATGATGTCGGCCTGTGGAAGCTACAGTCTGGAAGAAGAATCAGAAGGAGCTACCTCTTCCAAAGGATATCAGATGAGTCTGAATGTAAGAAGTAACAGTGGAGACACAGAACAGTATTATCCATTGACAGTCTTTCTATTCAACGAAGAAGGTGAACTGATAGAAAGAAAAGAACTGGTGGATAAAGAAGAAACATTCTCCAAAACATTAGGAAAAGGCAACTATACCCTTACCGCCTTTTCAGGCCTGTCAGAAGAGTTTTTCGACATACCAGAAACTCCACAAATAAATGACATTCTACATTCACAAACAAAAACTAAGATAGAGACTCCTCTCTTATCCGGACAAAGTAAGATTTCCCTAACAGAAAACACCCAAGTCAACATAGCCTTATCATATGCAGTATCAGCTTTAAATTTTTCGCTCCAATCCGTTCCAGAAGACGCTACAGGAGTAGAGGTACAAGTAACTCCCATCAGTTCAGGTATCTCATTTCTAGGTAATTATACAAACGACAACCAATCAAGCACTTTTTCTTGCACTCAAATTGATAAAAGTTGGGAAAGTGGCACATTCTATGTTTTTCCATCCGAAAGTAATCGGACCAATTTAAGCATCACAATCAAACGCCCAGGAGGTAACGAAACTTATTCATACACCTATACTGACATGCTGCAGCCAGCACAACCTTATCATTTCACAGGAACCTACCAAGAAGGAGTTTCCATGGGAAGCACTTTCGAAATAGAAGGATGGAAACCTAGTATCGGCATCGATTTTAATCTTAATGAAGAAGTGTCCGACGAAAATAATAACGATGATACTGATGTAGATACAGAAACCATACTTCGTGCTCCTCAATTACCGGTAGCCGACAAAATATGGGGATACTTCTATGTATGGAAAGTAGAGACAATATCTGAGACTGAGGTTATAGCCACCCTCATCAGTCCCGACCAATGGAGAGTATTAGCAGCCGATGCGCCGGGAATCATTGAAGAATATAGTATTGATCACCTGGATGGCTGGAGAATGTTCACTATGGATGAAGCTAAAGAATTTAAAAAACAATTTGCCTCCACACTGGATGAATTAAACTATTTTCTTGACGACAATGGCCTAGACAGGTTCTATAGAAATGACGGAGAACGATATCTCTGCGAAGAGGCAACCAAAACATTCAGCTTCAACAATAATCAGATTTTGAATGCCGGAAAGACCGTCAAATACTACCTGCGCGGAGTCAAAACCGTCCGGGTAAAACTGGAAGAATAAGGAAATGCTAAAAGGCTGTAAAGCTCCTACAATAAGGAACTCTACAGCCTCTTTTCATTCCATATTATCCTTAAATAGACAGAATCAAATCAAATGTTGGTTCTTCAACTCTTCTGCCACACTTTCCAGTTCCTTATACCAGTCCTCCCCAAATTTACGAATCAGCGGTTCCTTCAGAAACTTATAGACAGGTACATTCTCTTTCTGGCCCAACAGTACAGCCGCCTTACAGACATCCCAACGATGATAGCTTACTGATTTATAGGGGCCATAATCACCGATACGGATAGGATACAGATGACAGGAAACAGGCTTATAGAAATTACAGCGTCCTTCCCTGTAAGCTTTTTCGATGGCACAATAGCAATAACCTCTTTCATCGTAACAGGTAAAGACACAGTCTTTCCCGTTCACGATTGATGTAACCAAGTCACCATCCTGGTCGGTATACACCACACCCTGTTTATCTATCACCGCACGTGCTTCGGGCGACAGTTCATTCCAGATAACCGGAAGCACTTCCTCCAGTTTCTCTACTTCCTCTAGTTCCACCGGAGCACCTGCGTCGCCTTCTATACAGCATTCACCCTTACAGGCATCCAGGTTACACAGGAACTTCTCACGAAACACATCCAGACTGATGACCACATCATCTATTTGTACCATGCTCATAACTTCATTCTTTGAAAATAAAACCGACTGCAAAGATACGATTTTTCCCTCCATAAAAACACCCCGGCATTCGAATTAAAATTTCATCCGATTCATAAAGACATCGACAGGAGAAGATAATCCGCTAAAATCCAGGAATAAAAAAAGAGGAACCCGCAGGCTCCTCTTCCTTATCATAAAAAAATCCTGTTCAGAGATTACTTGATCAAATCCTTACCTGTCATATCAGCCGGCTGAGGCATACCCAGGATGTGCAGGATAGAAGGAGCAACGTCTGCCAACACACCGTTTTCTACTTTTGCAGCCTTGTTCTCGGTTACATAAACAAACGGAACCGGATTCAGTGAGTGAGCAGTGTTCGGAGTACCGTCTTCGTTCAAAGCATGGTCAGCATTTCCGTGGTCGGCAATGATGATAACTTCATAACCGTTAGCTTTGGCAGCTTCAACAGTATCTTTCACACAGTTGTCGATAGCTACAACAGCCTTTTCGATAGCTTCGTAAATACCGGTATGACCAACCATATCGCCGTTGGCATAATTCACAACGATGAAGTCATATTTCTGAGTATTGATGGCTTCCACCAGTTTGTCCTTCACCTCGTAAGCGCTCATTTCCGGCTTCAAGTCGTAAGTTGCTACTTTCGGAGACGGAACCAGGATACGGTCTTCATTATCGTACGGAGTTTCACGACCACCGTTGAAGAAAAAGGTTACGTGTGCATATTTCTCGGTTTCCGCAATGTGAAGCTGGGTCTTTCCGTTTTTCGACAAATATTCGCCCAACGTGTCTGCCACATTTTCTTTCGGGAACAGAATGTGAACGCCTTGGAATGAAGCATCATACGGGGTCATACAGTAATACTGCAAACCCGGAATAGTCTTCATGCCTTCTTCCGGCATATCCTGCTGAGTCAATACGATGGTCAGTTCCTTCGCACGGTCGTTACGGTAGTTGAAGAAAATCACTACATCGCCTTCCTTGATCGTGCCGTCGAAGTTCGCGTTGTTAATCGGTTTGATAAACTCATCGGTTACCCCTTCATCGTATGATTCCTGCATAGCCTGTACCATGTCGGTAGCCTGTTTGCCCTTGCCTTCTACCAGCAAATCGTATGCTTCTTTCACACGGTTCCAGCGTTTGTCGCGGTCCATGGCATAGAAACGCCCTACAATAGAAGCAATCTTACCTGCAGACTGAGCACAGTGTGCTTCCAATTGCTCAATGAATCCCTTACCACTCTTCGGGTCGGTATCACGACCATCCATGAAACAGTGGATAAAAGTATTTTCCAGACCGTATTCTTTAGAGATGTCACACAGTTTGAACAGATGTTCCAAAGAAGAGTGTACACCACCGTTTGAAGTCAAGCCCATGAAGTGGATATTCTTTCCATGTTCTTTTGCATAAGAGAATGCTGAAACGATTTCCTTGTTCTGCAGGATGCTGCCATCAGCACAAGCACGGTTAATCTTCACCAAATCCTGATAAACAATGCGTCCGGCACCGATATTCAGGTGACCTACTTCAGAGTTACCCATCTGACCGTCAGGCAAACCTACATTTTCGCCGCTTGCCTGCAGCTCTGAGTGCGGATAGTTAGCCAACAGACTGTCCCAATACGGAGTCGGGGTGTTAAAGATTACATCATCTTTCTGATGGTCGCCACATCCCCAACCATCCAGAATCATTAAAAGCGCTTTCTTAGCCATAATTCTATGTTATTTAAAAAGTTGATAATTATTCGTTTTACATAAAGGCATACAAAAGTACAAAATATCCGTTGCATGGACGAAACTTTTTATGATTTTTAGTAGACACCGCCTACTCTTTTTGTCCGGATTTATAAAAAATCCCCCGGAAAAGCAGTACCTTTGCACCGGTTTGAAAAACCCTTAGGAACAAGAAGGTTTATTGCTTTATGAAACATTGTATACTTTACTTGACGGTTAGCCTGTTGGCCAACCTGTTTTTCAGCCTACCGGCTCAGGCTCAAGGACCTGACCGCCTCCCAGAACCGGCTATTCCGGAAGAAGAACTGGAGGGTTCGCCTTCCTTTCCGGTCATGAACGATATCGACAGCCTCCTCAGTCCCAATGTCCTGCGCTTCTGCGGACAGGAAGTCAACCTGGACCCGCTATACCGCCAACGGAAACTACGCCGCGAGCTGGCTTCTCTCTCACGCCATTCATCTACCCTGATGCAACGTGCCAACTATTTCTTTCCCATCATTGAGCCGATTCTGGAAAAGAACAACATTCCGGACGACTTCAAGTACCTGATGGTCATAGAAAGCGGACTGAATCCGGAAGCCCGTTCCCCGATGGGAGCTTTGGGACTCTGGCAGTTCATGAAAGGCACTGCCCAGGAATACGGCTTACGGGTAGACCGGAAAATCGACGAACGGCTGGATATCGAAAAATCCACCCAGGCCGCCTGCCGATACCTGCAGACCGCCTATAACAAGTTCAAGGACTGGGTAGCCGTCGCCCAATCCTATAACATCGGGCAAGGACGCATCGGTACGGAACTCGAACGTCAGCAGGTAGACGAATCCATCGACCTGCAACTGGTAGAAGAAACCAACCGCTACATCTACCGCATTCTGGCCTCTAAGATTATCTTTACCAATCCCAGCAACTTCGGTTTGAAGGAAAGTATGCTGTATTACAAGAAGATCCGAAGGAAATAAACAGCTCCCCCAAGATAACAACAAGAAATGAACAGCCTGTTAATAACTTTTCTGCTATTAACAGGCTGTTCATTTCTTCGGTTTATAATTCCTTACGGTTATTTGAAGTCAAACGACAGCTGTCCGTCGCCCAACAAATTATAACTCATTCGGTGATAAGGAGTTGTTCCATATAACCGGATAGCTTCCCGATGTTTTTTAGTGGGATATCCCTTGTTACTATCCCAGTCGTACTGTGGATATTCTTCAGCCAGCCTGTTCATATAGTCATCCCGATAGGTCTTTGCCAACACCGAAGCGGCAGCAATGGCCATATACTTTCCATCCCCCTTTACGACCGTCGTATGAGGTACATCCTGGTACTTTTTGAACCGGTTACCGTCTATCAGCAAATGTTCAGGACGCAGCTTCAACTGATCGACCGCCCGATGCATTGCCAAAAATGAAGCATTCAGGATGTTGATGCGGTCAATCTCTTCGGGAGTCACTACACCTACTGCCCACGCCAACGCTTCCCGCTCGACAACCTCACGTAGTGCATAGCGCTGCTTCTCTGTCAGTTGCTTGGAATCATTCAGCAATTCGTTGCGGAAATCATGCGGCAGAATGACAGCCGCCGCATATACCGCTCCGGCCAGACATCCACGGCCGGCCTCATCACAGCCAGCTTCCACCAGATTTTCGTGCATATAGGGTAATAACATGCGTTCTCCTCTCCTTTAATTTTTGGGACTGCAAAGGTACGGCTTTCTCCTGGAAAGCGGATATATATTAATAAGGAGTTATGAAAAAGTTATCTACAGGGGCGGTTCATAAGGTAACGGGCAATGCTTTCAGGAGCCTCAGTGCAGACACGCTCCGAACCTGCGAGTACATTTTATTTACATTTTACAAACATTTCATAAAACAGGGACCCGGAATCCCAATCCATAAAAGCCGACATCAACCTATCTGTGTCATAGTGAGAAGCTTATCAAAGATAGGTTCAAACGGGGATATGCTGTCCACAAGAATATATTAAACACTTATTAATCAAGAGTTTATATGCATTAAACCTTGTAGATTCGTACACAGTTTCTACAGTTTTTTGAGGAATAGTTACACACTTTCAAGATTTGGCATTTTCAATCATTTTTCGTCCATAGCTGAAAACCAGCCGATTATTTCCATCAAAAAAGTTTGGCATCGCATTTGGACTATAGTCAGTGTAACACTTGAATACTTAAAAACTCATAGACTAATGTCTAACCATTTAAATTAAAAGCAACATGAAAAAGTTATTTGTAGCAGTAGCACTTGTAATGGGAGTAGGAACTTCAGTAGCCTTCGCAGGAAACATGAGTACAAACGTATGTGCTGTAGCCAGCATCAACGAGTTCAAACCGGTTGACGTAAAAGACCTTCCTCAAGTCGTTCAAGATGCCATCAAGAAAGATTATGCAGACCTTCTCGTAAAAGAAGCAGCTGTAGAAGAAGATGAAGAAGGCGGAAAGACTTATAAAGTTGTTTTGGTTAACCAGGACAATGAAGAGTCTACCGTATATTACAACGAAAACGGTGAAGAACTGAAGTAATCCGTTTCAGCCATTACCTGCAAGCCCGAAGGACAATGCTCAAATGTCCTTCGGGCTATTATGCTTTCAGCCTGCCGGACGAATCCGCTTTCATAATATGTACCTTTATCATCGGAATCGGAAAGGAAGTTATTTTCAGGAGAATTCGGGGAATTATACATCCTGCCCATGAAAGACGTACATTCTTCGGATGAAGACCGTACATCTTCCGAAAGAAGAACATAGAGTCCCGCTACGGAGGACATAAAAACTTACTTTATCCTTTCATCAAGCCCCTGAAGGCCTTTATTTCCTCCTCCTTGGTCTGTCTCTCGATTTATTATCCTATCTTTGTCCGGAAATCAGAAAAAACAACGGATATGTTTATTGTCATCGGAATCATGTTTGCCGGTATCGGTACCGGCTTTCTGTTACGTAACCGGAAACTTCCCGGACTTTCCCAACTGACCATGGGGCTCATCTGGTTACTGCTTTTTCTGCTGGGATTGGAAGTAGGACACAACGAAGCCTTGATACGTAACCTGCACGCCCTGGGGCTGGAAGCATTCGTGTTGGCCATAGCCGGAGTCCTGGGAAGCGTCATAGCCGCCCGCCTGTTATGGGTTTATCTTTACCGGAGGAAAGGAGCCAAGCGATGAAAGGAAGCCTGATTATCGTTTCGTTTTTTCTGCTGGGAACCCTTTGTGGCATCTCCGACCTGATACCGGAAAGCCTGACCTCCGGCCAACTGAGTTTCTATGCCCTCTGCGCACTGATGTTCAGTGTGGGAATCAGTATCGGACACTCACCGGACACGCTGAAAAGTTTCCGCGCCTTGAACCCACGTCTGGGCCTGCTACCGGTACTGACCATTGTAGGGACATTGGCCGGAGTAGCCGCCGCCTGGCTGGTATTACCCGGACGCAGCCTGACCGACTGCCTGGCCATCGGCTCCGGATTCGGCTATTATTCACTCTCCAGTATCTTCATCACCACGTATAAAGGAGCGGAACTGGGGACCGTTGCCCTTTTGTCCAACATCTTCCGGGAACTGATTACTCTTATCGGAGCGCCACTGCTGGTACGCTGGTTCGGCAGCCTTGCCCCGATTTCTGCCGGCGGAGCTACTACCATGGATACGACTCTCCCCATCATTACCCGTTACTCGGGACATGAGTTTGTCATCGTCTCGCTGTTTCATGGCTTTGTCGTGGATTTCAGCGTACCGTTTCTGGTGACATTCTTCTGTTCACTCGGATAAAAAAATCCCGGCTCCACAATCAGGGAACCGGGATTCTTTGATAAGATAAAACGTCGTTTAGGCAAACATCCGGCTTACCCGGCTGACACCCGCTACCAACGTATCGATTTCTTCTTTCGTCGTATACAGTCCGAACGAGGCTCGTACCGTTCCTTCGATGCCCAAACGATGCATCAACGGCTCGGCACAATGATGTCCGGTACGCACGGCAATACCCAGACGATCCAGCAACGTTCCCATATCGAAATGGTGAATGTTGCCTACCAGGAAGGAGATGACCCCACCTTTATGTTCAGCCTCTCCGAAAATACGCATTTCCGGGATTTCTTTCAGCCGCTGCATGGCGTACACAGTCAACTCATGTTCATGAGCCGCAATGTTCTCCATACCGATAGCAGACACATAGTCCAAAGCCTTTGCCAAAGCTGTAGTCCCAATATAATCAGGAGTACCGGCTTCGAACTTGAACGGCAGCTCATTGAAAGTAGTCTTCTCGAAACTGACGTTCTGAATCATCTCTCCTCCCCCCTGATACGGAGGCAGTTTGTCCAACCATGCTTCCTTTCCGTACAATACACCCACTCCCGTAGGACCATACACCTTGTGACCGCTGAAAACATAAAAATCGGCATCCAGGTCCTGGACGTCCACTTTCATGTGAGGGATTCCCTGTGCCCCATCTATCAGAATAGGCACGTTGTGGGCATGCGCCATCTCAATCATCTTCTTCACCGGATTGATGGTACCCAGTACATTCGATACATGAGTGACCGAAACCAGTCTGGTGCGTGGCGAGAACAGTTTCTCGTATTCGTCGAGCAAGAGTTCACCTTTATCGTTCATCGGAATCACTTTCAGCACAATCCCTTTACGGGCGGCCTGAAGCTGCCAGGAAACGATGTTGCTATGGTGTTCCATGACAGAAACTATCACCTCGTCGCCTTCCTTCATCTGACTGTCTGCAAATGTTGTGGCCACCAGGTTGATACTTTCGGTAGTTCCGCGCGTAAAGACAATTTCGGAAGTACTGCGTGCGTTGATGAAACGACGGACAGTTTCACGCGAAGCCTCATGCAGGTTGGTAGCCTGCTGCGAAAGGAAATGTACACCCCGGTGTACATTCGCATTCACTGAATAATATTCATCCACCATCGCATCCACTACGCAACGCGGCTTCTGAGTAGTAGCTCCATTATCCAGGTAAATCAACGGCTTGTCATACACGGTCCGTGACAGTATCGGGAAATCTTCCCGTATTTTCTGTATATCGTACATAATCCTTCCTTCTTTTCTACAAAACAAATTACTTACAAATCGCACATCCCTGACACTTGTTCAATTCGCCACGGAAACGTTTCTCTACCAGCAGATGCAGACGATCTTTCAACGCGTCCATCCGGATGTGGTCGATAACTTCGTTCACGAAAGCGAACATCAGAAGCAGACGAGCTTCCTTCAGGCTGATACCACGCTGCTGCATATAGAACAAGGCCCCTTCGTCCAACTGGCCTACTGTCGCTCCGTGCGAACATTTCACATCGTCCGCATAGATTTCCAGCTGAGGCTGGGTATACATGCGTGCCTCGCGGGTAGCACAGATGTTCCGGTTGGTCTGCTGGGAAGAAGTACGCTGAGCCCCTTCACGCACCAGGACCTTTCCGGCAAAAGCGCCGACCGCCTGGTCATCGAGCACATACTTGAACAGCTCGTTGCTGGTACAGTCGGATGCCTTGTGGTCAATGAATGTACTGTTGTCCACCTGTTCGTTCTTGTCGGCAATAGCCATTCCGCACAGGTTTACTTCTGCGCCCGGTCCTGCCAACGTCACATCTGCCGAATTGCAGGTAGTACCGTTGTGCAGCGTCATACCATTCAATAGAACACTGCTGCCGGCCTCCTGGTTCACATACAGCTTACTGAAACGTACCGTACTGTTGTGGGTCTCTTCCAATTCATAAAGGTCGAATACAGCATTCTCGCCTACATAAGCTTCAATCACCTGAGTAGACAGGAAGTTTACATCGTCCATGGCATGGTCGCAGATTAACAGACGGGCCTGTGCACCGCTTTCTACGATAATCAGGATACGGCGGTTCACCAGGAAATTCACATCGGCACGCAGGATATTGACCAGCTGAATCGGTTTTTCCAGTACCATATTCTTGGGGATGTACATCAGTACCCCGTCCTGCGCAAACATGGTATTGAAAGCGACCACTCCGTCTTTCGAAGTATCGGCCAGCTTGCCGTAGTACTTCTTCACCAGTTCCGGATGAGTTTCCGCCACCTCCTTCAGACTGCCGAAAATCACTCCTTCCGGCAATTGGGCCGTAGGATGGTCGTGCTTGTCGAACGCATCATTGACCACGAAATACAGTGATGTACTCATATTCGGAACATCACATTTGAATACTTCATACGGATTCACCGGAATCTGCAGTCTGTTCAGATTCAACCCGTAATCTGGAGCAAAATACTTGCTCACCTCCGTATATCTGTACCTTTCCTGCTTACGGGTCGGAAATCCCAGCGCTTCGAAATCGGCAAAAGCTTTGGCACGGGGCGCATTCAACGCTTCTGCGCTATGCTGGCAAATCATCGCCTCATACTGCGTAAAAAGGTCTATATATTGCTGTTCTGCTTTCATAATTCTTCTGTCTTTAATAATCTTTTGACGCAGATAACACGGATGACACGGATTCTATTCCTTTCTTCAACTGTTCACGATAATATTTAGAAAAAACCTTTCTCTTTACTTCTGGCTTTGGGCCGAAATTAAGCAACAGTCCTATTTCTATATCAGTAGCTTTCAAGTAATTCACCAATTGGAGTTCATGGCTCTCGCACAAGGTGGAAACTGCTTTCAGTTCTAATATAACAGACCCATAAGCTATAATGTCAGCCTCGTAGAAACCAACGGTTTCACCTTTATAGTAAACAGTTATCTTAGGATGAGCAACACAAGGAATTCCTCTACGATTCAACTCCTTGAATAAGGCATTCTGATATACATTTTCAATGAAACCATATCCTAAAGTATTATATACCTCATAGAATGCACTTATAATTGCTTCCGTTTTATCTGCTTGAGTCAATTGCACCATTATAAAAATATAAAATCTGCGTTATCCGCGTCATCTGCGTCTGAGAAATCATTCTCCTAGTTCTTTCTTAATCCAGTCGTAACCTTTCTCTTCCAGTTCAAGTGCCAGTTCCGGACCTGCCGTCTTAACGATACGTCCTTTGTACAAGACGTGTACGATATCCGGTTTGATGTAATCCAACAGACGCTGGTAGTGTGTAATCACGATGCAGCTGGTTTCCGGAGTCTTCAACTTGTTCACACCTTCGGCCACGATACGCAAAGCATCGATATCCAGTCCGGAGTCTGTTTCATCCAGGATACTCAGTTTCGGTTCCAGCATAGCCATCTGGAAAATCTCGTTGCGTTTCTTTTCACCTCCCGAGAAGCCTTCGTTCACAGAACGGTTGGCCAGCTTGCTGTCCAGTTCCACGATTTCCCGTTTCTGGCGCATCAGCTTGAGGAATTCACTGGCAGTCAATGCCGGAAGTCCTTTGTACTTACGCTGTTCATTGACAGCCGCACGCATGAAATTCACCATACTTACCCCCGGAATCTCTACTGGATACTGGAAAGAAAGGAACAGTCCTTCGTGACTGCGGTCTTCCGGGCTCAAAGCCAGCAAGTCCTTACCATCGAATGTCACAGAACCTTTGGTCACTTCATAAGCCGGATGACCGACCAGTACGTTACTCAACGTACTTTTACCGGAACCGTTCGGTCCCATGATGGCATGTACCTCACCTGACTTGACTGTCAGATTAATGCCTTTCAATATCTCTTTGCCGTTGATGTTGGCATGTAAATCCTTTATTTCTAACATAGTTCTTTTTCCGTTAATCGTTGATGTAATCAAATACGCTTATCCCACACTTCCTTCCAGAGAGATAGACAACAGCTTCTGGGCTTCCACAGCAAACTCCATCGGCAGCTTGTTGATGACTTCCTTGGCATACCCGTTCACAATCAAGCCGATGGCATCTTCCGTATTGATACCACGCTGGTTGCAATAGAACAACTGGTCTTCCGAAATCTTAGAGGTAGTAGCCTCATGTTCCACCACTGCCGTCTCGTTGTGGATATCCATATACGGGAAGGTATGGGCCCCACACTGGCTTCCCAACAGCAAGGAATCGCACTGGCTGTAGTTACGGGCATTCTCGGCACGTTCGGCCACCCGCACCAGTCCCCGGTAGGAATTCTGGCTCTTTCCGGCACTGATACCTTTACTTACAATGGTAGAACGAGTGTTTTTACCCAGATGAATCATCTTCGTACCCGTATCAGCCTGCTGATAATTATTGGTCACGGCTACTGAATAAAATTCTGCCACCGCATTGTCGCCGGTCAGAATACAACTTGGATATTTCCAGGTAATGGCCGAACCGGTTTCCACCTGAGTCCATGACAGTTTACTGTCTACACCCTTACAGTTACCGCGTTTCGTCACGAAGTTATAGACACCTCCCTTACCTTCGGCATCACCCGGATACCAGTTCTGTACAGTAGAATACTTCACCTCGGCCCGGTCAAGCACCACAATCTCTACGATGGCGGCATGCAACTGGTTTTCATCACGCATCGGAGCTGTACATCCTTCCAGATAAGACACATAGCTGTCATCATCGGCAATAATCAATGTACGCTCGAACTGTCCGGTATTCGCTGCATTGATACGGAAATACGTTGACAGTTCCATCGGACAACGGACACCTTTCGGGATATAGACGAACGAACCGTCACTGAATACAGCCGAGTTCAAGGCTGCAAAAAAGTTATCACGGTAACCCACTACGGAGCCCAGGTATTTCTTTACCAGGTCCGGGTGTTCACGTACCGCCTCGCTGATAGAACAGAAGATGATACCTTTCTCCATCAAGGTTTCCTTGAAAGTCGTCTTGACCGATACCGAGTCCATGACGGCGTCTACCGCCATCCCGCTCAGTGCCATCTGCTCTTCCAACGGAATTCCTAATTTATTGAATGTCTTGATCAGTTCAGGGTCTACCTCATCCATGCTCTTCGGGCCTTCCTTCTTCTTGGTCGGATCGGCATAATAAGAGATAGCCTGGTAATCGATTTCAGGGATGGTGAGGTGTGCCCAGGTAGGCATTTCCAACGTCAACCAGTAGCGATAAGCCTTCAGACGGAAGTCCAGCAACCATTCCGGTTCTCCTTTCTTCTCCGAAATGAGCCGTACCACATCTTCGTTCAATCCCTTTTCGATAATATCTGTATGAACATCCGTAGTGAAGCCATATTTATACTTCTCCTGCGTCAGTTCCTTCACATATTTATTGGGTTCTAGCTGCATATCTATTTTAAGTTAATAACTGAATTATCTATATCTAATCACTTGAATATTTTTCAGAGTAAATCCATATCATTGTAAGTAGGAGCATCCATCAGCTGTTCGGCTACCGACTTGAAGGCCGGATAGAACACACTCGAGAAACGTTCCATCGGATAATACAACACAGATTCCTGCTTGGTGGTTGACTGCATCAGTGTATTATCCGCATCGATGAACTGAATCAGACGGATAGCCATGCTTACCAGCAAAGCATATTTGATAAGCCCCACTCCGGAGCCCAACCACCGGTTGATACATCCCAGACTGATGACATTCAATACCTTTGTAAGCAGAGAGGCCGCGATGGACAATCCCAAGGGAACAATGATACCAATCAGGATAAAGGCCAGAATCTGACCCACCGTCACAGAGGTACCGATTTCAGTAGCCAACCGCTCTCCCACTACGCCGAACAAAGCACGGGCCACCAACAGACCGGCAATCAATCCTACGATGGAAATAACCTGAGAGACAAATCCTTTCATAAATCCCTGGACAGCTCCCAATCCCAATACGATGACAATTATCCAATCGAGTGTAGTCATTTGTTTCGTTCGTTCATAAAGAATAGACGCAGACCACACAGACTACACGGACTTCCTTTTATAAAAATAAGAAAGCGTGGAATCAGCGTAACCTGCGTCTACCTATCTTATAAATTATATTCAATTACAATGTCTGCTTCACTTCTACTTCTTCGTAAGTTTCAATGATATCGCCTACCTTCAGGTCATTACAGTTGGTCAGGCTGATACCGCACTCGAAGTTGGTACCTACCTCCTTCACATCGTCCTTGAAACGCTTCAAGGCATTAATGTTACCTGTAAAGATAACGATACCGTCACGAATCAGACGAGCCTTGTCGGAACGTTTCACCTTACCGGTCTTCACCATTGCTCCGGCTACCATACCCACCTTGCTGATGTTGAATACCTCACGCACTTCGATGGTAGCGGTCACCTGTTCCTTCAATGTCGGTGCCAACATACCTTCCATCGCAGCCTTGACTTCTTCGATGGCATCGTAGATGATAGAATACTTGCGGATATCTACACCTTCCTGTTCGGCCAGTTTCGCAGCATTGCTTGACGGACGAACCTGGAAACCTACGATAATGGCATCGGAAGCAGCCGCCAATGAAACATCGGATTCGGAAATCTGTCCTACACCCTTATGGATGACATTGACCTGAATCTGTTCGGTAGACAACTTGATGAGTGAATCGCTCAACGCTTCTACAGAACCGTCCACGTCACCCTTCACGATGATGTTCAGTTCGTGGAAGTCACCCAAAGCCAAACGGCGTCCTACTTCATCGAGTGTCAACATCTTCTGAGTACGCAAGCCCTGTTCACGCTGCAACTGTTCACGCTTATTGGCAATTTCACGGGCTTCCTGTTCGGTATCAATCACATGGAAAGTATCACCTGCGGCAGGAGCACCATTCAGCCCCAGAATCAATACCGGCTCAGAAGGACCGGCTTCTTTAATGCGCTGGTTGCGTTCATTGAACATAGCTTTCACCTTACCGTATGAAGTACCTGCCAACACGATATCTCCCATGCGGAGTGTACCGTTCGACACAAGGATAGTAGCTACATAACCACGCCCCTTATCCAATGTTGACTCAATAATAGAACCGGTAGCCTTACGGTCAGGATTAGCCTTCAAATCAAGCATTTCTGCTTCCAACAATACTTTTTCAAGCAATTCGTGTACACCCGTACCCTTCTTTGCCGAGATATCTTGCGACTGGTATTTACCTCCCCATTCTTCTACAAGGAAGTTCATAGCAGCCAATTCTTCTTTTATCTTATCCGGATTAGCCGTCGGCTTATCCACTTTATTAATGGCAAATACGATAGGAACACCGGCAGCCATTGCATGGTTGATAGCCTCCTTCGTTTGCGGCATCACATTATCGTCAGCCGCAACAATGATGATGGCGATATCCGTTGCCTTGGCACCGCGGGCACGCATGGCGGTAAACGCTTCGTGACCCGGAG